>ERZ802830.2390-NODE-2390-length-17062-cov-14.241_pt1 | contig 17062 bp, 16 predicted proteins | sample MGYA00345654_ERZ802830 | MGnify/ENA primary metagenome ERZ802830 (study PRJEB30503, sample SAMEA104212375) | marine metagenome | biome: Westerlies Biome; feature: [SRF] surface water layer (ENVO:00010504) within the epipelagic zone...; material: water...
CTTCTAGAGTTAGAGATATGTTTGAACAAGGAAAAAAACATTCTCCATGTATAATCTTTATTGATGAGATAGATGCAGTGGGTAGAAGTAGAGGCGCAGGCCTAGGAGGTGGAAACGATGAAAGAGAACAAACCTTGAATCAGCTACTCGTTGAAATGGATGGTTTTGAGACCAATGAAGGTGTAATAATTATTGCAGCAACAAATAGACCTGACGTTTTAGATCCAGCTTTATTAAGACCTGGTAGATTTGATAGACAAGTTGTAGTTTCTAACCCTGATATAATAGGAAGAGAAAAGATACTTAAAGTACATGTAAAAAAAATATCGATGTCACCAGATGTAAACTTAAGAACTATTGCAAGAGGAACGCCTGGTTTTTCAGGTGCGGACTTAGCAAACTTAGTTAATGAGGCTGCTTTATTAGCAGCAAGAAAAAATAAAAGAATTGTAACCTATCAAGAATTTGAAGAAGCAAAAGATAAAGTAATGATGGGAGCTGAAAGAAGATCTATGGTGATGACAGAAGATGAGAAAAAATTAACTGCTTATCACGAAGGTGGTCATGCGCTTGTCTCATTTAATATGCCAGTTTATGATCCAATTCATAAAGCAACAATAATACCCCGTGGTAGAGCTCTAGGAATGGTTATGAATTTACCAGAAAGAGATAAACATGGTCATTCAATTAAATATTTAAAAGCGAGATTAGCGGTATGCTTTGGAGGAAGAGTTGCAGAAGAAATTATTTTTGGAAAAGATAATATATCAACAGGTGCAGGTGGTGGCAGTGGATCAGATATCAATCAAGCCACACAACTTGCAAGAGCAATGGTGACAAAATATGGAATGAGTGAAGAATTAGGACCTGTTGAGTATGGTGAAAATCAAGAAGAAGTTTTTTTAGGGAGATCAGTAACACAAACTCAAAGCGTTTCCGAAGCTGTAGCTCAAAAAATTGATAAAGAAATTAGAAAGCTAGTTGATGAAGGGTATAATCAGGCAAAAAAGATACTTACAGAAAAAAAAGATGATTTACATAAAATTGCAAAAGCTTTAATTACATATGAGACATTAACAGGCGAAGAAATTGAGAATATTATTAATAAAGATATTTATCCTGCCAATAAAGAAGATCTAAAATCAGATGATAAAGAACAAAGTTCAGCTTTAGGCTCAATAGGACTTAAACCAAAAATAGTTCACTAAAAGTATAATGAAAAAATATTACACTAGAGCGTGTAATTTTTTTTATGGTTCCAATTCATCAGAAAAAGTTAAGAAAAAGATCTCACTTCCTTTAAATGGAAACAATTTAGTTTCATTTGATAGTATTGAAATTTTAAGTAAGGGACAAAGTAAAATTTTAAATATAAAAAAAATTAAATTTTTAAATAAAGTTTTAAAAAAAAAAATTGAAAAAGACTTACGAGAGATCACAAAAAAAAGATCTTTTAAAAAATTAAACTTATCAAATATACCAGTTTTAATGGGTGTAATTAATCTTACTCCCGACAGTTTCTCAGATGGGGGAAAATATAATAAAAAAAAACAAGCTTATAATCATGCTAAGAACTTAGTTGCCAAAGGTTGTAAAATAATTGATTTAGGAGGAGAATCCACCAGGCCTGGTGCAAAAGATATTAAAGAACAAGAGGAATGGAAAAGAATTTTTCCATCACTAAAAAGAATTAATAAATTAAATAAGTATATTTCCTTAGATACTCGAAAAAGTTTAATTATGGATAAAGGCATTAAAAATAATGTAAATTTAATTAACGACGTTTCTGGTTTAAGTTATGATTCCAATACATTAAATATTCTGAAAAAAACTAAAATACCTTTTGTCATTCATCACACAAAAGGGAGTCCAAAAACAATGCAAAAAAATCCAAAATATAAAGATGTTTTGATTGAAATATTCGATTTCTTTGAAAATAAAATTAAAGAATTAAGAAAATTTGGAATACTGCATAATAATATAATTTTAGATCCTGGAATAGGGTTTGGTAAAAACTTGAAACATAATATTACTTTAATTAAGAATATTTCACTTTTTCATTCACTTGGTTTGCCTATAATGATTGGAACTTCTAGAAAAAGATTTATTAAGGATATATCTGGAATAAATGATAGTAAAGAAAGATTAGGTGGCACTATTTCATCTTGTTTGTATGCGATGATGCAAGGTGTACAGATATTAAGAGTTCATGATGTGAATGAAGTAAATCAAAGTATAAAAGTTTTTAAATTGTTACTTTAAAAAATGTTAAAAAAATATTTTGGAACAGATGGAATAAGAGGGTCGGTTAATTACGGAAATATAAATGGTGAAATGTTTTTTAAGTTTGGTTTAGCAGCTGGAACTTACTTTAAAAACTTAAAAAAAAAGAAACAAATAGCAATAATCGCAAAAGACACTAGATTATCAGGTTATGCATTAGAACCTGCATTAGTTTCTGGTTTAGCCTCCGCAGGAATGCATGTTTTCACATTAGGGCCTTTACCAACTAATGGTTTAGCAATGTTAACAAAAAAGATGAGAGCAAACTTGGGTATAATGATTACAGCTTCTCATAACCCATATTATGACAACGGTCTAAAATTATTTGGACCTGATGGCTTAAAACTATCTGACAGAATAGAAAAAAAAATTGAAAAGCTAATAGACTCAAAAATAACAAGTAATTTATCAAAACCAGAGAAGTTAGGTAGAGTAAAAAGACTGGAAGATGCTAATGATAAATATATAGAAATATTAAAAAATAATTTCCCTAAAAACTTTAGTTTAAAAGGTATGAAAATTGCAATTGATTGTGCAAATGGAGCAGCTTATAAAACAGGTCCAAAGCTATTAAAATCACTTGGAGCGAAAGTTTATCAGATTGGAACATCTCCAAATGGTTTAAATATAAACAAAAATTGTGGGTCTACCTTTCCAAAACAAATTAAAAATTTAGTAAAAAAAAATAAAGTTGATGTTGGTATTTCTTTAGATGGTGACGCTGACAGAGTAATACTTTGTAATGAAAAAGGCAAAATTATAGATGGAGATCAAATAATTGCCATGTTAGCTAGCAGATGGAAAAGAAAAAATATTCTTAAAGGTGGAGTTGTAGGAACTTTAATGTCGAACTACGGTTTACAAAAATTTTTTAATAATCAAAATATAAAATTTATTAGAGCTAATGTTGGGGATAGACATGTAAAGGAAAAAATGAAAAAAAATAACTTTAATTTAGGGGGTGAGCAGTCTGGTCATATAATTTTAGGCAAATTTGCTACCACTGGAGATGGGTTATTAGTAGCATTAGAAATTTTGTTTTCACTTAGAAAGGGAGTCAAAGCGAGTAAAATTTTTAATAATTTTAAAATTACTCCACAAGTTTTAGTTAATATAAATGTAAAAGATAAAAATATTATCAATACTAAAAAATGCAAAGTAGCTATAAAAAAAGCTGAATTATTAATTAGGAATCATGGAAGAATGTTAGTTAGAAAATCTGGAACTGAACCAAAAATTAGAATTATGGCTGAGTCTAATAACAAAAAATTAATAAACAAGTGTATTAAAATAGTTCAAAGGACAATTACATAAATTGAAAATTAAATCAAAAGTTTTGCTTATTGCTGGATCAGATTCATCGGGTGGTGCCGGTATACAGGCAGATATTAAGACAGTTACTTCTTTAGGTTCATATGCAATGACTGCAATCACTGCAGTGACGTCTCAAAATACTACAGGCGTGAGCTCTATTACAAGTATTCCACCAAAAGAGATTAAAGAACAGATAGAATTTACCTCTAAAGATATTAAACCTCATGCTATCAAAATTGGAATGTTGCATTCAAGCAAAGTTATCAACTCAGTAATAAAATCATTGAAAAAAATTAAAATTAAAAAAATTGTACTTGATCCTGTGATGGTTGCAAAAGGAGGTGCAAAATTAATCGACAATAAATCAATAAATATTTTAAAAAAAAAATTAATTAAACAAATAAGCTTAATTACCCCGAACATACCCGAGGCAGAGATATTGACTAAAACAAAAATAAAATGTGTAAATGACATGATAAATTCAGGAAAGATTTTACTTAAAATGGGTGCGAAAAACGTTTTAATTAAGGGTGGCCACTTAAATGAAAAATTTATTTATGATATTTTTTTAAATAAAAATGAAATTAAAATTTATAAAAGTAAAAAAATAAATACTAAAAACACTCACGGAACAGGTTGCACTTTATCTAGCGCAATAACTACATATTTTTCATGTGGAAAAACATTAAAGAAATCTTGTGAACTAGCGATTAACTATGTTAACCATTCAATAAAGAAAGGACCAAATTATGGGAGAGGTTTTGGTCCAATTAACCACTTAAGCAGTATAAAAATAGATAAAAAATTTAAATGAAAAATGTTGTAGTTGTAGGATCACAATGGGGAGATGAAGGAAAAGGTAAGATAGTTGATTGGCTTTCGAGCGAAGCTGACGTGGTTGTAAGATTTCAAGGCGGTCATAATGCAGGACATACACTGGTTATTGATGGAGTGACTTATAAACTAAGACTACTGCCTTCAGGAATAGTAAGAAAAAATAAAATATCAATCATTGGTAATGGAGTAGTGGTAGATCCTTGGGCTTTGCTTGATGAGATTGATGAAATTAAATCAAAAGGAGTTGTTGTAACTGAGAAAAATTTAATATTATCAGAGTCTGCTAATTTAATATTACCGTTTCACAGAGAGATGGATGAAATCAGAGAAGATGCAGCAGGAAAAGCAAAAATTGGCACAACAAGAAGAGGTATAGGACCCGCTTATGAGGATAAAGTTGGAAGAAGATCAATTAGAGTAATGGACTTGATTTCTGAAAAAAATTTAGATCATAGGTTGGAAACTGTATTGATGCATCATAACGCAATAAGAAAAGGACTAGGAAAAGATATCTTTAATAAAGATAAGCTTAAAAAAGATTTAATAGATCTAGCCCCAAAGATATTAAAATACTCACAACCAGTCTGGAAAAAAATTGATGAATTTATAGTTGAAAATAAAAAAATTTTATTTGAGGGAGCTCAAGGTATTTTATTGGATGTTGATCATGGAACATATCCATTTGTTACTTCTTCAAATACAGTAGCATCTGCAGCAGCGACTGGTTCTGGATGTGGGCCAGGTGCAATAAATTATGTTTTGGGTATAACTAAAGCATATACTACTAGAGTAGGAGAAGGTCCATTTCCAACTGAGCTTACAGATAAGATAGGAGAAGAGCTGGGAACCCGAGGTAAAGAATTTGGAACAGTTACTAGCAGAAAAAGAAGATGTGGATGGTTTGACGGTGTTTTAGTTAGACAAACAATTAAAATATCTGGAATTAATGGTATCGCTTTAACTAAACTAGATGTTTTAGATAATCTAGATGAAATTAAAATGTGCATTGCTTATGATTTAGATGGAAATAAGATAGATTATTTACCAGCAGCTGTTGACGATCAACTTAAAGTGAAACCAATTTATAAAACCTTTAAAGGATGGAAATCCTCAACTAAAGGGATAAAAAAATTTCAGGATTTACCCGAAAATGCAAAAAAATACATAATGGAACTAGAAAAATTTGTAGAAACAAAAATTTCAAGCATATCAACAAGTCCAGAGAGAAATGATACTATTTTAATTGAAGACCCTTTTAATATTTAGTTAGCAGGTAATAAATTTTTAGATTTTGCAGCATTAAGCATATGCTTCTGTAGTTTTTCAAATGCTTTGTTTTCTATCTGCCTTATTCTTTCTCTACTAATCTTATATTTTTTACTTAGATCCTCCAAAGTAACTGGATCATCCGTAAGTCTTCTGGAGTATAAAATTTCTTTTTCTCTATCATTCAAAATCTTAATGGAGTCGGTTAACAAATCTTTTCTTTGTTCCATCTCTTCTTGCTGTGCAAACTTTAATTCTTGATCCATATCTTTATCAACTACCCAATCTTGCCACTCATCCCCATCTTCTCCTATTGGAGCATTTAAAGATTGTTCTTTTCCAGACAAACGTCTATTCATTGAAACCACCTCATCTTCCCTTACATTTAGTCTGTCAGCAATATGCTTAACCTGTTCATCTTTTAAATCACCTTCTTCCCTTGGTGCAATTTGATTTTTTAATTTTTTTAAATTAAAAAATAATTTTTTTTGAGCACTAGTTGTTCCTATTTTGACAAGACTCCATGATCTTAAGATATATTCTTGTATCGAAGCTTTTATCCACCACATTGCATACGTTGCTAATCTAAAACCTTTTTCAGGTTCAAATTTTTTAACCGCTTGCATTAGTCCAACATTACCTTCAGATATCATTTCATTAATTGGCAAGCCATATCCTTTGTAGCCCATTGCAATTTTAGCAACTAATCTTAAATGACTTGTAACTAATTTTTCTGCAGATTTTACGTTTCCAGTTGACTTCCAATTTTTAGCAAGCATATATTCCTCCTCTGCATCTAACATAGGAAATTTTTTAATTTGTTCTAAGTATGCTGTTAACCCTCCCTCATTAGATAAAGCAGGAAATTTAAATGTTGTAGTGCTCATGAGCTCTTTATTTAATAAACTATAATAATTTTACAATGGTTTTATTTGCAAGCATTTTTAAGGCTTTTTAGAATATTTTCTAAATCTTTTGGTAATTTTGAACTAAATTCTATTTGTTTACTATCAGCGGGATTAACAAACCCCAAAGTTTTTGCATGAAGAAATTGTCTATCTAATTTTGTTATTTTTTCTTGAATAATTTTATTGATATTTTTTAACTTTTTAAATTTTTTTTTATATTTTTTATCTCCTAAAATATGATTTCCATTATATGACATGTGCACTCTTATTTGGTGAGTTCTTCCTGTTTCAAGTTTGCATTCTACCAAACTAAAAGTAGGAATTGTTTTTTCCTCAAATACTTGTAACGTTTTATAATTAGTAATTGCCCTTTTACCTTTTGTTATTCCCACTTCCATAAGTTGCCTATTTTTAGAACTTCTCGTTATCAATGTTTGAATTTTACCATTTTGGGGTCTTAATTTTCCCCATATAAGTGCTTGATAAACTCTCTTTATAGTATGATTACTAAATTGTTTAGATAACATTTCATGAGTAAAATTATTTTTTGCAATTACTACTAGTCCAGAAGTATCTTTATCAATTCTATGCACAATGCCAGGTCGTAGCTCATCACCAATATTTGATAAGTTTTTTTTGTCATAATTTATTAATGCATTAACTAAAGTCTTTTCATAATCACCTGCACCTGGGTGCATAGATATACCAGCAGGCTTATTTACAACTAGGAGATTCTTATCTTCAAATATTATATCCAATTTAAAATCATACGGTTTTAAAGAGGATTTTTTAGGCTCAGGAATTATTAAAATTAATTTATCTCCTAGTGATATTTTTTTTGAGGGATCGAAAACAATATTATTATTAATTTTTAAATTTTTATTAATAATTAAATTTTTGATCCTATTTCTACTAATATTATTACACTTTTTAGCAAGGAATTGATCAACTCTTTCGATGTGAGTTTTTTCATCAACAATTATATTAATGTTATTTTTCATAAATTATAATAATAATACTATATGCGCTTGTAGCTCAACTGGATAGAGCGCCTGACTTCGGATCAGGAGGTTCTGGGTTCGACTCCTAGCAGGCGCACCATTATTCTCCAATATTTATTAAAGAACCCTTCTTACGGGCTTGTTGAAAAGAGTAATAAAAAAGCAAGATACCAATTAGTAGATAAAAACCATTAAGAAGGAAAGCATTTTTAATATTTGAGTAATCTACATATTGATTGACTAAAATTGATCTAGCCTCTTCAAAAATGTATACCAATGGTAGTATTCTGGCTAATGTTTGAAGTAAATCTGGTAAAATTTCTATCGGATAATATATGCATCCCAAAGGAGCAAGTAAAAATAAAGATGACCAAGCAATATTTTCAAATGCTGGACCGTATCTCAATAATCCAGACGAGACAAATAATCCAAGCGTGATTCCAAAAATATATAAACTTAAAAATAAAAAAAACAAAGGCATCCCAAGATTTAAAATTGAAATTCCAAATAGTGGACTAGTAATGAGGATTGCTGGCACCAAACCAATAAGAGTTCTAATCAATGCAGTTAAAACTAAAGATATAATTATTTCGCTTATCCTCATAGGAGCAATAAAAAGATTAGTGAAATTTCTACTCCAGATTTCCTCTAAAAATAGCATATTAAAACTTATGCTGGATCTAAATAAGAAGTCATAAAGAATAGCACATGTAAGTATAACCCCCAATGTATTATTATAATAGTTGCTATAAGTTGAAAAAAATAAAGAAATAAAGCCCCATAAAATTATTTGAATTGTTGGCCAATAAATAAGATCTAATATTCTGGGTAGTGAACTTTTAATTAAAAAAAAATGCCTCAAAAAAAGTCCATATATTCTATTAAAACTCATTTTCACTCCTATTTAATTTAAGAAAAACTTCTTCTAAATTTGTTTTACCATGTTTCTTAATCAAATCATCAGGTGTTCCCTGATCAATTAAACAACCATCTTTCATCATAAGAACTTTTTTACAAAGCCTTTTTACCTCATTCATATTGTGGGATGCTAAAAGAATAGACATATTTTTTTCTTTAGATATTTTTTCAATAAATGATCTTACAAAATCTCCAGTTTCTGGATCCAAAGATGCGGTTGGTTCGTCTAAGAATAATATTTTTGGATCATTAATTAATGCTTTAGCTAAACTTACTCTATTTTTTTGACCCGATGATAGCTCACCTGTCTTTTTATATAAAAATTCATTCAATCTCAATTTGTCCGATAAATAATCTATTCTAATTATAATGCTTTTTACTCCATATAATTTTCCGTAAACAATTAAATTCTCTTTAACTGTTAGTTTTTTTGGTAATTCTATATACGGTGAAATAAAATTCATTTTATGCAAAAGAGAAATTCTTTTTTTTTCAATATCTTCTCCATCTATTAAAACTTTCCCATTTGTGGGCTTAAGCAAACCAAGCATCATTGCAATAGTTGTTGTTTTACCACAACCATTTGGTCCTAATAAACCAAGCACTTCATTCTCACTAATTTTAAAGTTTATATTTTTAACAGCTTCATTTTTTGAATAATTTTTAGATAGATTTTCAACAACAATAGGATATTGCATTACCTTTTAGATGCCCTTATTAATCTATCGTTTATAGTTTGCCCAATTCCTTTATTAGGAATTCTCTCAACTGCAATGCTTTTATATTTTAATTTTTTTATCATTCTTAATGTTTTATATAAATTTTTTCCAGCTTCATTTAAGTTATTTTTTTTACTCAAGTAGAAATAATTATTACCATTAAAATTCCTTTTTTTAATTAATATAAATGCCTCATGTAATTTTGGATTTTGGACATTAAGTCTTACTTTTATACCTGGCGAATAATGAACATTACCTTGTCCTGGAACAATTAAATTTTTTGATTTTCTGCTTAAACTAATTTTATTTTTAAGAGCTTTTCTAATTTTATTCACTTCAATACAACCAAGTCTTAATATTTGAGGTTTATTAATTAAACTAACTATGGTCGACTCGAGACCAAATTTAGAAGTACCACCATCCAGAATAAATTTAACTTTATTACCAAACTCCTCTATCACATCCATTTTTGAAACAGCACTAACCCTTGATGAAATATTTGCACTTGGAGCTGCTAAAGGATAATTTAGAAATTTAAGCAGTTTTCTAGTCAAGGGATGTTTTGGAAATCTAACTGCAAGAGTTGATTTATCATTATTTACATTTTTTGAAATTTTACTTTCTTTTTTTATTTTTAATATAAAAGTTATTGGCCCAGGACAAAAATTTTTATAAAGTTTTAAAAAATTTTTATTAATATTACAGTCTTTTTTTAAATCTCTTATTGAGCAATAATGAACTATTAGGGGATTTTTTTTAGGCCTTTTTTTAAGTTTAAAAATTTTTTCAGTTGCCTTGTCAGAGTAGGCGTTAGCTGCAAGACCATAGACAGTTTCTGTTGGTATTCCAATACATTCATTTTTATCTAGATATAACTTACTTTTTTTAATATTTGAAAGATCCTTTTTCATGTAATATTAAGACTTTTTATATGAAAGATAAAAATTTACCACATGATATTGAAAATAAATCTGTTGAGGAGTTAACTGATTTAGCGAATAATATAATTAAAAATCTTGAAAACAAAAATAATTTAGAAAACTCAATTGATGAATATCAAATGCTAATAAAATTAAATAATCTAATAGAGAAAAAATTTCAAAAAAAATCAAAAAAAATTGAAGAAAATAAAAAAGAAAAAATTAAAGAAATATTAAATAGAAATGATAGAGAAAAAACTAAGTAAAGTTGCAAAAGATACTAATAATTTTTTAAAAAATTTTTTTTTAAAACAAAAAAAATCTAACCTTATAGCTCCAATGAGATATGGAATGTTTCCTGGAGGAAAAAAAATTAGATCCAAAATCATCATAGATATTGGTAAAATTTTTAATTTAGATTATAAAAAGTTAATTCAGGTCGCTGCAGCTGTTGAATGTATTCATGCATATTCACTTATTCATGATGATCTACCGTGTATGGATAATGACAACTTAAGACGAGGAAAATTATCTACACATAAGAAATATGGAGAATCAACAGCTATACTTGCTGGCAACTCATTATTAACAATTGCATTTGAGATTCTTTCAGACGAAAAATTTAAAATAAACATAAGAACTAGGATAAAATTAATAAATTCTATTTCAAAATGTTCAGGTCATTCCGGTATTGCTGGAGGTCAATATTTAGATTTAAACTTTGAAAAAAAAAGTATTTCAATTAAAAATATTGAAATTATGCAGATAAAGAAAACTGGTAGACTTTTTAGTTTTTGTTGTATGGCACCTGCAATAATGGCAAATAAATTAAATAATTTAAAAAAAATGGAAAAAATTGGTGAGAAAATAGGATTACTATTTCAAATAGTTGATGATTTAATTGATCTTAAAGGCACTTCCAAGAAAGCTGGAAAAAAAACTAAAAAAGATATGAAAAAAGGTAAAGCAACTTTAATCAGGGCTTTGGGCTATAAAAATACAGTTGATTATCGAGATAAATTAAAATTAAATATATTTAATAAAATTCGTAAATTTGGAAAAAAAGGTGAAAACTTAAAAGGAACAATTAATTATATTGTTAATAGGAGCAGATGAGCAAAAATTATAAATTTTTAAATGATATAAAATTTCCTGCTGATATTAGGAAGCTATCTCAATCAGAGCTTAAAGTTTTAGCTCAAGAGGTTAGAGATGAATTAATAGATGCAGTTTCAGAAACTGGAGGACATTTAGGTGCAGGTTTGGGTGTTGTGGAATTGACTGTAGTTTTACATTATATATTTAATACTCCAAATGATAAATTAATATGGGATGTTGGTCATCAGGCGTATCCCCATAAAATTTTAACAGGAAGAAAAGACAGAATTAGAACTCTAAGAAAAGGAGGTGGGCTATCTGGGTTTACAAAAAGAGCCGAGAGCGAATATGATCCCTTTGGCGCTGCACACAGTTCAACATCAATATCCTCAGCTCTAGGTATTGCAGTTGCGAATAAACTTTCAAATAAAACAGGTAATGTTATTGCTGTAATTGGAGATGGAGCAATCAGTGCTGGTATGGCTTATGAAGCTATGAACAATGCTGGATCAAGTAAAACTAAAATGATTGTAATTTTAAATGATAATGACATGTCTATTGCAAAACCAGTAGGTGCAATGAGAGCTTATCTTGCAAAAATCTTATCAGGCAAGTTATATTTTAGTTTTAGAGAAACAATTAAATTAATAGTTTCTGCATTTTCTAAAAGATTTACTAAGGGAGCTGGAAAAGCAGAAGATTTTTTACGATCAGCAATGACAGGTGGTACTCTTTTTAACTCTATGGGTTTTTATTATATTGGTCCGATAGATGGACACGATATAGATGCTCTTATCTCAGTATTAAAAAATGCAAAAGAAATTAATTACGATGGTCCTATTATGATACATATTAAGACTGAAAAAGGAAAAGGTTATAAATTTGCAGAGAAATCAACAGATAAATTTCATGGAGTATCAAAATTTAATATTAATACTGGAGTTCAGGAAAAGGCTAAATCAAACGCTCCTTCATACACAAAAGTTTTTGCAAATACTTTAATTAAACATGCAGAAAAAGATAGTAAGGTTGTTGGAATTACAGCTGCTATGCCATCTGGAACAGGAATGGATTTATTTGGAGAAAAATTTCCGTCAAGAATGTTTGATGTTGGAATTGCTGAGCAACATGCAGTGACTTTTGCAGCTGGATTATCTACAGAAGGTTATAAACCATTTGCTGCAATTTACTCTACCTTTTTACAAAGGGCTTATGATCAAGTCGTCCATGATGTTGCTATTCAAAATTTACCTGTAAGATTTGCAATTGATCGAGCTGGGCTTGTTGGAGCAGATGGACCAACACACGCAGGATCATTTGATACTACATATCTTTCAACTTTACCTAATTTTGTAGTTATGGCAGCAAGTGATGAAGCTGAGCTTGTTAGAATGATTAATACTTCTATAGATATCAATGATAGACCGTCTGCATTTAGATATCCAAGAGGAAATGGAATTGGAGTAAAACTACCATCAATTGATGAAAAAATTGAGATTGGAAAAGCAAGGGTAATAAAAGAAGGCAAAAAAGTTGCGATTATAAATTTTGGAGGAAGGTTAAATGAATGCTTAATAGCTTACAATAATCTTTCAAAAAAAGGAGTTACTCCATCAATTATAGATGCAAGATTTGCAAAGCCATTAGATGAAAATCTGTTTTGGCAATTAGCAATTGATCATGAAGTTATAATATCTATTGAAGAGGGATCAATAGGAGGCTTTGGATCTCACTTAGCACAGTTTTTATCAGAAAAAAATTTACTCGATAATAGTTTGAAATTTAGAGCAATGACATTGCCAGACATGTTTATTGATCATGATAAACCAGATTTAATGTATAAAATTGCAGGTCTCGATGCGCAAACTATTGAAAACAAAGTTTTCGACACTTTAAATTCAAAAGTAATAATTAAAAAAACGAATTAAACTGAACACTGAGCAATATTCATTAAATAGTGATCTAAAATAACACAATGCATCATTGCTTCACCAATTGGAACTGCTCTAATTCCAACACATGGATCATGTCTTCCTCTAACAGAGATTGATGTATTTTTTCCAAATTTATCTATTGTCTTACGTGATGTAAGTATTGAAGATGTGGGTTTTACAGCAAATGATATTATAATTTCTTGTCCCGTCGATATTCCACCAAGTATTCCCCCAGCGTTGTTTGATTTAAATTTTGTAGATTTTCCTTTCTGGAATATTTCATCTGAATTTTGTTCCCCTGTTAATTGAGCAGAATTCATTCCAGATCCAATATTTACTCCTTTTACAGCATTAATACTCATCATTGCTGCTGCAATATCCATATCTAGTTTTGAATATATTGGTGCTCCAAGTCCCAAAGGTATACCTCTAGCCCGAACCTCAATAATTGCCCCACATGAAGAACCTGCTTTTCTAATACTTAGTAAATATTTCTCCCATAGCTTTAAAATATTTTTATCTGGACAAAAAAATGGATTTTTCGAAATAATTTTGTCATCCCATTTGTTAACATCACAACCAAGTATGCCGAGTTGTGTTACTGCTCCAATCACTTTATATTTTTTACCGATTTTTTTTTCTAAAACTTTTTTAGCTATCGCACCAGCAGCAACTCTTGCAGCTGTTTCTCTTGCTGATTGTCTTCCACCACCTCTATAGTCTCTAATCCCATATTTTTTAAAGTATGTATAATCAGCATGCCCGGGTCGAAATTTATTTTTGATCGTCTCATAATCCCTAGATTTCATATCTTTGTTATAGATAACCATAGATATTGGTGTACCAGTTGTTTTTCCTTCAAATATTCCAGATAAAATATTTACCTTATCATCCTCTTTTCTTTGAGTTGTAAATTTTGATTGGCCAGGTTTTCTCTTATTTAGTTCGATTTGTATGTCTTTCTCTGAAATTTTTACATTTGGAGGACATCCATCAACAACACATCCAATTGCAGGCCCATGAGACTCCCCCCAAGTAGTGAAACGAAATATCTTTCCAAAAGTATTAAATGACATTAAATATATTATATAAGTTATTTTGTTAAAATTATGAATGAAAAAAACTCTCTTGGACTAGATAATTGCTTCAAGGACTATGAAAATCCTTTAAAACTATTTAATGAATGGTTTGCTGAAGCTAAAAAAACTGAGATTAATGATCCAAATGCTTTAGCTTTAGCCACGAGTACAAAAGATGGAATACCCAATGTGAGAATGGTTCTTTTGAAAGGTTTTAATGAAAATGGTTTTGTCTTTTATACAAATTTGAACAGTAAAAAAAGTAATGATATAAAATCCAATCCTTGGGTATCCATGTGTTTTCATTGGAAAAGCCTGTTAAGACAAATTAGAATTATTGGAAAAGTAAAAAAAGTATCAGATAGTGAAGCAGACACCTATTACAATTCAAGATCTTATGGAAGTCGAATTGGTGCATGGGCATCAAAACAAAGCATGGTTCTCCAAAATAGAGATGAACTAGATAAATCAATAGATTACTTTAAAAAAAAATATTCAGATGAAAAAAACGTACCTAGACCAGAATATTGGTCTGGATGGAACCTGGTACCTTCCGAAATTGAATTTTGGCTAGATGGTGAAAATAGAATTCATCAAAGACTAAAATATATAAAAGATTCAAAAGGAGATTGGGTAAAGAATTTGTTAAGTCCTTAAAAATTTCTTTCTAAACTAAAAGATGTTAATTTTTTAAGTATGTCTTTCTCCTTAGACTCAGCAAAAATACTTAAAGAATTTGATGCAAGGTTTATAAAATATTGAGCCTTTGCATAACAATCGTTAATAATATTATTTGTTTTAATTAAATTTAGAATATATTTTAATTCTTTCTCATCTCTACTTTTTTTTTCGAAAATTCGCTTCAAATCATCTTTTTCTTTTTGGTTAATTTTTTGATACAGTAAAATAATTGGTAATGTAATTTTACCTTCATAGAAATCATTACCAATTTCCTTTCCAAAAAACTTTAAGTCTGAATTATAATCTAAAGTATCATCAGCAATTTGAAATGTAAGTCCTAGATTTTTTCCATAAAATTCCAATGCATCTTTTATTTTTTTTTCTTTATTTGCCAAAATTGATCCAACTTTTGTAGATGCAGCAAACAAGGAGGCTGTCTTTGCTGAAATAATTTTTAAGTAAGTTTCCTCCAACATGTCTACTTCACTTTTATGCTGTAACTGCAATACCTCACCTTGCGATATTTCTGCAGATGTTGACGAAAGAAGTTTTAATACTTCTAAATTACCATCTTCGACCATCATTTCGAAACATCTACTTAACAAATAATCCCCAACTAAAATTGAAGATTGGTTACCCCAAATTTTATTTAAAGTCTTTTTTCCCCTTCGTATCTCACCATTATCTATTACATCGTCATGCATTAGCGTTGCCGCATGAATTAACTCAACGCATGCTGCTAGGTTTACATCTCTCGATCCTTTTTGATAACCACACAGTTTTGCTGATCCTAAAGTTAACAATGCTCTTAGTCTTTTACCACCTGTCCTCAAGTGGTATCTTGTCATTTCATCAACTAAATCAACCTGACTTGATAATTTTGATTTTATTCTTTCCTCAACAAGAATTAGCTTATCTTCTACTGAGTTTTTTAGTTCAGAGTAAGAATTATTTATCTTGTTATTTAACTGAACAACTGTTCCCATTCCTTTAAACTAGTACAATACTAACAATATTATACTTATCAATTGACGCACCTCAAACTTCAACTATAAGTAGACTTTAAACTTTACAATAAATTTTATAAGCATAGATATGTTTTCAATTTTTAAAAAAAAAAAAATTATACCCCACATTAAATTAAGTGGAGTTATTGGAAATGTTGGAAAATTCAAACAAGGTATAGATTTTGCTAGCCAAGAGGAAATTATAAAAAAAGCTTTCTCAATAAAAAAAGCTCCAGCTGTTGCAATTTCAATTAATTCTCCTGGTGGATCCCCGGTGCAGTCACACTTAATTCATGATCAAATAAGGTCGTTAGCCAAAAAAAATAAAAAAAAAGTATTAATATTTGCTGAGGACGTCGCAGCTTCTGGTGGATACCTAATTGCTTGTTCGGGAGATGAAATTTATGCAAATCAAAGCTCAATAATAGGTTCTATAGGTGTAATATATTCATCGTTTGGTTTCACTGATCTAATTAGCAAAATCGGTGTACAAAGAAGAGTATATACAGCAGGAAAAAATAAAAGCACTTTAGATCCTTTTATGGAAGAAAAACAAGAGGATATAGAAAGACTTAAAAATATTCAGTTAGACCTTCATAAAGATTTTATTGAAGTTGTGGAGAACAGCCGTTCAGATAAATTAAAAAAAGACTCTGGAATTGAATTATTTTCAGGAGAATTTTGGTCTGGCAGAAAAGCCAAAGAACTTGGTCTTATAGATGGCATAGGTAATGCAGATAAAATTTTAAAAGAAAAATTTGGAGATGATGTTATTATTAAAAAGTTTGAAAAGCAAAAAGGGTGGATTGCTAGAAAATTATCGTCAGAGAGCCATACTGATAAAGTTATAAGTATTATAGAAGAAAGATCTATCTGGCAAAGATATGGTTTCTAAAAAAAAGAAAACAAAACCAGAGTATAAAAATTTTCAAGATACTATCTTGAATTTACAAAAATATTGGAGCAATCAAGGGTGTATTATTCTTCAGCCATACGATATGGAAGTTGGTGCTGGAACTTTTCATCCTGCAACCACTCTAAGGTCTCTTGGACCAAAACAATGGAAAGCAGCTAATGACCAACAATCAAGAAGGCCA
>ERZ802830.2395-NODE-2395-length-17041-cov-16.8741_pt1 | contig 17041 bp, 15 predicted proteins | sample MGYA00345654_ERZ802830 | MGnify/ENA primary metagenome ERZ802830 (study PRJEB30503, sample SAMEA104212375) | marine metagenome | biome: Westerlies Biome; feature: [SRF] surface water layer (ENVO:00010504) within the epipelagic zone...; material: water...
ATTACATTATTAAAAATAAAAAAATTTTAGTAACGTCAGTTTCTAGTATTATAATTATTATTTTATTATTAGTCTTTTATTCAGAGATTAAATTTAAAAATCAAATCAAATTAGGAAATAAGTATAATGAAATTGTACTTTCATATGAAAAAACAAATAATCAAAATTCAGAAGAGGAACTAATTGATATTATTCAAAAAAAAGATCCCACATATTCACCATTAGCACTTAACTTTATAATAGATAATGAGATTGTTAATGACAAAATTAAGGTAAATGAATTATTTGATATAATTATTGAAAAAACGAATATTGAAAATGAAATAAAGAATCTTATAATTTATAAGAAAGCACTCTACAATTCAGACAATATTAATGAAAATGATTTAATAAATATCCTAAATCCAATATTAAATTCTGAAAGTGTATGGAAGTCACATTCATTATATTTATTAGCAGAGTATTTTTTATCAAAAAATGAGAAACAAAAATCAAAAGAATTTTTAGTTCAAATAATAGAACTAGAAAACGCAAATCCAAAGATTAAAGTAGAAGCACAAAAAAGAATAAATAGAGACTTAAGTGATTAGAATATTAAAAGTAATTATATTGTTATTAATAAGTGCCTGTTCTCTAAATTCTAGTTCATCTCTATGGACTAAACATAAAAAATTGAACTATGAAAAATCATTAAATATTAGAGAGATTAATTCAAAAAAAGAAATTATTAAAAACGAAATTAATTCTAACATTAAAATTAAACTGATTAATAAAAATAACTCAAGCGAAACTATTTCAGGACTTTCAAATAATAGTGGAATAATTAATTATGATGGTCAATTAAAGAAAGTTTCAAAGTATAATTTTTCCAAAATAAAGTATTTTAATCAATATGAACCAGAAATTATTTTGTATGATGATAATTTAATCTTTTTTAACAATAAGGGAACAATTATCAATTTTAAAGAAAACTCAAAATTATTATGGAAAAAAAATTACTATTCAAAGTCTGAAAGAAAAAATAACCCAGTACTTTTTTTTTCAAAAGGTAATGACAGTCTTATAGTTGCAGATACTTTGGCCAAATATTATGCCATTAATTTAAAGACAGGTAGTCTGATTTGGTCAAAAAATAATAAATCTCCATTTAATTCACAAATTAAAATACTAGATGATAAATTTTATGTAGTAGATGATAGCAACCAAATAAATTGTTTTTCAATAAAAAACGGTGATAAATTGTGGAGCTTTAAAACAGAAAATACTTTAATTAAATCTCAAAAAAAAATATCAATTATTATACAAGATAATAAAATAGTTTTTAGCAATACCTTAGGGGATGTATCAGCATTAAATCCTATAAATGGAAGATTGTTATGGCAAACACCAACTCAAAATAAATCTATTTATGAAGATGCGATGTTTTTAAAAATATCAGACTTAATATTTTCAGAAAACTCAATATTATTTTCAAATAATATGAACGAATTCTTTTCTATAGATTTAACCACTGGAATTTTAAATTGGAAACAACTAGTAAATTCTAGTCTTAGACCAACTAAAGTAAATGAATTTATTTTTACCGTATCAGATGAAGGATTTTTAGTAGTTATCGATTTTAAAACTGGTAGCATAATTCGAAGTACAGACTTATTTAAAAATTTTAAAAAGAAGAAAAGAAAAAAAATTAAACCAACTGGTTTTATTGTTGGAAATAAAAACATTTATTTATCTACATCCAATGGAAGATTATTAATTGTAGATGTTGAAACTGGAAATACACAATCTGTAATAAAATTGGATAACGAAAAACTTTCAAGACCAATTGCATCAAAACAAAGTTTATTTATTGCTAAAAATAATTCTATTATCAAATTAAATTAAAATGTTTTTAAAGTTACTCGAAAAATTAGGAAGAAAAAAAGTAGTTTTAGATAGAGGTCCATCACATCCTAAATTTAATGAAGCAAAACCATGGATGAATAGATACTATGTTTTATTTAGAAATAGACCTAGATGGTTTCCTTTTAATATTTTAATTCACGAAATGTTAGACGATGACCATGGTGAAGGAGTTCACAATCATTTATTTCCTTTTATGACTATTATTTTAAGAGATGGTTATTGGGAAACACTTAAAACTGGAAAATATTGGAGGCCAGTAGGTTATATTGGATTTAGATCAGCTAATACACATCATAGAGTTGATTTAAAACCAGGGACAAGACCGCTGACGCTGTTTTTTTCAGGACCCTTTGGATTAAGAAAAGGCCTTAGATCTGAATATGGTATAGATTTTAAAACTAAGATTAAATAAAGGGATTGTAAGCCCATTGTAGTATAGCTTGACGCTGTCTTCTTCTACACCCAAGGTCTCCCTTTTCACAATTTTTTTCTATTGCAGTTACATGTCTTCTAAAATTCTTCCACCTTTTTATTTGAATTTCATCTATATGAGCAATTCTTCTTCCATTATAAAATCTACAATACCACTGAAACCATCCCAAAGGATCTTCCTTGAAAATCCAACCTTTTTCAATCCAGTGCTCTCTTGAAAGACCAGCTTTAGTTCTAAAACGATTAATGTTTACATCAAAGGATTTACTTATTTTTGCATTTTCAAACCAAGATTTTGGAAACTCTTTAATATTTGTTCCAAAATAAGATCCTCCAAACACACCGAGCTCTAACATTTTCTTTGGAGATAGTTGAGGTTTAAAAATTTTATAAAAATCTAAATTTTGGTTAATTTTCTTTATAATCTTCTTCATTTTGAAAGCTGGTTTGAACCTTTTGATAGTAAATTCATATATAGCTCCTCATCAGCATCTCCCTCACATCCAATAATTAAAATGTTTGAGTTTTCATTAATTTCTAACTTTTTTTTCACAACATCGTTTTCACAAGTAGAAATTAAACTAATAATTCCAGGTGTAGAACATTCACCACCAATTATTATTTCGTTACAAAAATATTTATTATTTAGCATAGCTACAGTTTTAGCGACATTATCATCAGGAACGCTTGTACAACAATTTACTGATTCTTTTAAAATTTTCCATGGGACCAATGATACTTCACCACAAGACATTCCACCCATTATACTTTCTTTTTTTATATCAACTTTTTGTAAAGTTCCTTTATCAATACTTTTAAGGACACAATCTGCATTTTCAGGTTCAACAATTATTATTTTAGGTATTCTTTTAAAATATTTAGCTATACCTGCAATCGCACCAGAAGCCATACCACCAACACCTGCTTGTAAAAAAACATGTGTAATGTATTGATCGGTTTGGGTTGAAATTTCTTTAATCATCATAGAATAACCTGCCATTGTCAATTTAGGTACAGTTTCGTAATTTTCCCAAGCGACATCTTGAACAATCTTCCATCCGTTAGCTTTTGACTCATTGATACATGCTTCTAAAGATTTCTCATAATTTCCTTTTACTCTAATAACATCAGCATCTAATTTTCTCATTTCAACTGCTCTAGCCTCACTAACGTATTCACTAATAAAAATTTTGCAATTTAGACCTAGTCGTTGCGATCCCCAAGCAACTGACCTCCCGTGATTGCCTGCTGTAGCAGTAGAGATAGTAATATCTTTATTTCCTTTAGTAACTTTTTCAACAGCATATGCTCCACCTAAAGCTTTAAACGACTTAAGATGGAATCTTTGTGATTCATCTTTATAAAAAATGTTTTTTAACTTGAGTGTCTTTGATAATTTTTCAAAATTTAAAAGTGGAGTAGGTTTATAATTTTCCCAGCCTGAAATAACTTTATTAGCATCGTCTATAGTTTCTTCACCACATACATCTAATATTTTTTGTCTATTAAAATTATAATTTTTATTAAAAATGTAATCAGATAATTTCCAATTAAAAACCTCAGAGCTGCTCATATTTTCTTAGCAATCCAAGGTATTTTGTTTTTCCCAGTTTGTTACTGAGCTTTTCTTATCAAAGATTTCTTCTTTGTGAAAATTTGATAACTCTTCTTTTTTAAGCTTAATATAGCTATCTATTGTGTGGTCTCCAAAAGCTTCTCTTAAAACTTTGTTATCATTCAGCATTTCTAAAGAGTCTTCTAAATCATCAGGTAACCTCGGTAAGTTCGGATAGTTTTTATAATCTGTATACATATTGCAACTTAATGGTTCTCCTGGATCCAATTTTAAATTTAAACCATACAATCCAGATGCTATAACACCAGCTTGTAACAAATATGGATTAGCAGAGCCGTCCATTAATCTTAATTCGAATCTACCAGGATCAGGTATTCTGATCATATGAGTTCTATTATTACCAGAATACGAAATACTTGATGGAGACCAAGATGCACCAGATTTTGTAGGTGGAGCATTAATTCTTCTGTAACTATTAACTGTTGGATTGAATAATGAGGATAGTGACTCAGCGTTTTTCATTACACCTGCTAAAAAATTATAGGCAATTTTGCTTAAACCATATCTATCTCCGTTATCTAGAAATTTATTTATTTTACCATCCCACAATGAAATATGAGCATGACAGCCGTTACCTGTTAAATTTTCAAATGGTTTAGGCATAAATGTTGCTCTTAAACCATGTTTTTCAGCTAAAGACTTAACCATAAATTTAAAAAATACATGTCTATCGGCTGTAACTAGGCAATCAGAATAATCCCAGTTCATTTCAAATTGGCCATTCGCATCTTCATGATCATTTTGATAAGGATTCCAACCCAATTCAATCATGCTATCACAAATTTCTTTTATTAATTCATACCTTCTCATTAAAGCTGATTGATCATAACAAGGTTTTGATTGAATATCTCGTTTATCAGCTATTGTCGAACCGTCTTCAGATATTAAAAAGTATTCACATTCAACACCTGATTTCATCACCAAGTTTTTTCTAGATAGCTCTTTGATTTGTTTTTTCAACATTACTCTAGGAGATGCATCAACAGGCTTACCATTCATCCATAAATCAGAAGCTAACCAACCAACTTCCTTATTCCAGGGAAGCTGAATTAAACTATCCGGATCTGGAATGGCAAACATATCAGCATCTGCAGGAGTCATATCTAACCATGTTGCAAAACCTGCAAAACCTGCTCCATTTTTTTGCATGTCAGAAATAGCTCTTGCTGGTACAAGTTTAGATCTAAGTACCCCAAACAAGTCTACAAAACTTATTAAAAAATATTTTATTTTTTTACTTTTTGCTATCTGAGATAAATTTTTTGACATAAATTATGCTATCACAGATTTAAGAAAAAATAGATAAAAAGAAATCCTTATAATAAATTAAATTAATAACAATTATTATTATAACAGCAATTATTGCACCATACTTTGCTTTTGGCCAGGCTAACCTTGCCATCTTACTTGGCGTTTTGTTAATATTTTCTTGAGGTTGTTTATCTTCCATTTTTAAAAAAAGGGCGCATAATCTTTATGCGCCCTTAATTCTTTTAATTACCCATCGGTAATATTACTTTTCCAATCATTTGGACCACGTCTTTGTCTAGCAAGTTTTGCAAGCTTTTCACTTTCTTGCTTTGCTGTTATAACGTGCCATCCTATCCAAATGATAAATCCAAGAATTACTAAAATTCCCTCAGATCCAACACCTGGATAAATTGCTCCCTGGACTTCAGAGGCACTTAAATGATCTATCCAGTTAGTTACTGTTGCCATAAATTATCCTCCTTACCTGGTTGCAGAGGCCACAGATTTTTCGTCATCTTTTGCTGCCTCCATTATTTCATAGTCTAGTCCTGCGATCTCAGCTTCTCTTGGAATTCTAAGTTTACCCATTCCATGAAGAATTTTCGCTATTATATATCCTGGTATCATTCCTAGAACAAAGAACATTATTATTGCTCCAATGAACATTCCCAAAGGATTTATAGACGCATAAGTAGCTCCGTCCCACATAGCTCCAACACTGTATCCAGATGAAGGATAACCATTTAAAACAAATCCACAAATTACTAGTCCTACAAAACCAGCATAACCATGAACCGCTACAGCACCAACTGCATCATCAATTTTGAACTTTCGTTCAACCCAGTAATGCATTTTGTATGCGATAACTACACCGATCATACCGATAATCATTGATTGTATAGGGTGGTACAAGTCATTACCTGCAGAAGCACAAATTATTCCTGCTAGTCCAGATGAATATGTCCAAAAAGGATCACCCTTTGAAATCACATATCCGGCTAGTAGTCCTCCAGAAAGCGACATTAAGAAGTTAAAAGTAATACCACTCAATGTTGTTGGAGTTACATAAATGTTTGTTGCGGTAAAGTATGTTACACCTTCCATTCCGTATTCAGGCCCTAAATTGAATATAGGTATATTACATGCTGCGTAAAATCCCCAAAAACCTGTGTAAATTAGAAACAATCCAATTACAACTAGCCAAGGATTCCTTGGGCCAATATTTCTTGGTTCTCCACTTGATGTAAATTTACCTATCCTTGGTCCCAAAACAGCTAAAATACCAAGAGCAAATCCACCTGCAATAGCATGAATTACTCCAGATGCATAAGCATCATGGTAGCCTAAAAGTTTTAGCATCCAACCGTCAAAGTGCCAGCCCCATGCAGCATCTATAGTCCAAAAAACTGAACCAATTGCAATTGCCAAAATACCGAAAGCAAAAGTAGTTATTCTTTCAATTACGGCTCCTGAAACAATTGAAGCTGCTGTCCATGAGAATAAAAGAAACGCTGCCCAGAATACTCCACTTATATGATCACCTAAATTGACAGCCATAAGTTGGCTTGTAGCAAGATAGTATTTAGCACTAAACGCTGAGTCATCTGTTATTAAAGCATCGCTTCCATTCATTATTGATGGTGCAAGTCCGGGTCCTGTTGGAAAAGCCCAATATATCCACCATCCAAATAAAAACCACGTAACTGTTACCAGTGGTATCAGTATAGTATTTTTCATTAATGTATGTTGATGATGTTTGTATCGAGAAGCTCCAACTTCATACATACAGAATCCAACGTGTATTAAAAACATCAGTACCACTGTTATCCAGTAGTAGAACTCTGTAAATATAGTCGTCAATGCACCTAGTTCGTCAGTCATATCAAACCTCCATTTGTTTAAACAAATTAATATTATCTTAATTTATGGGATAGTTTGTTCAATACTTAAAAACCTAAGATGAGCGTAAACTTTTATTCATAAAACAACCTGCGGTAGATGAAATTTTTTAGATTATTTAGAATTTTCTATATGCTTTTTTAAGATCAACAAGCGGATGATTAGGTGACATTTGAAATTTAACTAATAGTTCTCTCGCTATCATATCTCTATCTTGCTGATTGTTTGGAAGTTTAATTTTTTTTGGAATTGTAACCCATCCATTTGCATTTCTATCAAACACAGCGGGCCTGTCTTCTTCATAACCCATGTGAACATCTTCAAGCCAATTTAAATCATCCCAACCCATTGCTTCAATATATTTTTTAAGGAAAGGCGTTAATCTCGAATAATCAGGTAAAAGATTAACGTCATATCTATAGCCAATTGTTTGGCCAATCATCTTTTCTCTAGCTGTTTCTTTTTTCTTTCCTAGCTGGCCTTTAACTTCCTTAATTTTACCTTTTTTGTTTTTCTTTTTTTTTGCCATAACTATTTTTTAAATTTTATGAAAGTCGTCTACACCCACTGTATGATTAGTGCCCGATAACGGAACTTTTGCTAATGCAGAAGCCTCCATTGTAAGTGCAGCCATATCCTCTGGTTCTAAAGAATGAATATTTGTTTTACCACAAGCTCTAGCTAAAAGTTGAGCTTCTAAAGTCATAGTATGTAAATAATTGTAAACTCTTAGTGCAGCTTCATCTGGGTTTAATCTTTTTCTAAGCTTTGGATCTTGAGTCGCTACTCCAACAGGACAACGACCTGTATGACAGTGATAACAATGACCTGCTGGTACTCCCATTTCTTTTTCAAAATTAGACTCTGGAATTTCTTTATTACAGTTAAGTGCAATCATTGCTCCAGTTCCAATTGCAATAGCATCAGCTCCTAAAGCTAAAGCTTTTGCCATATCAGCACCATCTCTTACTCCACCAGCATAAATTAAAGTTACTTTTCCAGTTTTACCAACATCATCAATTGCTCTTCTAGCTTCTCTAATTGCAGCAATTCCTGGAATTCCTGTATTTGCTGCTGCTATATGAGGTCCTGCTCCAGTTGAGCCTTCCATCCCATCAAGATAAATTGAGTCTGGATCACATTTCGCAGCCATACGAACGTCATCATAAACTTTTGCAGCTCCAAGTTTTAATTGTATCGGAACTTTATTCTTAGTTAATTCTCTTAGCTCTGCTACTTTTAATGCTAAATCATCTGGACCTAACCAGTCAGGGTGTCTAGCTGGAGATCTTTGATCAATACCAGCTGGTAATGATCTCATCTCTGCAACTTGATCTGTTACTTTTTGGCCCATCAAATGACCACCCATACCAACTTTTTGACCTTGGCCTATAAAAACTTCTATCCCATCTGCAAGTTGTGCATGATGAGGATTAAAACCGTATCTAGATTGAATACATTGGTAATACCATTTTTCAGAATATCTTCTTTCATCAGGTATCATTCCACCTTCACCTGAACAAGTTGCGCTTCCAGCCATAGTAGCTCCACGTGCTAAAGCAGTTTTTGCTTCGTATGAAAGTGCACCAAAACTCATACCAGTTATATATACAGGAATATCTAACTCAACTGGATTTTCACATCTTGGACCAATTATAGTTTTTGTTTCACATTTCTCTCTGTAACCTTCGATAACAAATCTTGTTAAAGTTCCTGGTAGAAAAACCAAATCATCAAATGTTGGGATTTTTTTCATTAAGGCCATACCTCTCATTCTGTATCTACCAAGTTGAGCTTTTATATGAATGTCGTCTATTACTTCTGGAGTAAAAATAGCATTATAGCCTAAAAGGCTTTTATTCCTTTTTGCAAATTCTGTTTTACCATTACCATTACCATTAGAATTTCCGTTTGATTTTTTCTTTCTCTTTTTTTTTGCCATTATATTGCTCCTTTTTTTTCAGTTGGTTCTAAAGCGTCATAGTTCCATAGTTTTTTTCCTGAAACTACTTTCGTCATTTTGGATACATCAAAATTATCCCCAATTTCTGCAACCTTAAGTTTTCTTTTAAGCCAATCTATATCACTTTTTGTCATAGGTGACTCCACCGCATCACTTCCAAAAGATCCAATTTTTCCACCTATGAATATAGTTCCATCATACATGGAGTCTCCAAGGTTAATTCCAACATCTCCCAAAATTATTATTCTACCTCTTTGCATCATAAATCCAGTAAAAGCGCCTGCATCCCCACCAACAATTATGGTACCACCTTTTTGGTCAATACCTGTTCTAGCGCCAACACTTCCTTTACAAATTAAATCTCCACCTCTAATAGCTGCACCAAAACAAGACCCAGCATTTTTTTCAATTACTACTTTTCCTGCCATCATATTTTCCGCACATGACCATCCAACTCTTCCATTGATTCTAACTGTTGGCCCATCAATTGAGCCAACTCCAAAATATCCAAGACTTCCTTCAAAAATTAAATTAAGTTTATTTAAAACCCCAACTCCAAGACTATGTTTTCCTTGTGGGTTTTTTATAACAATTGTTCCATAACCTTGACTCATTAGTTCATCGATTTTTCTATTTGCTTCTTTACAATCTAAATCCATAACATCAAGATCTATTCTTTTGTTAAAATCAACGTCATAGGTTCCCCAATAATAAAAATTTTCTGCTTCATCAGGATTAAAAAATTTTTGTTGCGTTTTACCTGTAAGCTTCTCCGTATGGAGGCCCATTGATTGAGCTTTTGTTTTTTTCTCAGATATTTTTAAATTTGCCATACTTTAACCTCCCCATCAAATGGATCGTATGTATCTATTTCTTGTGGTAGTAATGATCTAATAGCAATTTCTTCAGATCCCATAGCAACTAAATCGTCAGACTCGTATAGCACCAAAGGTTTTGCAGCCATTGTATCCTTAGCCATACCCAAAGAGTCTTTAGTTGCAACAAAGTATGTAAATACTCCATCTAAACCACTCAAAGAGTCTTTCATGCCCTCTTCTAAGCTAGCGCCATTTCTCATTTTTTCCGCAAGGTATACTGCTATTAATTCTGAGTCGCACTCAGACATAAATCTCATGCCCTTATTCTCTAAAATTCTTCTATTATTCCAGTAGTTAGTTAACTGACCGTTATGAACAACAGATACATCACTAAAAGGATAACCCCAAAAAGGGTGTGCAGATTTAATATCCACACCAGACTCTGTTGCCATTCTAGCATGACCAATAGCATGTGTGCCAACTACTTTGTCTAAGTTATATCTATCACAAACAATTTTAGCATTTCCAAGATCTTTAATTACCTCTAATGATTTACCCATAGATAAAATTTCTACTCCTGGAATACTTTCAATTTTTTGTGAAAAATCTAACAAATCATCTTTGTTATACTCAATTTCATATCTTAGTGAGTAAGGTAGCACTCTTTCTTCTTTAATAATTTTTGCACCCATTTCAGAAAGATAACTTTCGACAATTTTTTTTCTTTTGTCATAAACAGATACATCCTCAGCAACTGAAGAACTTCCTTCTCCAACATTTTCACCAACTTTAACTCTCATGATAAAATTTTTTCCTTCAGTGTCACCATACAAAGCATAACCTGTTGAGTCTTCTCCCCTATGCTTTAAAGCTTGAAGCATTCCCTGAAGTTCATGACCAACTTTTGATGATTTTCCTCTATGTATTAAACCTGCTATTCCGCACATATTTTTTCCTCTATTAATTTAAAGACTATGGTAGACAATCCAAGTAAGTATCTAGATCCCATTGAGTTGTTGCACCTAAAAACTTTTCCCATTCATCATTTTTATACCAATGAAAAATTTTATACATTTCATCAGGCATTGCTGATTGAACTATTTTATCTTCAGAAAGCCTATCAAGCGCTTCACCTAAACTTAAAGGTAATTTTTTAACATCCTTACCAGCTTTTTGCGCCTCATAAATGTTTCTAGACTCTGGCTTACCTGGATTAATTTTATTTGAAATACCATCATCCATAGTTTTAAGTAATGCAGCACCCATTAAGTAAGGATTATGCATTGAGTCTACTGATCTATATTCAAATCTTCCAGGAGCTGAAACTCTTAAACCACAAGTTCTATTTTGATATCCCCAGTCTGCATAAACTGGTGCCCAAAAACCTTGATCCCATAATCTTCTATAAGAATTAACTGTTGATGAACCGATTGCAGTTAAAGCGGGCAAGTGTTTCATAATACCACCAATTGATTGTAGACCAACTTTACCAGGAAGTTGCATATCTTTTGTATCAGGCATAAATGTATTTGTTCCACCTTCTACATATGTGAATACTTCTTCAACACCCGGTAAGGATTTATGGCCAAGTTTTTTAACTACATCTTTACCACCTGTCCATAGAGACATATTAGTATGACACCCACTAGCAGAAACACCCATGAATGGTTTTGTCATGAAACAAGCAATCAATCCATGTTCTCTAGCAACCTGCGCACAGATTTGTCTATATGTTGAAAGTCTATCAGCATTCCTTAATACATCATCAAACATCCAATTTAATTCTAATTGACCAGGAGCATCCTCATGGTCTCCTTGAATCATATCAAGACCCATTGCATTTGCATATTCAATAACCTTCATAAATACTGGTCTTAATGACTCAAACTGGTCAATATGATAACAGAAAGGTTTTGAAAAACCTTTACCTGTTGGAGTACCATCATCATTTTTAGTTAACCACATCATTTCAGGCTCGGTACCAACTCTCATTTGATAACCATGCTTTTTTTTAAATTCTTTAGCAATTATTCTTAAATTTCCTCTGCAATCCGAAGTTAAATGACCACCTGGATTTTCTCTTTCTTCTCTATTTCTAAAACAAGTACAAAAAACTCTTGCAACTCTTTTATCCCAAGGTAATTGAACAAAAGTTTCAGGATCAGGGATACCAACTAATTCTTTAGCCTCAGGACCATATCCAATGTAATTATTATGACGATCTAAAAATAAGTTTGCTGTTGCACCGTAAACTAATTGAAATCCTTTTTCTGCAGTCCTTTCCCAATGATCTGCTGGTATACCTTTTCCTACCACTCTTCCTGTTACAGAAATAAACTGGAAATATATATATGTGATTCCTAATTCTTTAATTTTTTCTCTTACTTTTTTTACCAGTTTATCTCTGCCTGGTTGATTTACATGTTTTTCTAAATCTGTCATTTTCCCCCCTTAGACTTTTAAGATTAAAAAGGTAACTGAAAAAAAAACGTCTGTCTACTTAGATAACTTAACTCCAAGGAAACGGACTGTTCGAAGTAGGGTGAAGTTCCCCCTTCGCGTATCGGTTGAATCTAAACGGTTTTAACAATTCACTTTCTTGACCTAAAATTTCTTGCGCCACTAAGTGACCAACACCTAACATTTTGTATCCATGATTTGCATCAGCAATCATGTAAACATTTTCTAAAAATCTATCAAAAATTGGAAATGAATCTGGTGTTAAACATCCAAGACCACCCGATGGACCTTTTCTATAAAGATCAGATTTACCTTCAAATCTTTTTTGACAATGAGCTAAAGCTGAACACCACATATCAGAAAATTCATTCGTAGTTTGAAATTCTGGAGATTCCAAACCGTAAGGGTCAACATTAACTTTATCAAAATGTTTTTGAACTATGTAAGGTGACGTACCACCTTGAACACCTAATCCTTCGATGTCTGGTTTATAATATATTCCCCATAGTTTATCAGTAATTAATTTTTTATCTTTGTCTGAATAAAGAGGAGCATCAGTGTCAACGTGAATTACGGGAGGTTGTTTACCATCATTGGTTCTTAGATAATCAGCTTCAACACCTAAAACACCTTCTTGTAAAAACCAATAAGTCCACATATCCACTTGGTGCATTTTACCATCTTTACCTTTAATATCAGTTGTTTTTGGAAGCTCTAACATATTCCAAAAGTCTCTAACCCATGGGCCAGCACCAACTACTACCTGATCACAATCAATTGTTCCTTGATCTGTAATAACACCAGTAACCGCGTTGCTATTACTTCCCTTTTTAAATCCTGTAACTTTTATTCCTTTATGAACTTTTACACCATTTGAATTTGCTTTATTTTCTAAAGCTTTTATTGAATCTTTATTAAAAGCATAACCACCTTTTTTTTCATGCAATACTGATGTAATTCCTTTAGCCTGCCAATCATCAAAAAGACCTTTCATATATTTCATGCAATCTTTTTCACCTTCAATAAATTCAGACTCGTAACCTATTGCTTTTTGTTGTTTATAAATACTTGCTACATCTTCATGCATAACTTCAGGAGAAATTTGCATATATCCAACTGGATTATATTTAAATGCTTTTGGATCACTTTCCCAAACCTCTACAGAATGGGCCATCAATTCTCTCATTGCTGGTTGAAAATAATTATTTCTGACTACTCCACATGCAATACCACTAGCTCCAGCTGCAGTATCTTTTTTTTCAATTACAACAATGTCATTCGGATTTTTGTAAGTCTCAGATAATTTCCAAGCAGTGCTTAGACCGTGAATTCCACCACCTATTACAACTACTTTTGCTTTTGTTGGTAAAGTCATTATAAGAAGCTTATTTTTTACACTAAGAAAGTATATAATATTTTTTATATATAAAAATTATAAGTAAATTATATTTCAACCTTGAATTTAGATAAATTACTAAAAACTAAGGTTTTTTAGTGTTGTTAGATAATCATTAAACTCGTCTATAAAAGTTTTACTAGGCTTAATAAATTTTTTTCTTTGATCTTTGAAATTTTTTTCTAAATAAAAAAACCCTTTTTCACAGGCCTCATTAATTATTAGAGCTGATTTAGGTCTAGATGTCTTAAAAAGCTTTGTTTTAAGCTCTTCAACAGATAACTCTTGTTTTAGTTTATAAGCTGTCATTACCAACAACATCATATGATAATGCGATGGAGATTTTCTAAAGAAATAATTACTTGATTTATGTGATAGTTTCATTTGATCTTCCCAAAACTCAAGTAAGTCTTTAGTTGTTTTGCTCATTAAGCTTTGACTTTTAATTTTTGCGGATCGTAAAAAGGAAATTGTATTACTTTTGCAGGAATTCTTTTTTGATGACCATCTATCTTACCAATTTCTACTTCTGTACCAATTTCTGCGTACTTGGAATCTATTCTACATAAAGCTATGTTTTTGTTTAAAGTTTTAGATAACATTGCACTCGTAATTATGCCGACCTGTCCTCTGCCTATATGAACTGAATTACCATTTGTTGCTGGTTCATGACCTACAAGTTCGAGACCAACAAGTTTTTTTTGTGGATTATTTTTTCTTTTTATTAATTCTTCTTTACCGATAAAATCATCTTCTTTTGTTTTCAGTGGAACTGTAAAACCAATCCCAGCCTCGAAAGGGTCAGTTTTATCATCAAATTCATAACCATAAAAAATTAATCCAGCTTCTATTCGAAGCATATCTAAAGCCTCTAACCCAAGAGGTGAAATATTAAATTCTTTGCCAGCTTCCCACACTTTATCCCAAACCGTGGAAGCATCTTTTGGGTGACACCAAATTTCGAAACCTAACTCTCCAGTGTATCCCGTCCTAGATATAACTATTGGAGTTCCTGTAACACTATCAATTCTTGCTATAGTTAATCTGAACCATTGAAGATCATCAATTGAAGGTTGGGTATCAGGTGTCCAAACAAATTTTTTAAGAATTTTTCTACTATTAGGTCCTTGGACTGCAATGTTGTGAATTTGATCAGTAGATGATTTTACCCATACTTTAAAATTTTTCTTTTTTGCCTGCTCTTTTAACCACTCACCTCCATATTCTTGTCCACCAACCCACCTAAAATTATCTTGTCCAAATTTAAGTAAAGTCCCATCATCAACCATACATCCATTGTCGTAGCACATAGCTGAATAAACAACCTGTCCTGCTGAAAGTTTCTTTACATTTCTTGTTAAAGTATATTGCATTAAATTTTCTGCATCTGGGCCTAAAATTTCAAACTTTCTTAGAGGAGATAAGTCAGTTACAATCGCACTCTCTCTACATGATGTATATTCCTTAATCGCTCCATAGTTAGTAAAATTATTAGCTAACCAGTAACCATTATAGTTAATAAAATTTTTTGTGAGCTTTGAAGTTTTGCTATGAAAGCCTGTCTCTTTAGTTATTTTAGGTTCTGAATCTGTATTCACTCTAAAAGCTACCCCTTTCGAGATCTTTTTATCTTTTGCATAAGTTCTAACAAATATATCGGTTGGATTCCATCCATTTGCAGCATCTACATCACAAGGACATGCAGAAGATGCACAAGTAAGATCTTTTAGTGCCCTAAAAAGTACGTAATCTCCGGGTCTTGACCAGGGCTCATCAAAGGTAGCAACGTTATTAGCATCAATTGCTGTGTTAAAAAATAAATTGATCGCTATCCAACCTTTACGCGGCTTAACATCATATTTTTCCAAAGAATTATTAAAATTTTCAGAACAATTAATATGTCCAAGATAACCCATATCTTCATAATATTTTGATGTACAAGCATAATTAAAAGTATCATGTCTACCAACAGTGTCTCTAACGACTTCAATTACAGGCTCATGACTTGCATCAAAGAATTTTGAGAATAAACCAGGCATTGGATAAGCAGCTCCCATAAATGTTCTGGTTGCTGTTGGATCAATTATACTTTCGATACCGTTATCCAATTTTCTTTTATCAAAAGCTAAAAAATCTGAACATTGCCTTCCACCTGGATCAATAATTTGAATATATTCTCCAGCTTTTACGTCGTAAGTTTCTGACGACATTCTTTTTACAAATGTTTCAGATATTGGATTATAAATTGGTTCCGGTAAAACGTACTGTTCTTCCTTAATGTCGAATTTATCTCTATGGATAAAAGTTGTTAAGCTAGTTGCAGGATTTTGATTATGTACGTTCATTTCTTCTCCTGGAGAACCAACCATTAATATACATTTATCTTTCGATTTAAGAGTGATGGTCTGGCCCATGGGACATTCACTATCAAATATTTTTGAAGATTTTGACTTACTTAGTTCTAAATTTTTTTTTTTAAATAAATTAAGAATTTTTTGATCTTGAAAGATTGCTTTTTTTAAAAATTCTCCGTCTGAATTTTCTTTTAAATTTAGAATAGTAAGATCGCTTTTACCTTTTGAATTAAAAACAATTAATTCACAAATTTGTTTTCCCTCATCATTAACAATTTCAATTTTGTCATCTGGAAAAATTTCAAAAACATGAATTCCTCCTCCCTGAATTACATATCTTTCAACCCCAGGTGGCAATACCCGCAAGCCAGGGTTTTTTATTAAATTACTAGAAAGCGACATAATATAAAGTGTTCTATCTGTTTTGTTTTAAATATTATTATAATCTAAACGAGTTGACTATGCATTTAATTAGTCACATAATCGTTAAACTTAATATTAAGAAAGGGGAAAAAATGCGAAAAATAATATCGTTAATTTCTGCAGCTATAATATCAGTAGCAAGTTTTGCTGGTTTATCACATGCAGATAGCAAAAAACCCATCGTTATCCCAACTCATAACTGGTCAAGTCAAATTGTAATGGCTTACGTTATTGGTGGAATAATGGAAGATATGGGAAATAATGTTAAATATGTAAATGCTGACTCTCAAGCAGTTTACGAGTCTATAAGAATTGGTGACGTATCGATCTCACACGAAGTGTGGGAATCAGCTTTTGGTAAATCATTTACAACAGCATTAGATAAAGGTGGTTTGCTTGACTGGGGTGACCATGAAGCAAGAACTCTAGAGGATATGGGATATCCTAATTGGGTTGCTGAAAAAGGATTATGCCCAGGACTACCAGACTGGACTGCTTTAAAAA
>ERZ802830.2397-NODE-2397-length-17034-cov-7.95754_pt1 | contig 17034 bp, 15 predicted proteins | sample MGYA00345654_ERZ802830 | MGnify/ENA primary metagenome ERZ802830 (study PRJEB30503, sample SAMEA104212375) | marine metagenome | biome: Westerlies Biome; feature: [SRF] surface water layer (ENVO:00010504) within the epipelagic zone...; material: water...
TTATTATTGATCGAACTTGTTTATTGGATTTTGCTTCATTAATATTCTCAAGTAACCCAAGAATTAAATCAGCGTTCATTGCATTCAATACCTCGGGTCTATTCAATGTTAGTGTTAATACACCTTTTTTACTTAAGTTGTTTCTTATAGTTTCGTTCATAATTTTATCTAATTAAATTGTTTTTCAGTACTGGCAAATAAGAAATAAAATATTCCTCCAAAGAAAGTAATACCAGCCACTACATAAAATACCATATCCCATGAGTTTGTTGCATCTAATATCATTCCAGTGATTATGGCTCCTATAAATCCAGGAATAGCAGCAAACATATTAGTTATTCCCATCAATCTTCCAGTATGTTCAGGTCCAATATCAGCATGATTCACAATAAACCCTCCAGCACTAAAACCTCCAAATACGTTACCTAAACACATAATGGCTATAACGCCGGCAACGCTATTGAGCTCAGGAACAATACATAAGCAGATACCACTTCCACCGAAAGCTATAGTGTTGCAAAGCTTCCTAACGGTAATTAGCTTTACTCCTTTATTGGTTAGGTAATCTGCAAAATACCCCCCTATGTTTAAAAATATAAAGGAGGCTATGTGAGGTAACATTGCTAATAAACCTACTGCAGCCATTGGCACACCTAAACCGTCTTTTATGAAGATAGGAAGCCATGATAAAAAAACAAATAAGCTGTAATTATTACAAAAATGTGCCACAGCAATAGCCCATAGAGGTAAGTTTCCTCTCCATTTAGAAAAAGCTAGAGTTTCTGCTTTATTAGAGGCAGGTGCATTATTGGTTATAAATTCTAATTCTTCATTAGATATATTCGGGTCTTCCTTAGGTGTAGAGAAAACGATCTTTTGCCAATAAAAATACCAAATAAAACCTAAACCGCCATATAAATAAAAAGCCCATTCCCAGCCCAGTCTTAAGATGATTATTGGTGTTACCACAAGACCAAAAATAGTCCCTATTGGTATAGCGCTGTTAGTGATAGCCACAGAGCGAGCACGTTCACTAAATGGAACCCACCTAGCATATAAACTGTGCCACGCTGGAAAAGTAATACCTTCTCCAAGACCCATACCTATTCTGGCAATAATTAGAGCAGCAAATCCTCCATAAAAAGCCCATGGAGTGATAAAAGTAAATATTGACCAAACAATTAGACCAACACCAAGAACTATTTTTGCACCCATCCTATCTGATAATAGGCCTCCTATTATCTGCGTTAAGATATAGCCAATATAGAAGCTGGATAGAATAAAACCCCTTTGGGTTTCAGACCAACCCATACCTTCACTCATTGGAATTATTGCCAGTGAGATTACCACTCTGTCTATATAACAAATGAAAACAGCGGCTACTGTTAATGAAATTACTTTGTATCTTTGTAGCATCCTTTCTTTTTCTCCCCTTTGAAGCATATAAGATACATTTTTCTTAGATTAATTAAAAATAATTTTAGAAATTAGTTATGATAATTTATTCATAAGGGAGAAAAGCTTTGAATAAAAAATCTAATCACTTGCTAGATGGAATTAAAGTTATTGATGCTGCAAGTTTTATTGCCGGGCCTTCTGCAGCGACAATAATGTCTGACTATGGTGCAGAAGTTATAAAAATTGAACCACAGAGCGGAGATAGTCTTAGAAATTTAATTGTAAATGGGAGAATGCCTGAAGGAAAAGAGAATTACTGCTGGGAATTAACCTCAAGAAATAAAAAAAGTATCTCTCTTAATCTTAAAGATGATGTCGCCCATAAAATATTAGTGGATTTAATTAAAAGTGCAGATGTATTTATTACAAACATGCCGTTCCCAATAAGAGAAAAATTGAAGATAACAGCCCAAGATGTTCGACCACATAACAGTAAAATAATTTATGCTTCATTAACTGGTTATGGAGAGGTTGGACCTGATGCTGATAGAACAGCATATGACTCTATGGCATGGTGGGCACGAAGTGGGTTGATGGACTGGGTCAGACCGTCTGATAATTCTCCTGTAGCTTGGTCAACACCAGGTATGGGAGATCATCCGACAGGTATGGCACTGTATGGAGCCATAATGACAGCCCTCTATAAACGAGAACGAACAGGGGAAGGTAGTGAAGTTTCAACATCTCTAATGGCAAATGGTGCTTGGGCTAATGGTGTTTTTATTCAGGCAGCCTTAATGGATATTGAATTTCCTGAAAGACCAGAACCTCTACCAAGACATCCTTTCTATGATTTTTATACAACAAAAGACGAAAGAGAATTTGCACTTGGAATGATAAATTCAAGAATAGAATGGCCAAAACTTATAGAAGTTTTAAAACGAGATGATTGGAAAAAAAGAAACCTTTTTGATTTTGAAAACCCTTTTGAAAATGCTGATGTATTAAGAACTGAACTTGCAGAAGAATTTAGTAAAAGAAATTTAACGGAAGTTAATGAACTACTTAGAGATTCAGGAGTGACTTTTGGAATACTTGGAAGAACAACAGATCACAGAGCAGATGCTCAGTTCCTAGAGACTGAAACACTCGTTCCTCTTGAGCATGATTCATTTGATGATTTATTAACTGTGAGTAGTCCATTTCAAATTCTAGGCGAAAATAAAGTAGATTTTTTGAGAGCTCCCAAAGTAGGTGAGCATACTAAACAGGTACTAAGAGATATGGGCTTAGAAGATGAAGAATTAGATTCTCTCAAAGAAAACAAAACAATTTATTGGCCAGATAAACAACAATAATTATGATTAAAAAATTAAGATCTCATGGATTACCAATATTCATAACGCTTCTTTTTTTTGGATGCTCACAAGATGAAGTTTGTATGGATGCAGATTTAGTTTTACTGAATACAAAAGTATATACAGCAAACCCCTCTCAACCAGAAGCAGATGCTTTGGCTATAAAAGGCGATAAATTTATATTCATAGGCTCGAATTCTGAATCAACTAACTATAACTGTGGAAACAATAAGGTATTGGATTTGGACAACGCCTTTGTATATCCAGGGTTTATAGATGCACACGCTCATCTTAAAGGAATCGGGTACAGGGAGATTGATCTTAATCTCCAAGGTGCTGAAAGCTTAAAGAGCATGCTTACTCAAGTTCAAATACACGCTAATAAAAAACTATCAGGTGATTGGGTGGTAGGAAGAGGGTGGATAGAAAAGAAATGGCCTGAAGCAAGATTTCCTACATTGCAAGAGCTTGATGGAATATCACAAGATAAACCCATTGCACTTGAGCGTGCAGATGGTCATGCAATTATTGTAAATAGTTTAGCCCTAAAACTAGCTGGAATAGATAAGAACACTCTTGATCCTATAGGAGGAAAGATCGATAGGGGTGCGAATGGAGAGCCAAATGGAGTTTTAATAGATAAAGCTTCTTTATTAGTAGAATCAATTATTCCTAAAAGAACTGATTTAGAAGAAAAGAATGCTTTAAAAGAGGGTTTAGATCGTACGGTGAGAATGGGCTGGACTCAGCTTCATGATGCTGGTTCGCCACTAGCAGACTTCAATCTTTTGAAAGAAATAAAAGAAGAAGGCAACTTTCCAACAAGGATACATATGTATATTAGTGACGGAGAAGATGCATTGAAATTTATTGATAATGGACCCTTTATAGACCCCGATCATATGTTAACTGCTCGAGGAGTAAAACTTTATGCAGATGGAGCAATAGGATCGAGAGGGGCGGCATTCTTCAAAAAATATGATGATTATGAAACAAAAGGTTTTCTTATCTTCCAGAAAGAAGAAACGATGCCTAAGTTAATTAAAGCTCTTGTAAATGGTATACAAATTCAGACGCACGCCATAGGAGACCTGGCTAATAAAGTGACTCTGGATTGGTACGAGGAAGCATTTAATAAGATCTCTGAAGCCAATAGGATGATTGAAGAACCTCGTTGGAGAATTGAGCATTCTCAGAACATTTTGCCTACAGATCAAAAGAGGTTTGCTGACTTAAAAGTGATTGCTTCGATGCAACCTTCTCATGCGATTGGAGACCTACATTTTGCTCATAAACGTCTCGGAATTGAAAGATTAGAAAATGCTTATACATGGAGGAATTTAATTGATTTAGGTGTAGTGGTTGCTGGAGGTTCGGATGCGCCTGTGGAGATAGGAGACCCAAGAATAGAATTTAAGGCTGCAATAGGTAGAAAAGATCTAGATGGATTTTACAAAGATTATTGGAACCTTGAACAATCCGTTAGTCGAGAAGAAGCCTTATACATGTTTACTAAATGGGCTTCATATTCAGTATTTGAAGAAGACATAAAGGGTACAATAGAAATTGGAAAGCTTGCAGATCTTACAATATTCTCAAAAGACTTAATGACTATTCCTGAAGAAGAGATTATGTCCTCAGAAGTTGTTATGACAATTGTCGGGGGTCAGATCAAGTATTCAAGATAAAAAAAGGGGCACCTAAATGCCCCTTTTTTTGAATCCACTTCTTATAAGTCCATTCCTAGTCTTATGTAGTAGAAAGCACCCATGAAACCTAAAGGTGCGAACTCAGGGTAGATTGCTCCACAACAAGTTACACCAGTATCTTTTTCAGGATACTCATCAGTGATATTTTCAGCACCGATTGTGAACTGATAGGTTCCCATATCTCTTGTAAACTCAAGATCAAGCTGCTGCTGATCGTCTAGAGTAGTGATATCAGGATTACCTAAATCATTTAGTCCATAGTAGTATTCAGACTCACCAACATGCATATATCTTGCAAGGATTGTCCACTCACCCACATTATGAACCGCACTTAAGTTCCATCTATTTTCAGGAAGTAATGCCTCTAAAGCATTAATTCTTGAAGCGCTGATTAGAGATGAATTATCGACTTCTGTATCAGTTTCATTATAAACAAATGTAAAGTCAGTTACTCCTCCCATCATTTCAGTAGAGTACGTAGCTACAACATCTATACCTTCAGTAGTGGTATCGAAGTCGTTAGTAAAGAACCTAAATGTCTGCATATCACTTGCACCAGGAACTTTCGCTGCTACTAATGCTGCTCTTTGCGAATCAGTCAAGCTAAAGTTTCCAGTAAGTGCAATACGGTCTTTTATTTCAATCTCATATGCATCTACAGTTACATTCAGCGCATCCGTTACGTCCCAAACAATACCAAAGCTTAAGTTGTCTGATTCCTCAGGTTGTAAAGCTTTTCCTCCTGCTGTTGCAGAAATAGGATTAGTTGGAGAAAGAGTTCCTTGTTGAACTAATTCACCTGTTCCTGAGATAGAAGCAGTAGTTACGTTTGAAACATTAGATTGACCTGGAGTAGGGGCTCTGAAGCCTGTACTTATAGTCGTTCTAAATTTCAAATCTTCGGTTATTCTGTACAGAGCTGATAACTTAAGATTCGTAGTATCTCCAAAGGTATCAAAGTCTTCGTATCTCGTAGCTAAACCTAGTAGAAGATTTTCAGTTACATCGCCTTCGAAGTCTAAATATACAGCGTAGTTTTGCTGATCCCAAACACCTGCAATATCAGGCGTAAATCCAGCAAATCCATTTGATCCAATACCAAACCCTTGGTTGAAGTATGGTCCAGTCGTGAAGCTGGCAACATCACCATTGACTATTTCAAATTGCTCTTCTCTCCATTCAAAACCATAAGCAAAATTAAGATCGAAACTGTCCATAGGTATAGTTCTTACAAAATCCGCATTGAAGTTTTTCTCTAGTTGAATGTAACTACCAGGATTAAATTGAGTTGGTGATTGCGGTCCCAATGAAGGGTTAACTGTATTCATTATAAAGAAGTCAGATCTGTTTTCTCCAACATGAACACTTATATCATATGAAGTTCCGCTATCCATAGTTCCTGAAACTCCAGAAGCTATAGACCAGTCAGTCACATCGCCGCCAAAACTAGGTGTAAAACCACCTGGGAACAATTCGTTGAATACAAAACAGTTATCATCACTGAGATATGCATCTAGAGCAGTACCAACTAGGTTTCCTGCAGTTGCATCAACATCTGAGGCACAAGTTCTTGCTCCACCTGCAGCCTGTCCAGCGTCAGCAATAAGTCTGATATCGCTTCCATCATCATAAACACCTGTTCTGTTATTAGGATTTCTGAAGAAGAAGCCCCCTAAAACATTCTTTTCAGCATAGTTTGAGAAAAGATAGAATTTTTTAGAGTCGTCTAGATCAAGACCAATATTGGCAGTGAATTTATAGTCATCAGTAACTTGAGGAGATCCCCAAACTTGGGCTTCACCATTACCAAAAGGATGTTTCCATACTGGAACACCGGCATCTATTAGAGATTGTGCATCTCCACGTTGAGCACTTCTAGCAGTTGGATCTTGCTCTTGAATTTCCATAGAAAGATTAGCGTAACCATTTTCAGTGAATGGCATGCCTAAATTGGCAGCTATTCTCCATGTATCACCATCACCTTCACTGTATTCTCCATTTCTAATCTCTAACCTAGCTCCTTCTGAATCATCATTAAGAACAAAGTTAAGAATACCCGCGATTGCATCTGATCCATATTGAGCTGCAGCTCCGTCACGCAGAACCTCAACTTTTTTGAGAGCAATTGAAGGAATGGCAGAAATGTCTGGACCTTGAGCTCCATCAGCGATTCCGCCACCGAGGAAGGATATAACTGATCCTCTGTGTCTTCTTTTACCATTTACCAAAACAAGCATATTGTCGGGCGGTAAGCCTCTAAGATTAGCTGGTCTGATAAGAGTAGCAGCATCACTTATTGGTTGTGTATTTACATTAAATGAAGGGACAAGTGTTCTAATCATATAGTCCATGTCCACTCCACCCTGATTTTTTATATCTGAACCAGATATAACATCTACAGGTGCGGGAGAATCTCCCACCGATCTAGCATCTCTTCTTGAACCTACAGCAACAACTTCTTCAATCTCATCAGCCGCAGCGATGAAAGAAGGAATCACAGGTAAGGTTAAAAGCGAAAAAGAGATAGCTAAACTACCAATTTTTGTTCTAAACATAACGTTTACCCCAAAGTTAATTAATAAAATGCTTTTTATTTATCACACTGATAAGTAAAGAATGGCAAAACTGGCATTCCGTTTTAGCCATTTTTTTTATATCGCTGCAATAGGATCAAAGCACGATGAAATCATTTTATAGAGCGTTGTGACCATATGCAAACTAAAATATACTAATTTAAGTATCTAATATACTAACCATGTACCTTTTTATAGGTGTACCTTATGGAATATAAACATAAAATTGCCTCTTTAGACGATATACCTTCAATAAAACAGCTGATTTCTTTATCTATAGACAAAAATATGGCCAATTTACTATCTGAAAATGAATTGGAAGCCTCAAGAGAATCAATGGGTCTTGATACAACATTAATTAAGGACCAAACTTACTTTCTGATTTACAAAGATAATCTTTTAATAGGTTCAGGAGGGTTTAGCTTTAGAGAGACTCTTTTTGGCGGCAATCATACACCTAATCGGTCCGATCATTTATTAGACCCTAACAAACATTCTGCAAAGATTAGGGCAATGTATACTCATCCTAACTGGACAAGGCGGGGAGTGGGAACATACATATTGTATTTAGCGGAACAAGAAGCTGAGAAATTAGGTTTTAAAAGTTATGAATTAATGGCTACTGTATCTGGAATATTGCTTTATGAAAAAAGAGGATATGAAGTGAAAGAAGAAATTGATTACGTCAGTGAGAGAGGTAATAAGGTACGTATGTATCATATGAAAAAAACTAAAAAATGAATCTAGATCAATTAAACATATTTAATGAACCTTTAGAGGAATGCAGTAATGAACCTAAGACAGGCTTCTTTAGAACTGGTTGCTGTGAAACTGATGCACAAGATATTGGTACTCACACAGTCTGCGCAATAATGGATAAAGAATTTTTACAATTTAGTTTACATCAAGGAAATGACTTGATAACCCCTGCTGCAGATTTCGACTTTCCAGGTTTAAAACCAGGAGATAAATGGTGTTTATGCGCCAATAGGTGGCTCGAAGCTTTTGAAGCCGGTTTCGCACCTCATATTATTGCCCGAGCAACTAATATTAAAACATTAGATATCATTCCTTTAGACAAGATAAAACTATTTGCTATAGATATTGCATGAATCAAGATTTAATTTTTATGAAAAGGGCAATTCTTCAAGCTCAAACAGCATATGAGGAAGATGAGGTTCCTGTCGGAGCAGTATTAGTCAAAGATGGCGAAATCATAGCTGAAAGTTACAATCAATTAATACAATTAAATGATCCTACATCTCACGCAGAGATCAATGTTATAAGGAAAGCTTCTAAGATTTTAGGTAACTATAGGCTAAACAACACTTCTCTGTACGTTACTCTTGAGCCTTGTCTTATGTGTTGTGGCGCCATGATTCATGCAAGAATAGAGAATCTAATTTTTTCTACAAAAGACCCAAAGTCAGGAGCGGTAGTAAGCAACGCTAGGGCTTTAGATTATAATTTTATAAATCATAAAGTGAGATACTCATATGGACCTCTCAAAGAGGAGTGCTCAAACCTGTTAAAAAAATTTTTCTCAGAAAAAAGACTATAAATTAAATTGAGTCCAGATGGGCGCATGATCTGATGGCTTTTCTAGTCCTCGAATTTCGTAGTCTATGCCAGCAGCCTTAACAAGATTATCCAGTTTTTTAGTTACCCATATGTGATCTATTCTCAAACCTCTTTTTGGATTATCTTCAAATCCTTTGCTTCTGTAATCAAACCAGCTAAATTCTGAATCATCATCAGGGTATAAAGTCCTGTATGAATCATACAAACCCCAAGATGTTAGATCTGCAAGCATTTCTCTCTCTTCTGGCAGAAAACTACATTTACCAGTTCTTAGCCATCTTTTTTTATTTTCTTCGCCAATTCCTATGTCAATATCTTCTGGTGAAATATTCAAGTCTCCCATAACCATAAGATAATCTTTGGGATCGTAATTATTCTTTATATGTTTCATAAGATCAGAATAGAATTTAACTTTATAAGGAAACTTAATAGGATGATCTCTAGCTTCTCCCTGAGGAAAATAACCATTCAAAATATGAATCTTTTTTCTACCTTTCTTTAAGGTCACCGAAATAAATCTCTTTTGGGCATCTTCAGTGTCAGTTTCAAAACCTTTTTGAACATCTATAGGCTCTTCCTTGGTAAGGATGGCAACACCATAATGACCTTTCTGGCCATGAATATGCGCCTTGTATCCTAGGGATTCTGGTATTTCGTATGGAAAATCATCATCATGAACTTTTGTTTCTTGCAGTCCTATGGCATCTGGTTGATATTTTTTAACAATTGCCTCAACTTGATGAGGTCTTGCTCTGATGCTGTTAATATTGAAAGAAATAATTTTCATGGTTGGTTAACTGTTTTATTCATTGCAAGGAGAGGTTTGTTTTTAAGCTCAACAAGGTCTAAAAGAATATTTGCTGCTTCACTTAATACCTCTTGATCTATGTCTAGAATTTCTGGATCATCGTCTCTTTCCATAAACTCCTTATAATTTGAAAATGTTGGTAGATTGAGAGTTCTTCTTAAAGAATTCTCATTCGCTAATAGAAATTCCTCTATTTTATTTTTTTGATCTTTTCTTGAATCAAGATTTAAATCTAACTTATCTATTTGATTTTCTTCTTGCCACCGTTTTCTTTGAGCAATACTAGAAAATAAAGGAGAATCTTTTACTCTTACTTGACTTACTTCTTGCAGCGAACTTTTAAAAATAGATACTCGATTAAAATTTTTATGAGAAGTGCTAGGTATAGTGTCATGCATTAGAGCTCTATCTAGTTTACTTTCACCTAGTTCATCTAAATTGAAGAGTGACGGTAAGATAATATCTGGCTGCACGCCTAAGTTTTGAGTACTGCTTCCAGAAACTCTATAAAATTTTGACTCAGTAAATTTAATCTGACCTGAAGACAGCGCATCTACTCTTTGCACAGTCCCTTTTCCAAATGTATCTGTTCCAACTATTATGCCCCGATCATAGTCTTGAATGGCCCCAGCTAGAATCTCTGAAGCAGATGCGCTAAATTTATTGACCAAAATAACAAGAGGTTTATCAAAATACTGATAACCCCATCTCTCTCCTAAACCTTGAATATTGCCATTAGCACTTTTTACTTGCACCGTAGTGCCTCTTCCAAGAAAAAGATGAGCTAAAGCATTTGCTTCATATAGAGAACCGCCCCCATTATTTCTTAAGTCAATAACTAGACCATCTACCTTCTCTTGTTTAAGTTCTTTTAGGAGTTTCTTTACATCTTTACTACTACTTTTATAGTTTAGATCTCTTTTTTGATAAGCATTAAAATCGAAATAGAAGGCCGGAAGTTCGATTACCCCTACTTTGTAGTCAATATCATTTCTTTTGATATTAAGTATTTTCTTTTCTGCAGCTTGATCTTCTAATTTGACTACATTTCTAACGATTTGTATCTCTTTCGTTTCAGTATCACTCAAGGCACTCGAGGGAATAATTTCTAATCTTACTTTTGATCCTTTAGGCCCTCTTATTAATTCCACTACATCGTCTATTCTCCAGCCAATAACATCTATAATCTTGCCTTCATCATCTTGACCTACACCAATTATTTTATCTTTAGGCTTAATCAGGTTAGTTTTCTCTGCAGGACCTCCCGGCACAAGAGAAGAAATTGATGTATAAAGACCATCTGAGGAGAGAAGGGCACCTATTCCTTCAAGCGAAAGACTCATATTGATATCAAAATCTTCAGAATTTTTTGGAGACATATATGTTGTGTGGGGTCCAAAAATAGAAGCGATGGAGTTTACAAATATATTGAACACATCCTCATTCCTTGTTTGTTCAAAATAATTGAGTTGATTGTTCATCCTTTTTTTTGTTTTGTCTTTAGCCTCCTCAAGAGTATTGCCTGAAAGCATTAACTGGATAACATCATTAGTACTCAAATCTACCCATAAATTTTTGAGACTTTGCAGGGATCTTAATCTCTCCGATTCCGATAGATCTCTAATAAGAGTTCTGGAGCTATATAAATTTTCATCATTGATATTATTAAGAAAATCAATTTGGGTCTGGTACCTTAATTGGTAACGATCTACGTATTGATTAAAAATGTTAAACGCTATATCTAAATCTTCATTAATATTTGTGGTAAGTGAGCTACTGGTATAGAAGCTATCGCTTTCTGACGAAGTAAAAATTGTTTTGTTTGGATCGAGTCGTTGAAGAAATTCCACAAAAGCTTCTGACTTTATGGCCGTATAGTCTTTCTTTACCAGGTGACTAGATTCAAGTTTCTTTATTATTTCAGAAGCTAATTGAACCTGAAGCTCGCTTGCATGGAATTCTTCAATATTTTCTTCTTTGGACGATAAAGCCAAAAAAGGTACGATTAAAAAAAATATAAAGAGAAATTTTTTTTTCATATATATAGAGCTGGCAGGCATTGCTTATTTTATATAAAAATTAAGTTCATTAAATTATTATTTTGATATATCTTTCGTCTATCTTGTATTTATATAAACACTTATGAAAGAAATTGAATATTTTCTAGATTGCAGCAGCCCTTGGACCTATCTCTCTTTTAGGGGTATTTTAGAGTTAGAAAAGAAAAAAGAATTTAAGATAATTTGGAAGCCTATTCTGGTAGGTGGAATTTTTAATTCTATAAATCCTAGTGTCTATGAAACCAGAAAGAATCCCGTAAAAGAAAAGATGGATTATTCACAAAAGGATCTTCAAGATTGGGCAGCCTTAAGAGATGTAAATATTAATTGGCCAAAAATCTTTCCCATTAATAGTGTTAAAGCTATGCGGGGGGCATTTTATTTTATAGACAAAGCAGGAATCGAAGGTTATTTAGAATCTGTCTTTCAATCTTATTGGACTAACGGAAAAGATATTTCAGATATAGAAATCTTGTTAGAGATTGCAGAGTCCTGCGGAGCTATTCAGAAAGAGTTTTTAGATTTTATAGATACTCCAGAAGCGAAACAAAGATTAATTCAAAATACTCAAGAATTGATGGATAGAGGAGGGTTCGGCTCTCCAACTTTCTTTATAGACAACACTGACATGTATTTTGGTAATGACAGAATACAGTTGATAGAGAGTGTTCTTTAAGGAGCTACTCTTTATCTTTTGCCATCTCTGCAATACTCTTTGAATCCTGGCTAAACATTGTCTTTAGTCCTTCTTTGGTAATACCTTTTCCAAAGCTTCTGCTCTCTTTTCCTACTTCTATGCCTTTTCTAACAGCCGGTCTGGACTTAATGTCGTCAAACCATCTTCTAACATTTTCAAAAGAATCTAAATCTACTTCGTATCTTTTGTAGGCAGTGATCCAGGGAAAAGAAGCCATATCTGCTATAGAGTAATCGCCAGCTAAGTATTCTCTTTGACCTAAGACGTTATTCATTACTCCTAACAAACGGTCGTATTCATTTTTATATCTTTTTTCAGAATACGAATGGTCACCTGGAAAATTGGGTGCGTAATTAACAAAATGACTCACCTGTCCTGCCATTGGCCCCAAGCCTCCAATTTGCCAAAAAAGCCATTCTAATACTCTTTCTTTCTTAGGAGATTCCTGAGGAAAAAACTTACCAGTCTTCTCTCCTAAGTACATAAGTATGGCTCCTGACTCAAATATACTTAGTGCTTCACCCTCAAAACTATTATCGTGATCCACGATAACAGGCATCCTATTATTTGGACTTATCTTCAAGAATTCAGGTTTGAACTGATCACCTTTCCCAAGATTGACAGGTACAACGTTATAGTCGAGTTTGCATTCCTCTAGCATTATTGATATTTTCCAGCCATTGGGGGTAGGAGCGTAATATAAATCTATCATGTTCTTATTTCCTCTATATATTTATCTTTATCTAACCACAGATTTTCAATCCATAATTTTAATTCTTCTCTGAATTCAGCATCTTCCTCATAATTTCTTCCAAGTAGGTTACTGGGAATCTCTAACTCTCTAACTTTCACATTTACTTTTGACATTCGTCCACAAAGAAAATCCCAGAAAGATCTTCTCGGATCTTCATAATGTATAGAAAAGTCTAAAATAAGTTTTATATAAGGCATAGTTGTTAAAGTTAACCCTATACCTCCAGACTTTGGATTTAGAAGATTTTTGTACTTCGAAGACTGATCTAATTTCTTTTTTTCTGTAAACCGAGTGCCCTCTGCAAAGCTAAATATTGATACAGGATAGCGGCTAAACCGTTCAAAAGATTTCTCCATTGCCTTGATGTCTTTACCTCTAAGTTCAGGATTTTTATCTAATTCGGCTTTGGTGTATCTTTTTAGAAACGGCATATCAAGAGCCCACCAAGCCAGACCGATAACAGGTACCCATATCAATACATGCTTCATAAAAAATTTGAGCATAGGTATTTTTCTATTTGTGATTCCCTGGAGAATAAATATATCTGCCCAGGATTGATGATTAGCAACTGACAGATACCAGTTTGATTGGTCTAAGGATTCGAATCCTTCAATTTTCCATTTAGGTCTATGCAGTATTTTAATCCAGAGACCATTACAAAAGATCCAACACTCACCAATATTGATAATGAGTTTAGTGCATAGCCTTTTCCAGCCTTCAAAAGGAATCAGTAATTTCAAAACCGCTATTGATAAAAGAAAAATGCACCAGAAAAGTGTATTTACGACCACAGATATGAATGCCAATATCCCCTTTAGAGTTTCCATATTTAGGATTCTAACTTAGTTTTTTGGAATCTTCCCAAAGTGAATCAAGTTCTGTTAATTCCACTTCATCAAACTCTTTGCCCGTCTTTTTAAGTTCTTTTTCAATAAAGCTAAATCTATTCATGAATTTATTATTAGCTTTATTAAGAGCATCTTCTGAATCTATATCTAACTTTTGAGCTAAATTAGTAATAATCATTAGTAGATCACCTATCTCCTCTTTCATTTGCTTTTTATCAGCAGATAAAAGAGCCTCTTCAAGCTCATAAGTTTCTTCTTTTATTTTGTCAAAAACACCTCTCGTATCTGGCCAGTCAAATCCAACTTTTGAAACTCTCTTTTGTATTTTTTGTGATCTTTTTAAAGAGGGAAGATTTTTAGCGATACCATCAAGGATTCCTAGTTGCTCTTTATCAGCTCTTTCCTTTCTTTTAATTTGCTCCCATTGAGCCATTTGATCTTCGGATGTGTGTTCTTGTTTTTCAGAAAAAACATATGGATGTCTTCTTATAAGTTTTTGAGAGATTACTTCAGCAACATCTTCAAATGTGAATATGTTATCTTCGCTGGCAATCTGAGATAAGAAAACGACTTGAAGAAGCAGGTCTCCTAACTCCTCCTTTAGATCATCATTATCCTTTCTCTCTATGGCGTCAGTAACCTCATAAGCTTCTTCAATGGTAAAAGGAGCAATAGATTCAAAGGTTTGTTCTTTATCCCACTCACAACCATTAGTTTTGTCTCTTAATTGAGACATAACTTTTATAAGTTCCTCTATCTTAGACAGTTTAGTAGTCGCTAAGAGTAGCGTATCTATCTAAATGGTATTCTGAGTTACCAAAGATTTGTTCTGTCACCCTTGCTCTTTTCATATACAGACCAACATCGTACTCATCGGTGACCCCGACGCCTCCATGCATTTGAACTGCTTCATTAGTGACTAAATAGTTAGTTTCTCCAGCTTTAAATTTAGCCAAACTAGCCATTCTTTTTAAGTCATTAGAATTTTCATCCACTGCATTACATGCAGCTATAACAGATGACTTTGTGAGTTCAAGCTCAGAGTACATTTCGGCAGCCCTATGCTGGAGAGCCTGGAACGTCCCTATAACAGCTCCAAATTGCTTTCTTTCTTTCAAGTATTCAAGGGTTATATCAAAAGCTTGACTGGCATTTCCTAACATTTCTGCTGAAATAGCTATTTGAGCCCTATCAAGTACTTCTTCTAATATGCCAGCCCCATTATTTTGCTCTCCTAAAATCTCTGATGAGGAAACGATAGCATCCTTAAACTGGATTGAAGCTGCATTTCTTGAATCTACCATACTAGTCCTTGTAATCTCTATGCCCTCAGAGTCTGGGTCAACTAAGAAAAGAGAAATGCCAGAAGAGTCATCTGTTGATCCTTCTGTTCTGGCGGCTACAATCAATAGATCTGCAGTATGTCCATCAATAACAAAAGTTTTTTCTCCTGAAATTTTGAAATTGTCCCCATCTTTTACTGCTTTAGTATTGATAGAGAAGGGCGAGTGCCTACTACCTTCTTCAAGTGCTAGCGCAGTTGTTAAGCTTCCATCAACAATTTTTGGTAATAAAGATTGTTTTTGAGAGTTATTTCCACCCAACGAAATAAGACTTGCTCCTAATACACCTGTTGAGAATAAGGGAGACGGTGTGAGCGTTTTGCCCATTTCTTCAAAAATACTTCCCATACCAACCATTCCAAAATCAAAGCCACCGTATTCCTCGGGTATTAAAATTCCTGACCAACCTAAATCAACCATTTCTTTCCACAGAGCTTCGTCATAGCCAAGCTCATTCTTAGTATCTCTTATTTCTCTAAAATGGGTTACGGGTGCATTTTTTTGCAAAAACTCTCTAGCAATATCTTTGAGGGATTGCTGTTCTTCATTCAATATTAAAGCCATTTTATTTATCCGGCAGTCCTAAGACTCTTTTTGATATAACGTTTAATTGAACCTCAGAGGTACCACCTTCTATAGAGTTGGCTTTAGTTCTTAGCCAATCACGAGTTATCTGAAGCTCCTCCATTGAAAATCCTTCTCCTTCCCACCCTATACCTTGTGTACCCATCGCTTCAAGCATAAGTTCATAACGAAGTTTATTGTGTTCAGTGCCATAATATTTAGCCATTGCAGCGGCAGGACTGGGTGCTCCAACTTTAGTCTCTTCACCGACCCTTTGCATGGTAAGTCCAAAAGCTCGTGAATTCAGGTCATGCATAGCGACTTTTCTTCTAAGTGCAAAGTCAGATATTTTTTGATCTGAATTTGTGCCGGCATACTTCTTTCCTATTTCCGCTAAACCAGATTTAGTTTTTTTACTGCCATCTCCACCTCCAGAAAGGCCCATAGCAGAGATCATGGTCCTTTCATGTTCCAACAGCCTTTTAGCTACCGTCCATCCCTTGTTTAATCCGCCAACCAAATCCTTAACAGGTGCTTTGGCATCATCAAAAAATGTTTCGCAAAAAGGAGATTTTCCACTAATTAGAGTAATTGGTCTCGTAGTAACGCCTGGTTGATCCATATCAATAAGAATGAAACTAATACCATCATGTTTTGGCTCTTGAGGTCCAGTTCTAACTAAACAAAAAATCTTATCTGCTTTATCTGCATAAGAGGTCCAAATTTTTTGACCATTGATTATGTAATGATCTCCATCTTCAACTGCCTTTGTACTCAATGAAGCAAGATCTGAACCTGATCCGGGTTCGCTATAACCCTGACACCACCAAACTTCTCCTTTAACAATTTGAGGAAGATGCTCTTTTTTTTGTTCTTCAGTAGCAAATTCTAGAAGTGCCGGACCTAACATCCAAATACCGAAGCTGCCTAGAGGGGATCTTGCACCTATAGCCCCCATCTCTTCTTGTAAGATCTTATTTTCTTCTTTGGACAGTCCTCCGCCACCGTATTCACTAGGCCAAGTAGGACAAGTCCAACCTTTCTCTCCCATTCTTTGAAGCCATATTTCTTGATCAGGATGAGAAAATTGTGCATTTCTTCCTCCCCAGGCCACATCTCCAGGTTTTCTCATTTCTGGAGGGCAATTAGCTTCTAACCAACTTCTTGTTTCTTCCCTAAAAGTTTGTAAATCTGACATTTGAATCCTTACTTTATTTAATTGTATTGTGAGGATTATAGATATAATCTGATCATAACAAAACAATTACTGGGGAGAATTAATGAAGGCTTATCAAGTAATAGAAAATGGGAAACCTTTAGAAGAAAGGGTACTAGAAACAC
>ERZ802830.2400-NODE-2400-length-17013-cov-10.0591_pt1 | contig 17013 bp, 15 predicted proteins | sample MGYA00345654_ERZ802830 | MGnify/ENA primary metagenome ERZ802830 (study PRJEB30503, sample SAMEA104212375) | marine metagenome | biome: Westerlies Biome; feature: [SRF] surface water layer (ENVO:00010504) within the epipelagic zone...; material: water...
TAAGTTGGGATTAATAGGGTTTAAGCGCTTTACAAACGCGATGTGTCTACCGTTTGTTCTATTCGCATGTGAAGCACCTCTTGAAATGCAGGGGGTCGAAGAGACCTTAGAAGAGAGTGTGCGTCGTACTGACGTAGTTCAGGATGTTGTTGTATTGCCTGACCAGACCGCTATTTTTGTCGGTGGCGATGGGTTAGTGCTTGAGTATTCGGCTGATAGTCAACATATTTTACGAAGTCAACTTGGGTCATTTAGTGCATTTCCAAGCTTAATAGATATTACGATGTGCCCGGATAATTCAGTCTATGCGTTAAGTTTGGACGGTGATGTGTGGGAGCGCGAAGCGCAGGGTAATTGGTCAGCCAAGCCTGTCGATACTGAGGAGACGCTGCAAGCGATTGAATGCGCTCCTGATGGTAAATTATGGTTGGCAGGCAGTTTTTCAACCTTGTTTAAAAGTGAGGACAGGGGGGGAAGCTGGCAAAGTTTCTCGACATATGAAGATGCTTTTTTGACCGAGTTGGATTTTGTCAATCAAAATACTGGTTTCGCTGTAGGTGAATTTGGTACCTTGATGAAAACCAATAATGCGGGCGAGAGCTGGGATAATCTTGCATCAACGCCTTATGATTTTTATCCGCTTTCAAGTTTTTTCCTTGATGAGCAAACAGGCTGGGTTGGTGGTCTGAATGGCGATATTTTAAAGACCTCCGATGGCGGACAAAGCTGGTCTAACGAGAAAGTTAATAGCGAAGCGCCCATCTATCGAATTCAGGAAATTGCGGGTGAGGTTTATGCCATCGGCAATTCTGGAACGTTCTTACGTTATGCCAATGATGCTTGGGTGACAGTCAATAAAGGCATTAACACATATGGATATTTGCGAGCCATCGCGGGTAATGAAAATGCGATTTACTTGGGTGGGCAGGCGTTGGCTACTAAAATCAGCATGGCCAACTCACCAAATCAAACAACTAAAATAAATGAATAAGTAGGGTATTAAAGTGAATTTTATTTCTAATATTTTGGTCAAAATTGAGCGCGGCATTTTCAATAACCCACGTGTTTCATTGGGCGCAATTTTGCTTTTGACAGCTTATTTTGCTTTGCAAATTCCTGCGTTAAAAATGTATTCAGAATTTGCTGATCTTCTGCCCCAAAAACACCCATATATTCAGCTTCATAATGAAGTCCGGGATAGTTTTGGCGGTGCTAATAACGTTATAATTGCCGTTGAGGTTGAAGAAGGTGATATTTTTACCAATGATACCATGAAATTGGTTGATGATTTAACCAATTCTGTCGACAGCCTTCCAAGCATTAACCACAATCTCATTAAAAGTATAACGCACCGCACCACGCGGAAGGTATGGCTGACATCTGAGGGTGATATTAATTCTGAGCCCTATTACGATCCTTTAAATGATGGGTATACAGAAAATGAGCTAGGTGCCATGCGTCAAGCTGTTAAGGCTAATCCGCAGGTCTTTGGTATAATGGTATCCCCAAATTTAAAGGCGGCCTTAATTAAGGGCACGTTGAATGAGGGGCGACTGAATTACCCAGAGGTTTTTTCGAAAATTCGAGAAATGCTCGATGATGCTCAATCAGCCAAAGGGGTAAAAATATATGCAGCCGGTCAACCTGTTTTGGTTGGTTGGGTTCATTCTTATCTGCTTGAGGTTATACAAATTTTTCTCCTCACAGCAGCAATTTTACTGGCTTTGCTGGTTATATATTTCCGCCGATTTTATGCCATTGTCATTCCACTTATTGGCATCACGATTTCAAGCATTTGGGGTTTGGGAGTGATTTCACTTCTCGGATATAATCTCGATCCGCTTACCATGGTCATCCCATTTTTGGTGTCGGCGCGGGCACTGTCTCATGGTGTACAACTTGTTCAACGCTATAATGATGAACTTGATGTTTCCGAAACAGGTCCAGAAGCCGCCCGCCGAACTTTCGAAGGTTTGTTCCGTCCAGGATCGCTCGGTGTTGTCTCAGATGCCACTGGTATTTTCTTAATTTCACTAGGTTCAATTCCGATTAACACAAAGCTTGCTCATTATGCCTCACTTTGGGCGTTAAGTGTTGTTGTGACAGTTCTGATTGCTGTCCCATTAGTGTTGAGCTTAATTCCAAAACAGAAAGCTATTAACAATCGTAATAATCCGATTATGCGGTTGATGAATATTATTGGCCATCATCTGGTGGTTCCAAAAACATCAGCCATCACGCTGGTTAGTCTTTTGGCGCTGACTTTTATTGGTGGCATATACGCCACTCGCGTTCAAATTGGCGAGTCAGAGCCAGGATCACCTATTTTATATCCTAATCACGATTACAACGTATCAGCTAAAGCCATCAACGAATTATTTCCGGGTTCAGAGGAGTTGATTGTTGTAGCGCGAACAGACGGGTCTGGTGGGATGAAACGCCCTGAGGTTTTGCGCACAATCAAATCTTTGCAAACATATATGATGACTGACCCTGTCGTTGGTGGCGTTAAGGCTCTTCCATCGCTCGTGGAGCAGGTGAACAGATTGATTCACTCTGATGACCCTAGGTGGTTATACATTCCTGATGATCCAGCCTATGCGGGCGGTCTTTTGTTTACCTATATGGCGTCCAGTCCCATTCCAGGAGCTTTACAAGAATTTGTATCACCTGATGAAGATGAAGCGAGTATCGTGGTTTTCTATAAAGATCATAAAGGGACAACCATTCGCCGTGCATTCCATATGCTCAAAACATGGATAAATGATCCGGCTAATCAGGTTGAGGGACTGAGATTTGAGCTAGCGGGCGGGATTATAGGCGTGACGGCAGCCGGTAATGAAGCGGCGTTTGAAACAAATATGGTTGTTCTGCCATTGGTCTTACTATTGATTTTCGTCTTTGTGACTATCTTCTACATGACCTTCCATTCAGGTTTCTTGATGCTGGCCATGATGACTTTCGCAACCACACTTACCTATGCATATATGGGTGTCGCTGATATTGGCATTAACACAAATACCGTTCCCATTATTGCCATTGGTGTGGGTGTAGGGATTGACTATTCAATTTATATGATGGACCGCATCCGAGAGATGGCGTCCAACAATGGAAATAATTTAGATGACGCAATTCGTTCAGCCCTGCAATCCGCAGGCTTAGCAATTTGCTTCACCGCTATCACACTTGTTTGCGGTGTGATTATTTGGAAATTCGTGTCAAGTCTTCGGTTCCAAGCTGATGCAGCTCTATTACTTTGCGTCATGCTTGCACTGAATGCGATTGCAGCGCTTTTACTTGTGCCTGCATGGATACGGATTTTCAAACCTAAATTCATAACTCAACAAAATATAAACAGGGTTGTGTGATGTTGAACAACTTAACCTTAAAGGGAGGGTGCTATGAATAAGATTGTTCTAAGGGCTGCAAAGTCTTTGCTATTAAGCATTGCTGGCGCGGCTATTGTATTCATTCCGAATACATCTAAGGCTGAAGATTGGGATGTGTCTGGTTTTATGGAAAACGTTACTCATTATCGTGATGGGTATGGTCTTTCTAAAGTCAGAAATACATTGCAAGTTGAGCTAAATAAAAACTACGGTGAAGCGGGAGGTATGTCCAACTTCTCTATAAATGCAATTTTGCGCGGCTCTTATGATGCTGTTTATGACCTAAATGATGACGAATTTGGTGATAAGGCCGGAGGTTCGGTGTCTTTGACTGGTGTCGGGGTTCCTGCCGGAACGCTTGGGCCTGGCACTCCAGCTATACCAGCACATTTTACGCCATATGGTTCATCTGTCATCACAACCGGCTTCCCCGCTGGACCAAATCCACAATGGGGATTTGACCCTGTGACAAACCCTAATGAAGGGCTTGCCATTCTCGGTCATGCTATTCACGAGCAAGGCAACGGTGTTGTCTTAGCCCTTCCGGTGCGTCCTTGCGATGTCGACTCACGCGGTTGTCTAGAAGATTATCTCGACTTTTCAGAAAATGATTTGAAACACCCAGAGTTCAATGACCATGCGGACTTTATTCGTGAACTTTATATTGATGGTACTATCAATCTTGATAGTGGCACAGATATTGGCGTACGTTTGGGTAAGCAACAGGTTGTTTGGGGGCGTACGGATCTTTTTCGTGTTCTCGATGTCTTAAATCCTGTCGATTATTCTCGTCATAATATTTATGATGAGCTTGAGGATATTCGTATTCCACAGTGGATGTTGAATGTTGAAGCCCGTTATGGTTCGGTTGGTCCGTTTGCAGATTTAAACTTTGCGGCTGTCTGGAACTTTGATGAATTCCGCCCGAACAATTTAGGTCAGGGTGGTACTCCTTATTCAATTTTAGATGCGGGGTCATTCTTCAGAGCCATGAATGTTTGCTGGGAACTCGGTTGTTCGGTTGGTAATTTTGCTGGCGGCGGTGTGGCAACAGACTTTGGGCCAGGTCAAATTGGTATTCGTCAGGCGAATTTACCTAGCGGTCATGACCAGTGGGGCTTAAAACTCGAAGGTGTGATTAACGAGATTGGCTTCTCTTTGAACTATATTGATTATATTTCTCAATTGCCAAGCTTACGAGCTAATCAATTCCCGGCTACAAATGCCTTTACTGGACAAACTCAAAACTGGCCATATCTGATAGCCTTTGATATTGAATTTCCTCGCGTTGAATTATACGGCGGTTCACTAGACCTTTACGTCGATAGCATCAAGTCCGCCATTCGGATTGAAGCGGCTTATACTGAGGGTGAGGAGTTTGCGAACACAAATGTCCCGGACCTTTATTCAACAAGCGATGTCTTGCGCTACGTAGTTGGTCTTGACACAAACATGAAGCTTCCATTTGTGCAGTCAAATTCACTGGCTTTGATTTCAGCTCAGGTTTTTGGTCAGCATATTCTTGACCATGAATTAGTTGATAGTGCAGGTAGCGCGCTTGGCCTTCCTGGTTTCACGCAAAAAGGTATTCCCGATTGGGAAGATAACTGGACAGCAACATTATTGGTTCGTCAGCCATTTAAAAATGGTTTGGTAAACGCGCAAATAATTATGGCTCACGATTTTGAAGCAAATGCTTCAGTGGCCGCACCATCTATCGAATTTCTTATAAGTGATAGCTGGAAAGTAGTTGTTGGCGGAAATATCAAATTTGGAGCTGATCCACAAACCTTCGACGATTGTCGTAGCTGTAACCCTTGGGGGCCATTTACTGCCTCTGGATTGCATACTGATCCATTCGCGGCTGGCTCTGTTGGTTTAGCTGGTTTTGAACCTCTTGGACGCTTTCGTCAGGGCCCAATCGGCTCAGCGATGGCAGAAGACGAGTTTCAAATGACAGTTCGTTATCGCTTCTAGTAAATAAGGAAATTGATTATGAAAATTTTAAAACTTTTAAAAGTTTCGGTTATTGCGAGCTTGATCTCAGGTTCTGTATATGCCGATGTGGTGGACGACTCGTTCTTTCCCTACAAAAGTGCAACACCTAAGTATTCAAGTTTGAAAGTGGGGATGACTATTGATCAATCAAATGTCGATCGTTTCACTGATATTCTGGATCCAGGTATTGCTCAGCAAATTAAAGATGGCTGGACTAGCATTACTGTTGGTAAAACGACATCCTATGATTTGCACCCAAACTATATTAAAGAGACGAGAAAAAGCCTTAATAATGTAACGCTTGGTGAAAAGGTTGGTCAAATCAACAATTTTGTTGCTGGCCGTCCTTTCCCGCAAGAGCCTAAACTTGATGATCCACGCGCTGGTGAGAAGTTGGCCTGGAACTTTAAATATGGCTATAACTGGGGTGACAACTCCGCGATTTATCCTTTCTACTGGCGCTATCGGAACATGAAAACCGGTCAAGTTGAACGGACTATTAAGGCGAACTTTCACTTCTTAAACTTTAAGCATCGTGTCAATCAAGACCCGAAACCTGAGTTCCCAGGTAACCCGGACGAAATTTTCCGTGGTATTTATGTTCAGGTTTTGGAACCATTTGATTTGAAAAACACTCAGCTTTTAATTCATCGTTATTCTGATGATCTGAACCGAGATAATGCTTGGCTGTATCTTGGCTTCCAGCGCCGCGTGCGTCGTTTGGCATCCGGTCAGGTGACAGATAGCTTTTTGGGTTCTGATCTCATGATTGAGGACTTTGAAGGTTATAATGGCCGAATATCTGACATGAATTGGGCTTATAAAGGCACTAAAAATGTTTTGCTGCCATTCTATGATCATAATTCACTAGAGTTGACAGGTGAGTTTAATGAAAAAGACGGCTATGAGTACGTTGATTTCAGTGGTCGTGGTGGATGTTTCCCGAATATCACTTGGCAATTGCGTAAGGCCTATGTGCTTGAGTCACAACCGGTTGACGAAAACCACCCAATTTCAAAGCGGGTGCATTATGTCGATGCGCAAACTTTCACAAAACCACGGACATTGATTTATGACCGTAAGGGTGATTTGTGGAAAACGTTCCTGATTGGTCAAGCACACCCTGACAATCATGATGATGTTAATAAGGGTTCAGGTGTTTCTATTGATGACTCATTCTCTATGATTGATGTTCAGGCAGATCATTGCACTACGGGCCAATTTAAAGGGCAGGTTGATTCGTCCCTTAACCCACAATCAAAATTCACTGTTCAGAACCTAAGAGCGACTGGCAAGTAAGCCATTAGCAACTTAAATATGAATTTTGACACAAAAAACGGGGGTGTTCTCTTGGACACCCCCAAGTTTGAGTGAAAAAAATGAATAAACTTCCTGTTTGGGTATTTTTTAATTTTCGAAGCCCTTATTGTTACTTAATCTCGAAAAACTTATTCACACTTTGTGATGATTTTGACATCGAATTTGTCTGGCGTCCTTTAGGCGGCTGGACAGGTCGTTCTCCACCTGAAAGAGCAAAACATAAACTCCCTATTGCGCGCCAAGATGTTGCGCGCTGGTGTAAACGGATGAATATTCCAATGAATCCGCCTCCTATTACGACAGACCCAACCCAAGTTGCTGCTGCGTCTTTTTATGCAGAACAGGAAGGGAAATTAAAAGAATATATTATTGAAACAATGAAACTCGAATGGTCTGAGGGGGTCGATATTGGCCAGACAGATGCCATTGAAACCATCGCGCAACTTGTCGGTTTAGATAAAACCTCTTTAGTTGCTGCTGCTGACTCGGCTGATAATCTAGAAAAACTAAATGCTAGTGCGCAAGATGCAGAAAAAATGAATGTTATTGGTGTGCCAACACTTGTCATTGAGGATCAAATTTTCTGGGGCAATGATCGTCTCGACTTTGTGCGCGAAGAACTGGAGGCGCGGGGAGTGGCGAAGTCATGACTTTCATTTTGTATAATCGTGAAGATTGTCCATTTTGTTGGAAAGTTAGATTGGTTGCCGAATTTGTTGGTGTCGAGTTTGACTTTATAAATGTTGAACGCGGTGAGCAAAATGAGGATGTTATATCTCTAAATCCAGGTGGCACTGTACCGGTTATGATTACAGAGAGTTTTGTGCTGTGGGACTCATCATTGATTGCTATTTATTTAGCTGACGCACATAAAGAGGCCGGTTTGTTGCCAGAAGACGCAGCGCATCGCGTGCAAATATTGCAAACCTGTCTGTATAGCGATGTCTATTTTGGAAAGGCAATCTTTCCATATGTCAAAGAGATGCGCAAACCCAACCCCGAAGACCGAGATATACAAATATTGTCTCAATCCCGTGAGCGTTTTGAATATGCTCTTGGTTGGCTAAGCACATTTTTTTCACAAATGGGAGGCTCTGAAAAACCAAATTTGATGGATTGCACCTTTTTTCCACGCTTTGCATTAGCAGATAAATATGGCCTTAAATTTGATCACGCTCAAGATTATGCGAGGTGGTATGGGGCGTTTAAGGAGCTTGATCAAGTAAAGGCGGCTTATTATTAGATTTGTTTATATCATCGAATTGTAGAGTATTAATCTTACCATATCATAAAAAATAAATGTGTATTTTGGGAGTGATTAAGAGGATTTCTAAACGTCAAATCAGTTGATTAAATTCATATATATCAATTGGTTATTAGGATTAAGGGCGAAATGGTTACTGAAAATATAAAAAAATGGCACGCTTTTTGCTTCATAGTATTTAAATTGTTTACAAATCACGATATAAACGTTTTGTAGGAGGGGTAAATGATTGATGAGTACGATCCATATGATCGAACACTTGATATACCTGATGGAAGAAATTGCGCACGCGTGATGGGAGTTAAGCGCAATTTTTTTGTAGAATTCGAATTTGTTGCAGGTGACCCAACTTTAACTGTTGAATTGGTTTTGCCGATTGCTGCTTTCTCAGAGTTTTGCTCTGTCAACGATGTGTTGATGTTAGATTCAACCAGTGAAGAGGCACATAAAGATTACGAAGTTTTGTGCCGGGAGCATGGAATAGTTCCTGGCCGCCCAGACGAGTTGCTGGCGCGCTAGAAAAAGCAGATTAGGGGAGTAGAAATGTCACTAGATATCAAAGTAAATGTCATAAAACCAAAGCGTCAAACCTATGGAAATATCGCTGAGCGTTTTGGGGAAGATAGACCGGCTTCACGATATGAAGAAGCTACACTCGATTTAGAGCCTAAAGAAAACTTTCATTATCGTCCCACATGGGACCCTTCTTTTGAAATATATGATGAAGGTCGTACAAAAATTAAAATGGAAGATTGGTATGAGCTTAAAGACCCACGCCAATTTTATTACGGAACCTACACAATAAATCGCAACAAAATGTTCGAGGGTGCTGACACGCAACTCAACTTTGTTGAAAACCGTAATTTTCTCTCATCGGTTGATGCTGAGAGCCGTGATTTACTGAAAAAAATTCTATTGCCATTGCGTCATTATGAGTGGGGCGCAAATATGAATAATATGGAAATCACGCGCTTTGGGAGCGGCACATCAGTTACCCAGGCTTGTGCGTTTGACGCAATGGATCGTTTGGGTTTGGCGCAATTAATCTGTCGTATTGGGTTGATTTTCGATGCGTCAATGGAAGCTTCTGATGAGGATGTCGCCCAAAAGTCTGACAATGCGTCTGTGACTGCGTCTTGTCTGCATGTTACGCGTGTTGAGTGGGTTGGAGAAGACCTCTGGCAGCCACTTCGCAAAGCTGTTGAGAATTCTCTTGTTCTTAAAGATTGGTTTGAGCTTTTTATCGCCCAAAATTTTGTCTTGGACACACTTGTTTATGAGTTCGCTCATAATCATTTTGATCAGTTTATGTCTGAACGTGGGGTGCAAAGCGCATCTATGATGACTGAAATTTTCCGAACATGGTTTGCAGATCGTGATCGTTGGGTAACGGCTGTCATTAAACGAGTTGTGAACGAGAGTGAAGAAAATAAAACTTTAATTTCTAGCTGGATTGATGAATGGGCCGAACAAGCTAAGCCCGCCATCGTGGAATTAGCAGATTACGCTATGCCGGATAAATCTGGTGAGATTACGACTGCTTGTATGGATGAATTAGATCGGAAAAAATCCGCCATTGGTCTTTAGACATTTAATTATACAAGGAACAAAATGGGGTATGGAGGAATAAATGGTTAGGACTGTATCTATCACATTGCTTAATAATGACGACTCGCGTCCGGTTTTGCAGGCAATTGAGCAAGATAATCCTGATTGTGAGATTCAACATCTCCCATCACTTATAAAAGTCGACACATCGGGGCCGTTGAGGATTAACCGCGGAAGTGTTGAGGCTTTCTTAGGCAGGGACTGGGAGGTGCAGGAACTGCATTTATCTCTCGTCTCTTTGTCTGGTGAGGTCGATGAAGATGATGATTATTTTGAACTTAGTTGGGGCAAGAGATAACTCTTTTGTCAATTTCTATAGGAGGAAATTATGACAGTACATAAGCGTACAAAAAAAATGGGTATTAAGGAGCGTTATGCTTCCATGACACGTGACTTAGGTTGGGAGACGAGCTACCAGCCAATGGATAAAGTCTTCCCATATGACACATATGAAGGAATCAAAATTCATGACTGGGATGCATGGGTTGATCCGTTCCGACTGACAATGGACGCTTACTGGAAATATCAGTCAGAAAAAGAACGCAAGCTTTATGCTGTTATTGACAGCTTTGCGCAAAATAACGGTCAATTAGGTATTACTGACGCGCGTTATTTAAATGCTGTTAAAATCTTCCTTACCGGCGTATCGCCTTTGGAATATGCCGCTCACAGGGGTTATGCCTTTACGGGTCGTCATTTTAGAGGCGTTGGAGCGCGGATTGCCTGTCAGATGCAATCTGTTGACGAGCTTCGGCATGCACAAACTCAGCTGCATTCTATGAGCCATTACAATAAATTTTTCTCTGGTATGCATTCACGTAATATGATGCATGACCGCGTTTGGTATTTGTCTGTTCCAAAATCTTTCTTTGATGATGCAATGACAGCCGGGCCTTTTGAATTCCTGACCGCTATTTCATTCTCTTTTGAATATGTTTTGACCAATTTATTGTTTGTGCCTTTCATGTCCGGTGCGGCGCATAATGGTGATATGGCAACTGTGACATTTGGCTTCTCGGCTCAATCAGATGAAGCTCGTCACATGACGTTAGGTATTGAAATTATTAAATTCATGCTTGAGCAGGACGAGGCGAATGTGCCGATTGTTCAGCGTTGGATTGATAAATGGTTCTGGCGTGGTTACCGAATGCTGGCACTTGTCTCTATGATGATGGATTACATGTTGCCAAAGCGCGTCATGTCTTGGAAAGAGGCATGGGAGATGTATTTCGAGGAAGCTGGCGCAGCCTTATTTGAAGATTTAGGCCGTTATGGTATCCGTATGCCAAAATATCATGAAGTTGCAACATGGGAGAAAGATCATCTTTCGCACCAGGTTTGGAGCACATTCTATAATTATGCGGGTGCGGCTGCATTCCATACATGGATGCCTAATGATGATGAAAAGAGCTGGTTGAAGGATAAATATCCGGACAGTTTCGAAAAGCATTACGAACCACGTTTTGATCACTTTACGGCTAAAAAAGAAGCCGGAGAGCGTTTCTTTAACGGGTCTTTGCCAATGCTCTGTAACACATGCCAGATTCCACTCATCTTCACAGAGCCGGGTGATCCAACAACGACTTGCTATCGTGAAAGTGAGTATAAGGACGATAAATATCACTTCTGTTCAGATGGCTGTAAAGACATTTTTGATTATGAACCAGAAAAATATATCCAGTCTTGGATGCCTGTTCACCAGATTTATCAAGGAAATTGCGGCGGTGCAGAGCTTGAGGATGTGCTGAAGTGGTACCAGTTTGATCTTGGGGCTGATAATGGTGATTACCATGACTCTGAGGATTACAAAATGTGGACAGAATGGTCAGAGAGTCAAAAAAAGGCTACCTGATTTAGAATGCTAGAGGGTTAAAATGAGCGTTAAATCAATAGGTGATTATTCTTTCACACCAAAAGATAAGGTTGAAAATTTTCATGGAAACATGCTGGTTTACATGCAGTGGGAAAAGCACTTGTCATTTTGTGCGCCCTTGGCTTTCCCATTGCCACCAGATATGCCCTTTGGAGATTTGGTAGCGGGGGTCCTTGCCCCCGCATACGCCGTACACCCAGACTCTGAAAACGTGGATTTTGAAAAAGGTGAATGGCAATTAAATAATGTACCCTTCACCCCTGATTTTTCAAAATCACTCCAAGAAAACGGGCTTAGTCATAAGTCTGTTATCCGTGTCAGGACGCCGGGTTTAGAGGGGTTGGCAGGTGCTGACTCAGCGGCTGGGTGAAGAGATGTTTGAACTCGTTGTCGAACCAACCGGTGATGTGCTTGAAGTTAAAGAAGGGCAAACAATTTTAGACACCCTTCTTCGCTCAGGTATTTCTATTCCTTATCAATGTGGTCATGGTTTGTGTTCCACCTGCAAGGTGACGATCCTTGAAGGAGAGGTGGATCATGGTGAAGCGTCGCCTTTTGCGCTCATGGATTTTGAGCGTGATGAAGGGGTCGCATTAGCTTGTTGTGCAACAGCGCAATCTGATATTGTGATTGAAGCTGAAATTGATGTTGACCCTGATGCGCGGATAATTCCTATACAAGACTTTGATGCCAAAGTTGAACGAGTTGAGAAATTGACTGGGGATATTATTGGCATTTGGTTGAAGCTTGATAAGGATTTGGATTTTCAGGCCGGGCAATATATTAACCTGCAAGTGCCAGGTGTTGCCCAACCACGCGCTTTTTCAATTGCCTCGTCCGTAAGCCAATCAGACTTGATAGAATTACATGTGCGGTATGTGCCTGATGGAAAAGCCACTAGTTTTTTACATAATGATTTAAATATTGGGGATACGTTAAAAGCCTCTGGTCCATTTGGCCGGTTTTTTGTGCGAAAATCCCGTACGACACCGGTTATGTTTATCGCCGGCGGGTCGGGTTTGTCTAGTCCGAAGTCGATGATCCTTGACCTGCTTGATACTGGTTTCAAGCAGCCTATTGAGTTGTTTCACGGTACACGCACGGCTGCTGATGTTTACGACAAAGAGTTGTTTGAGACATTAAGCAGCGAGCATAAGAATTTTTCTTATACGCCTGTTCCTTTTGATATTTCCGATGAGTCCGGCGCGGATTGGGTCGGTGAACATGGTGCTTTGCAAGATGTTATCTCACAAAAATTCGAGGGGAATTTTAAGAATTGGACGGCTTATCTTTGTGGTCCCCCTGGCATGATTGAAGTTTGCATTCGTGCGCTCATGCAAGGGCGTTTGTTTGAGAAAGATATATTTACTGAGGGTTTCTTAACTTCTGCGGAGGCTGAGACAGCTTCAAAATCAAAGGTGTTTAAACGAATTTAAGGCTGTTTAGATTATGAAGGCGAGCCAGATAAGTCAGGGATTTGATGTTCATGTGGAACATGTAGATGGAAATATTTCTTTTTTCTGTCCTGATAACCTGTCCATTCTGTCCGCAATGGAGAAAGCTGGCTTGGCGGGTGTGCCAGTCGGATGTCGTGGTGGCGGTTGCGGTATATGCAAAATCGCTATCACAAGTGGAGATTTTACAAGAGGGAAAATGAGCAAAGCTCACATATCCGATGAGGATATTAAGTCAGCTTCAGTCTCATTAGCTTGTCGAACATATCCACTAAGTTCAATAAAAATAAAACCATTAGGGAAAGTTTTTAAAAAGTTCCAGCAGACCAAGAGTTCGTTATAAAATGGCTTGGGATATTCATAAGGAGGGTAAATTATGGCACTTACTGGAGTATTAAGACCCGGATATGTTCAGATTCGGGTTATGGAAATGGAGCCGGCATTAAGGCATTATCGTGATTTGGTCGGGCTGAATGTAGTCAGCACTGAAAGCGATGGTCGGGTCTATTTAAAAACATTTGATGAATTTGATCGTCATAGCATTATTTTGCGTGAAGCTGATGAGCCTGGCATGGATTTTATGGGTTTTAAAGTCGATAGCACTGAGACGCTTCATATGTTTAAACAAAAAATTGAAGATTATGGCATCTCAACAGAGACCATTGCAGCTGGTGACCAGCCGGGGCTTGGCGAGCGGGTGCGCTTTGTAGCACCGACAGGGCATAATTTTGAATTATACGCCGACATTGAAGCTTCTGATAATGGTCCAATGACAGAAAATCCGGATATTTGGGAAAAGCCACCACATGGCATGAGCCCAGTACGGTTTGATCATTGTCTGCTTTATGGTGGCGATATTGATGGTGCAGAGGATTTGTTCACAAAGGTTCTCGGTTTCCGCGTTACAGAAGTTGCCAAGGCTGAAGATGGTGAGATGCGGATTGCGATTTTTCTTTCATGCTCAACAAAAGCTCATGATATTGCTCTTGTTCGCCATGACGAAGATAATAAATTCCACCATTGTTCTTTCATGCTTGAAGATTGGAACGCAATTGGTCATGCGGCAGATATTATGTCGCGCTATGATATTTCTGTAGATATTGGGCCAACGCGTCACGGTATCACGCGGGGGCAGACTATTTATTTCTGGGATCCGTCAGGAAATAGAAATGAAGTTTTTGCTGGTGGTTATGACTCCTATCCGGATCATCCGGTTCGTGTCTGGTCGGCTGATCAAACTGGTAAAGCCATTTTCTACTATGAAAAAGCAATTAATGAGACTTTCCTCTCCGTCGTAACCTGACGATAATTGATTGTTTGTTATCTAAACTTATAGAAGTGCGGTTAGCACAACCTTTGGATCGGGTGGGGTAAGCAACTCCACAAACCCCACCCGTTTATCCTGAAAGATATATAATGAAAGACAAAACCTTACATTTCATAAATGGATCTTACACGGCCGGTGACTCCGGTATTATGTTTGAAAATATTTCTCCTGTGGACGGCAGCTTGATTTCTGAAGTTTGTGAAGGCAAGCAAGCTGAAATTGATCAGGCTGTAGCGGCAGCTAAAGCGGCTCTTAATGGCCCTTGGGGGAAAATGACCCAGGACGAACGAAGTGCAATTTTACATAAAGTAGCAGATGGTGTAACCGCTAGATTTGATGAGTTTTTGGCTGCTGAATGCCGCGATACAGGCAAGCCTGAGTCGCTGGCACGCATGATTGATATACCGCGTGGCGCTGCAAACTTTAAAGTCTTTGCTGATTTGGTGAAAAATATACCTGGTGAAAGTTTTGAATTAGCTACACCAGATGGTGCGGGGGCGCTGAATTATTCAATAAGAGTGCCGCGTGGGGTTATTGGGGTTATTTCTCCTTGGAATTTACCGCTTCTTCTAATGACTTGGAAAGTCGGCCCAGCATTGGCTTGTGGCAATACAGTCGTGGTCAAGCCATCGGAGGAAACCCCAACGACTGCAACGATGCTTGGTGAGGTAATGAAAGAGGCGGGTGTGCCTGACGGGGTTTATAATGTGGTACATGGGTTTGGCCCTGACAGCGCGGGAGCCTATTTGACCCAGCATAAAGATGTGGATGGTATTACATTTACCGGTGAAACACGTACGGGTGAAATTATTATGCGCGCCTGTGCTGATGATTTGCGTAATATTTCATTTGAATTGGGCGGTAAAAATCCGGCGATTGTGTTTGCTGATTGCGATATGGATAAAGCGATTGAAGGCACAATGAGATCAGCTTTTGCAAATTGTGGGCAGGTCTGTCTTGGGACCGAGCGGGTTTATGTTGAGCGGCCGATTTTTGATGAATTTTTAATTCGCCTCAAAGAGAAAGGCAGCCAGTTGGTTCTAGGTAAGCCTGACGACCAAAAAGCAAATTTTGGCCCCTTGGTATCCAAAGAACATCAGCAAAAAGTTCTTTCATATTACAAAAAAGCTGTGGAAGAGGGTGCGACTGTTGAATTGGGTGGTGGTGTGCCGGATATGCCAACTGATTTGCAGGCAGGTGCATGGGTTGAACCGACTATTTGGACTGGTTTAAATGATGATTGCAGCGTGGTTCAGGAAGAAATTTTTGGTCCTTGTTGTGCGCTTTTACCTTTTGACGACGAATATGATGTGATCCGACGAGCTAATGACACGGATTATGGTTTAGCTTGTGCCATCTGGACTGAAAATAACTCACGGGCGGTTCGCGTTGCCCGTCAGATAGATGCCGGCATAATTTGGGTCAATTCATGGTTTTTAAGAGATTTACGAACGCCTTTTGGCGGTATGAAAAAATCAGGTATTGGTCGTGAAGGTGGCGTTCATGGATTGGAGTTTTATGCAGAATTGAAGAATGTCTGCTTGAAAGTTTAAGAGGGTAATATGACAATTTCAAAAAAAGAAATAAACCAGGCGGCAGAGCTAATTCAAACGGCTTATGAAACACATCAACCCATCGCGCCATTGCGTGAAAGATTTGATATGTCGATTGACGATGCTTATGCCATTCAAGAGGAAAATACAAAACATTGGATTAAATCCGGACGGCATTTAAGTGGTCGTAAAATTGGTGTGACCTCGCATGCCGTTCAAAGTCAACTTGGTGTCGACCAGCCGGATTTTGGCATGTTATTTTCTGATATGGCCTTTGCTGATAGTGAAGAAATTCCGATAAACAATCTTTTACAGCCGCGTATTGAAGGTGAAATTGCATTTTATTTAAAGCGGGATTTAGATCAAGAGAACGTGACTTTGGCAGAGGTGGTTACCGCGATTGATTATGCCGTTGCCGCGATTGAAGTTGTTGATAGTCGGATTGCGGATTGGGATATCCAAATCACCGATACGATTGCCGATAATGCGTCTTCTGGTCTTTATGTGTTGGGATCGCGTCCCGTTAAGCTGGATGCGTTTGACCATCTAAATTGTGGCATGGTGATTGAGCATCGTGGGCAGCCTGTTTGCACAGGTGTTGGTTCTGCCTGTTTGGGTAATCCACTTAATGCGTGTTTATGGTTGGCAAAAAAAATGCTGTTAGTAGGGCGTCCTTTAAAGGCAGGTGACTTAATTCTATCGGGTGCTTTGGGGCCGCTCACCCCGGTGAGTATGAATGAAAGCTATGAAGTCAAAATTAATGGTCTGGGTTCTGTTAGAGCTAATTTCAGTGGTTAGCTAAAGCAAAAAGGTTGGCTATGTCTAAAATAAAATGTGCGCTTATCGGTTCAGGCAATATCGGAACCGACTTATTAATTAAAATTCAGGAAACCTCAGAAATTCTAGAGGCGGCATTTGTGATTGGTATTGATGCCGAGTCTGATGGTCTGCGTATTGCGCGCGAACGCGGTGTGGCCACCTCTCATGAGGGTATTGAAGGCGCAGTGGCATCTGATATTTGGTCAGAGATTGCGATTTGTTTTGATGCGACCTCGGCAGGAGCGCATAAAATCCATAATGAAATTTGTATTCGCGACGGCAAGCTGATGGTGGATTTAACCCCGGCGGCGATCGGCCCGTTTTGTATTCCTCCTGTGAATGCTGATGAGCATGTCGATAAACAAAATGTGAATATGGTGACATGTGGCGGGCAGGCGACAATCCCTA
>ERZ802830.2403-NODE-2403-length-16994-cov-15.0115_pt1 | contig 16994 bp, 20 predicted proteins | sample MGYA00345654_ERZ802830 | MGnify/ENA primary metagenome ERZ802830 (study PRJEB30503, sample SAMEA104212375) | marine metagenome | biome: Westerlies Biome; feature: [SRF] surface water layer (ENVO:00010504) within the epipelagic zone...; material: water...
AGCGGTGGTATGCCTCAATTAAATCCAGAGTTTTGGATTTCGCAAATCTTTTGGTTAACTATTTCTTTTGGAGTCTTATTTGTAATATTATCAAAATTTATTCTTCCAAAAATTAGAAATAATATCGAGCTTCGAAAATCTCAAATACTTGATAATATTGAAACTGCAGAAAAGCAAAAAGTTGAGAGTGAGAATAAATTAAAGGATTACGAAAATTTAATTTTAAATAGTAAAAATGAAGCTAAAAATTACTTTAATGATGCAAGAAAAAAAATAATTGAAGATATAAATAAAAAAAGATTATTATTAGAAGACGATTTAAATAAGGAAATTGAGAGAACAGAAAAAGAAGTTATTGATCTAATTGATAAAGCTCCCGAAAAAATTAATAGGATAGCAATTGAAACATCATCAGATTTAATGAAACTACTCATTGGTGAGGATGTGAATAACAGCAGTATTTCAGCAATAGTTGAAGATTTATCAAAAAAAAATAAATTGAAATACTATGGAAATTGATTCTACATTTTGGGTAGCGGTATCTTTTATTATTTTTATATTAGGACTAATTTATTTAAAGGTTCCTAACAAAATAAATGAGCTTTTAAATAAAATGATATTTGATATTAAAAGTGAAATAGACGAAAGTGAAAAATTAAGAAGTGAGTCTAAAATTATCTTAGATAATGCTCAAAATAAATTAGATAGTGCAAAAAAAGAAACTCAAAAAATTAAGGATCAAGCAAAAAAAGACAGCGAAAACCTTATAATTGAAATGAATGAGAAATTTCACAAATTAGCAGAAATTAAAAAAAATTTAGCTCAAACTAAAATCTCTCAAATGAAAAATAATGCAATTAAAGATATTAAAAATACTTCAGCAAAGATAGCAATAGATGCGGTGAAAAAGATTTTATCAACTTCAGTTGATAAGTCTAAACTAGAGAATTTATTTGATAAAGACTTAAAAGAAGCAAAGGTCTTATTTAAAAAAATAAATTCTTAAGATAATTTCGTTACTTTTTAAAAAAATAATATAAATTATAAAGATGAATTCGATTGTTATTGGCTCTGGTTTTGGAGGTATAGCTGCCGCCCTTCGTCTAAAGTCTAAGGGTCATAATGTAACTTTAATTGAAAAGCATCCAGATCTTGGGGGTAGAGCAAGAGTATTTAAAAGAAATGGATTTACTTATGATGGTGGCCCTACTGTTATTACTGCGCCTTATTTAATTAATGAATTATTTGAATTGTTCAAAAAAAATCCAAAAGATTATATAGAATTATCCCCTCTTAGTATCTGGTATCAATTTGTTTTTGAAGATAATTCAAAATTTAATTATTCAGGTGATGAAAATGAAATGAAAAAACAAATTGAAAAAATAGAAAAGAATGATGTAGAGGGTTATGAAAAATTAGTTAGTTTTACAAAAAAGATTTTTGATAAAGGATTTACAGAACTTGCGGATGTGCCTTTTGATAAACCTTTTGTGATGATGCGACAATTACCAGCACTATTAAAACTAAAAAGTTATAAATCAGTTTATTCATTAGTTTCATCTTATATTAAAAATGAAAAATTAAGAAGAATGCTAAGCATGCATCCGCTTTTAGTTGGGGGAAATCCTTTCACTACAACATCTATTTATGGGTTAATTCTATATTTGGAGAAAAAATGGGGAATACATTATTCTATGGGAGGCACAGGAAATATCATAAGAGGTCTTGAAAAATTAATGAATGAAGTTGGTATAGAAATAATTAAAGGCCACGAGGTAAAAAAAATTATTACCAATGGAAAAAAAATAACTGGTATCCAATTAGATAATAAAACTAATATTGAAACAAATAATGTTATATGCAACGCAGATCCTCCTGCAGTTTATGAAAAACTACTAAATGAAAATTCAAATAAATCATTATTCTTTAAATGGAAAAAAAATAGGATGGAATATTCCATGGGATTATTTGTTTATTATTTTGGAACTAAAAAAACTTATAACAATGTAGAACATCATACAATTAAATTTGGCAATAAATATAAAGAGCACCTTGATGATATATTTGATAATAAAAAATTGAATAATGACATCAGCTACTATTTACATAGACCCTCGGCAACTGACAAATCTATGGCTCCTAAGGGAAAAGATTGTTTTTATGTTTTAGTTCCAGTTCCTAATAATCAATCAAAAATTGATTGGTCTATAGAAGGAGAAAAAATGAAAAACCTAGTAGTTGGAAAAATGGAACAAGATTTAATGCCAAACTTAAGAGAAAATATTGTTGATGATTTTTATTTAACCCCAGAATATTTTGAAAAAGATCTAAACACAAAATATGGTTCAGGTTTTTCTATTCAACCAAAATTTTCACAATCAGCTTATTTCAGATTTCATAATAAATCAGAAATTTATGATGGACTTTATTTTGTAGGAGCGGGAACTCATCCAGGAGCTGGTGTACCAGGAGTTCTGTCTTCAGCTAAAGTTTTAGACAAAATTCTCTGATGTCCCAAAATTTTTTATCAATTTATGCGAAGTCTTTTAATTGGGCTGGTTTTTTTTTACCTAAAAAAACTTATGAACAATGCTCTGATTTATATGATTTTTGTCGAACTTTAGATGATATAGCCGATCAAAACCAAGATTTAAAAATTAAAAAAAAATTATTCAATGATTTTAAAGAAGATTTTATAAATAAAAATTTAAATAACAAAATTATCAATAATATTTATGAATTGATTAAAAGTTTTAATATTTCAAATAAAATAATCTTAGACTTATTTGATGGGGTTGAGTCAGATTTAAAAGACAGTGTAAAATTAGAGACAAATAATGAATTAATTATATACTCCTATCGGGTTGCGGGCACTGTAGGTCTAATGATGGCAAAAATACTCAATGTTAAATCAAAAGACTCGCTTAGATCGGCAATAGACCTTGGTATTGCCATGCAGCTTACGAATATTGCACGAGATGTCATTGAAGATAGTAATCGAAGCAGAAACTATATAACTCTTGACTTTGATAAGATAAGGGAAACATTGAAATTAGCTGATACATTCTATGAAAGTTCATTTAAATCAATAAATAAAATTCCACTAAGTTGCAGATTTGCAATTTTAGTTGCAAGAAGAGTATACAGGCAAATAGGAAATGAAATTCTTAAAAGAAAAAATATAGAAAACTATAAACATTCAGGAAAGATTTATGTCTCTAATTTGGGTAAATTAAATCAAACTATTTTAAGTATTTTAGACTTTATTAAACTACTATTTATAAAGTCAGATGAACATTTACGAAAAAATGAACATAATATAATTAATGAAAAAATAAATTTAGATGAAAGATTTTGATTATATAATAATTGGTGGGGGTTGTGCTGGGTTATCATTAGCGTATGAATTACAAATTCATAATAAACTGGAAAATAAAACCCTGGGTATTATAGAGCCTAGGACTGAATATAAGAAAGATAAAACTTGGTCATTTTGGAAAGTGTTCCCACATAATTTTGAAGACTGTGTTGAAAAAAACTGGAAAAATTTTTCAATAAATATTCCTTCAAAAACAAATTTTTTAGAATGTAACGATTACCCGTATCAAAGCATTAACAGTGGTGCATTTTATAAAAAAATTAATTCAGCGCTTAGGGAGAATAAAAATATCAAGTTTTTCAAAAATATTAATGAAGTCAACGTAGAGAACTCATTTGTTTTTAATAGCGTTCCTTTACCGATTGAAAATAATGATGATAATTTATGGCAACATTTTTGTGGAATAGAAATAGAGACAAAAAGCAATATTTTTGATGACACTATTATAAATTTAATGGATTTTGATTGCGATCAAGGAGAAAGTGTACATTTTTTTTATACTCTTCCATACTCCAAAAATAAAGCATTAGTAGAAACCACTTGGTTATCAAAAATGTCTAATAATGAAAAAAATTATGATAAACAGCTTCAAAACTATATTGAAACTAATTTAAAAATTAAAAATTATAAAATTGTTTACAAAGAATTGGGTGCAATACCACTTTTTTATCCTTCAAATACTAATAAAAATAAAAATATTAATATTGGGACTGCGGGTGGAATGACTAGACTAAGTACTGGTTATACTTTTTTAAACATTCAAGAACATAGCAAATATATAAGGGAAAACATTGAAAATATATCCAAATTAGAAAATTATGAGATAAGTAAAAAATATCAATTTTTAGACAAAATTTTTTTACGAGTACTTAGAAAACATCCAGAAAAAATGCCTGATATTTTCTTTAAAATGTTTAAGACCTCGCCAAATACTGTTATAAAATTTTTATCTAACAAAAGTAACTTTTTGGAAGATTTAACTATAATTTTTAAAATGCCAAAATGGATTTTTATCAAGGCTTTATTTAAATAATGAATAAATTTGAATTTGATGATTTTGAATTTCGCCACGGTATGTGGTTTGCTGTACTTGTAATAATTTTATTTGGTCTGTTTGCTCAAAATAATCTAATAATAAATAATAGTATCACAAATTTAATATGTTTTTTTTTAATAGCAACAATTGGAGTTTCTCATGGATCTCTGGATAACTATAAGGGTAAAAAACTTCTAAAGTTTTATAAATTAAAAAGTCCAATCATTTTTTATTTAAGTTATATATTTATAGCTATTTTTATTATATTCATTTGGAAATTTTTGCCTTCTTTTACTTTATCTATTTTTTTATTAATTGCAGCTTACCACTTTGGTAAAGAAGATGGTTTCAGAAGTTTAAGCAAGGTCAATCAATTACAATTAAAAAAGATTTATTATTTTTCAAGAGGATCCATTATCATTATTTCACCTATTATTTTTCATTCGAATGAAACAATTGAAATTTTTAAAATAATTTCAAGTGATCTTTTTGTAAATTATCTTCTTTTTTTAAATAAATATTATTTTTTTGAAGTAATGTTAGGTTTGGTTCTTTTGTCTTGTTATTTAATTTCTGGAAAAGAATATACTGCATTTATCTTTGAAATCCCTTCAATATTAGCATTAAATTATTTTTTTACTCCATTTTTTGCATTTACAATTTATTTTTGTTTTTTACATTCTATAAGACATATTATTTCATTAAGCCATGAACTTAACAAAACAAATATAAAAAAAGGTTTAAATATATTTTTTAATAAAGCATTACCTTTGTCATTAATTACAGCAATTTTTTTTATTCTATCTTTATTTTTTCTACTTGATCTAAACCAATTAAATGAGGCTATATTTAAGGTTATATTTATTGGTTTGGCGTCCCTAACCTTTCCGCATATATTGCTCGAATATTTAATTGAAAAAAATGAAAAATAAAAACATAAATTTATTAGGTTGGATTTTATTCATAATCTCTGCAATTGGTTTTACGATTTCAAGTATTGGAAGTTTTTGGGCAATGTTTGGGAGTTTGTTTTTTTTAGTTGCTTGTCTTATATTTTTAATCCCATTCTTTAGAAAAGAAAAAGATGAAAAATAAAGAAATTAAAATACTATTAGCTTCACCTAGAGGTTTTTGTGCTGGTGTTGACCGTGCAATTGAAATTGTAAAAAAAAGTATTACAAAATATGGTGCTCCAATTTATGTCAGACATGAAATAGTACACAATAAACATGTGGTTGAAAGTTTAAAAAAAATTGGAGCTATATTTGTAGAAGAATTAAGTGAAATAAAAGATAAAACAAGGCCAGTTATTTTTTCCGCACATGGAGTTCCAAAAGTGGTTCCTGCTGAGGCTAAGAACTTAAAAATGGATTATATTGATGCTACCTGTCCTTTAGTTTCTAAGGTTCATAGGGAAGCCGAAAACTTAAATAAAAGTGGATATCACGTTTTATTAATTGGTCACAAAAATCATCCAGAGGTAGTAGGAACAATGGGGCAAATTCCAGAGGGCACTATTGATCTAATTGAAAATATTGCAGATGTTAAAAATTTCAAAAAAAAAGAAAATAAAAAGTTAGCATTTGTCACTCAAACAACTCTATCCGTTGATGATACAAAAGATATAATTAATGCACTCAAAGAAAAATTTTCAGATATTAAAGAACCAAAAAAAGAGGATATTTGTTATGCAACAACAAATAGACAAGCAGCGGTTAAAAAAATTGCAAAACTTTGCGATATGTTCTTTGTTATAGGTAGCCGAAATTCATCAAATTCTGTGAGATTGGTAGAGGTTGCGAATAATTCTGGCTGTAAAGAAGCAATTTTAATTCACTCTGAAAGTAATATACCTATGGAAAAAATTACAAAATGTCAAACCATAGGAATCTCATCTGGTGCATCTGCACCTGAAATTCTAGTAGAAAATTTTATTAACAAATTAAAAAAACAATTTAAAGTAAATATCGAAGAAGTAGAAATTATAAAAGAAGATATTACCTTTAAGATCCCAGGAAGATTGAACTAATGGCAGTTTTTACAAAAGTTAATAATAAGGATATCCTAAATATTGAAAATCAATTTAATTTAGGAAAAATTATAAAGTTTAAAGGTATTAAAAAAGGTATTGAAAATACTAATTATCTTTTAAATATAAAAAACAAAAAATATATTTTAACTATTTTTGAAAAAAGAGTAAATTCTCGCGATCTTCCTTTTTTTATGAACTTAATGTCAAGTCTCTCTAAATTTAAGGTAAAATGTCCAAACCCAGTAAAAAGCAAAAAAGGTAAATTTGTATTTAAGATAAGAAACAAAAATGCATGTATTGTCTCATTTCTTGATGGTAATGATAAGAAGGAACTAAGCTACAATGATTGTTATATGGTTGGAAGAAATATAGCTAAATTGCATATGGCGTCAAAAAAAATAAAACTTTACAGGAAAAATTCTTTATCGATTTCATCTTGGCCTAACTTATTATCAAAAATAGGCATAAAAATTAACAAATTATCTAAAAATTTAAAAAAACTTATGAAAGATGAATTAAGCGAAATAAAGGAGAAATGGCCTAAAAATCTTCCTAGTGGAATTATACATTCAGATTTATTCGTTGATAATATTATATTTTATAAGAAAAAATTTCATGGCTTTATAGACTTTTATTTTTCATGTAATGATTATTTGTCATATGAACTCGCTACGTGTGTAAATGCATTATGTTTTAAAAAAAGAAATAATAAATATATTTTAGATAAAAAAAAATCCTCAAATCTTCTTAAAGGTTACGAAGGTATTAGAAAATTAACGAATTCAGAAAAAAAAAATTTTAATACTATGTGTAAAGGTTCAGCTCTAAGATATCTTCTAACTAGGGCTTATGATTATTTAAATACTCCTAAAAATGCAATTATTAAGATTAAAGACCCAAAAGAATATATTCAAAAATTAAATTTTCATCGTCAAATAAATTCTTATAAAAACTATATAAAGTAATGATTAAAATATACACTGATGGTTCATGCTTAGGTAACCCAGGAAATGGCGGATGGGCAGCAATAATTATCATTGATGGTAAAAAAAATCATATAAAAGGAAGTAAAAAAAACACTACGAATAATCAGATGGAATTGCTTGCCCCTATTAACGCCCTTAAAAAAATTCCCAAAGGTAGTAAAGCTCAGATTTTTACTGACTCAAAATATGTAAAGTCAGGTATTACTGAGTGGATACATAATTGGAAAAAAAATGGATGGAAAACTGCTAGTAAGCAAAGTGTTAAAAATAAAGAATTATGGATAGAATTAGATACGCTTTCTAATGACTTTAATGTTGAATGGAACTGGGTAAAAGCGCATTCAATTGATAAATTAAACAACGAAGTTGATTTAATTGCTAGAGAAGCTGCCAATCTATAAGTTAATTTAAAGTCCGGTAAAATTTAAATTTTACTTTTAATGAAGTTTTTTACATCATCTGTATTGTTTTTTAATATTTGAAAATTCTCGTTTTTATCAAGCACATGCTGAAGTTCATTGGGTAATTTTTCACGTTTATTTATTGCACTATTTGTAGACTCTGGAAATTTACATGGATGAGCTGTAGATAAAACAACACAATCATTAAATGATAATTTATTAGCAGCCCCTACTCCCACTGCAGTATGTGGATCTAATACAATATTATTTATTTCGTAATTTTTTTTAATAATTTCTAAAGTTTCTTGTTCATTACAACTTTCAGATAAAAAATCTTTTTGTATGATATCTAAATTGTTCTTTTCAATTTGATACGAATTTTGCTTAACTTTTTTCATAATTTCTGCTGTCTTTTCAGAGTTGGAATTATTAATATAATAAATTAATCTTTCAAAATTACTTGCTAATTGAATATCCATACTTGGTGATAGTGTTTCTTTTACTTTTTTTGAAATATAGTCTCCATTTGAAATAGCTCTATGCAAAATATCATTTTCATTTGTAGCAACAATTAGTTTATCAATCGGCAAACCCATTTTCTTTGCAAGATATCCGGCAAAAACATCACCAAAATTTCCAGTTGGCACCGAAAATGAAATACTTTTTTTGTTTAATTTAAAATATGTGTAAAAATAATATACTGTTTGAGCAATAATTCTTGCCCAGTTGATCGAATTTACTCCTGACATATTTATGGACCTAGAAAACTCCAAGTCAGAAAACATACTTTTAACAATGTTCTGACAATCATCAAAGTTACCTTCAATAGCAATATTGAAAACGTTTTTTTCTTCGACTGTTGTCATTATCTTTCTTTGTACAGAAGAAATTCTGTTATTTGGATGTAAAACAAAAATATTTAAATTTGATTTTCCTTGAATTGCATTTATTGCTGCCGCACCTGTATCGCCCGAAGTTGCAACAACTATATTAATTTTTTTATCATTTTTACTTAAATAATATTCATATAAATTTCCAATAAATTGCATTGCTACATCTTTGAAAGCTAATGTAGGACCGTGAAATAATTCTAATAATTTCAATTCTCCAATATTTGAAATTTTTACAACCTCGTTTTCTCTAAATTTTGAATATGATTTTTTAATCAAGTAAGAAAGCTCTTTTTTGGAGATAAAATCGGATGAAAATTGATTAATTATCTCAGTAGAGATTTCATTATAATTTAAGTTCTTAAGTTTTGATAATTCTTGGGAGTTGTATTTTTTTAATGATTTTGGAACATAAAGACCTCCATCATCAGCTAAGCCTTTTATAAAAACCTCCTCAAAACTGAATTCTTTAGAGTTATCCCTTGTACTTACGTAAATCATTAGTAATTTTTTTTTCTAAAATATAAATATATTAAAAGAATTGAAATCGCTAATGAAAACCATGTAAGTGAGTATTTTAAATGGTTATTTGAAATATTTGCACCAATTTTTTTTGCTTTTGGAAACGAAGATCTATCATGAGTTTCATAAATAATATAATTGGAAAATTTTTTACCAGTAAATTTTAAAAGATCTTCATCTTTTAAAGTAAACCAATAATTTTTCGAAATATCATTTTCGGGTTTAAAATAATTTTTATTTGACTTCTTTCTTAAAATTCCTGTTAAATTGGGAGTTGATATATCAAAATTTTTATTTTTAAAATTTTTAGGTATCCATCCTCTATTTAAAAGAAAATTTTTATTTCCTATAACTATTGTATTAATTATATCAAAGCCTGGTTTTCCACTTTCGTTCAAACTATATAAATATATCAACCTTGAATTATTTAAACTTGCTCTAAAATTTACTTTTTTAAAATTTTTTGGATTTTCACCTGAAAAATCCACAGGCTCTGAATTTATACTATTTTCAATTTCTGATATTAATTCCAATTTCCAATTAAGTCTTACCAATTGCCAGCTACCTAATGAAATGAATACCAATATAAAAAAATAAACGAATACAGAAAAAAAAAATTTATGCATCAAAGGATTTATAAACTACCCCAAATATAAATAGCAGCAAACAAAAATAACCAAACTACATCAACAAAATGCCAATACCATGCCGCTGCTTCAAAACCAAAATGGTGATCTTTATTAAAATGACCTAGTTTTCCTCTCCATAAACAAACTGCCAAGAAAATAGTACCTATAAGAACATGAAATCCATGAAATCCTGTTGCCATGTAGAAGGTAGCTCCATAAATATGTCCTGAGAAACTAAAAGTCGCATGATGATATTCATAAATTTGCAAAGCTGTAAAACAAGCACCTAAAAATACTGTCAAACTTAAACCTTGAATAAAACCTTTTCTATCATCCTCAAGTAATGAATGGTGTGCCCAAGTGACAGTTGTTCCCGATAGAAGTAAAACTAAAGTATTAATTAAAGGTATGTCCCAAGGATCAAAAGTTTCTATATCTTTTGGTGGCCACACATTACCAACAAATTCTGAGGGAAATAAACTTGCATCAAAATATGCCCAAAACCATGCAACAAAAAACATTACCTCTGATGCAATAAATAAAGTCATTCCGTATCTATGGTGTATTTGAACAACTGGGGTATGATGGCCTTGATGTTCTGCTTCTATAACTACATCTCTAAACCACATAAATGCTCCGTAAATTAGTAAAACAAAACCCAAAATCATTGCCCACATAACTTCACTATGAAAATAATAAACTGTTCCAATCGCTGTCACTAATGTTGCAAATGAAGTATAAATTGGCCAAGGGCTTGGATCTACTAAATGATAATCGTGTTTTTGTTCTCCGGCAGACATCTTAATTTAAATTCTTTGATTGTTTATAATAATCAGATGAAAAAAAAGTATATGACATAGTAACATCCTCTACATTTGCGGTTTTTGGGTCATTTACAAGCTCTGGATCTAAATAAAAAACTAGTTTGTAAACTGCCTTTTCTCCTGGATTTAGTACCTGTTTTTCAAAACAAAAACAACCTAACTTATTAAAATATTGCCCAAAAGAAGACGGTGAAACATTGTAGCTAGCAACCCCAGCTGAAGGTTCGTTCCCGATATTTTCTACTTCGAAATCTATATTATATACCTTGCCAGGTTTAACATCTAACAAGTTTTTTTTAGCTTTAAAATCCCATGCCAAGTTACCATTTACATTTGTATCAAGTCGGACACTTATGACTTCATCAAGAACAATTTTAGGAGGCTCTTTCGAAACCTGTGTTGTGCCTCCAAATCCTGTAACTCGACAAAATAAGTCATATAATGGAACCGCAGCAAATGACAGTCCCAACATAAATACAAAAATTCCTGAAAGTATTAAAGGGGTTAGAGTATTTTTTTTCATTGTCTAGATAGGTCTATCAAAAACCCCTATATTATAAAGACTAAAAATAAAAAGAAAAACAATGAATATTAATAAACCAACTGCAGTCCATACATTTTTTCGTTTAAGTTTTTTGTCAGGTATCATTAAATAATCTTATCTAATAAAAATAATACAAATAATAAAAATAAATACAAAATTGAATAACTAAAAACTTGTCTTGCAATTTTAATGTCAAATTTATCTTTTTTAAATTTATAAAGGCTCAAACAAATATAATTATAATAAAGTGTAAGAGCTAAAGCAGGAACTAAATAAGTTAATCCAGCAAAACCAACAATATAAGGTGATATAATAATAGGAAGCATTAACAGAGAATAAACTAAAATATTTTTTTTAGTATTTTCTATACCATCTGTAATAGGAAGCATTGGTATTTTTGCTTTTTTATAATCATTTGCTTTATAAAGACTTAGTGCCCAAAAATGTGAAGGGGTCCAAATAAAAATTATTAAAAAAAGTATTAATGGTTCTAGTGATAGAGAATTAGTTGCAATAGTCCATCCTATTACTGGAGGTAAGGCCCCTGAAGCTCCACCAATAACAATATTCTGAGATGTCTTTCTTTTTAACCAAACTGTGTAAACAAACACATAAAAGAAAATAGTAAAAAATAATAAAAAAGCAGAAAGAAAATTTGTAAATAAATAAAGACTTGTTACTGATGTAATTGATAACAAAATACCAAAAACTAAAGCTTGATTTCTATTTATTTTTCCTCTTGGTATAGGTCTTAAGCAAGTTCTGGACATGAGCTTATCTAAATCTGCTTCGTACCACATATTTAAAGTTCCAGCAGCTCCTGCCCCCATTGCAACAAACAAAATACCTAACATTGCTTCTTTTAAAGGAATAGTAACTGGTGATATTAACAAACCTACTGCACAAGTAAATATAACCAAAGACATCACTCTTGGTTTCATTAATTTTAAAAGCTCAGAAACTATCTTAATATCTATAGACTGATTTTTTTTAATTCTGATATTTGTGGTCGACATTTTTAATTTATATATTCTAATAAAAATCTAACTGCTAGATTTTTCTGTACCCTCATAATCTTCAAATTTTGGAAGCTCATCAAACGTATGAAAGTTTGGTGGGGATGGAACTGTCCATTCCAAAGTTGTTGCTCCTTCTCCCCAAGGATTTTGGGCAGCTTTTTTCTTTTTTGCGAAAGCATAAATAAGATTTATTAAGAACACACCTAAACCAACCACTGATATGTATGATCCTATTGAAGAAATATAGTTCCAATCAGCAAAAGCATCAGGATAATCTGCGTACCTTCTTGGCATACCCGCTAATCCTAAAAAGTGTTGCGGGAAGAAAACTAAGTTCACTCCTATAAAAGTAAGCCAAAAATGCAATTGACCAAGCCACTCTGAATATTCATAACCTGACATTTTTCCAAACCAGTAATAAAATCCTGCAAAAATTGCAAAAACCGCTCCTAAAGAAAGCACATAGTGAAAGTGAGCTACTACATAATAAGTGTCATGTAAGGCTGTATCAACGCCAGCATTCGCTAAAACTACACCAGTAACACCCCCAACAGTAAATAGAAAAATAAAACCTAATGCCCAAACCATAGGAGTTTTAAAAGAAATCGAGCCACCCCACATTGTTGCAATCCATGAAAAAATTTTAATTCCAGTAGGGACTGCAATGATCATTGTAGCTGCTAAAAAATATGCTTTGGTATCTGTATTTAATCCAACCGTGTACATGTGATGAGCCCATACTACAAAACCGACTATACCAATAGCAACCATGGCATAAGCCATACCCAAATATCCGAAAACTGGTTTTTTTGAAAAAGTAGAAACAATATGACTAATCATTCCAAAACCTGGTAAAATTAAAATATATACTTCTGGATGACCAAAAAACCAAAATAAGTGTTGAAATAGCATTGGATCACCGCCTGACTGAGCTTCAAAAAAAGCTGTCCCAAAATTTCTATCAGTTAATAACATGGTAATTGCCCCAGCTAAAACTGGCAAAGATAATAATAATAAAAAAGCTGTAACTAAAATAGACCAAGCAAATAATGGCATTTTATGAAGTGTCATTCCAGGAGTTCTCATATTAAGAATTGTTGTTATAAAATTAACTGCACCTAAAATTGAAGAAGCACCGGCAATGTGTAAACTTAAAATTGCTAAATCCATTGCTGGACCTGGCTGACCAGTCTTTGAGGATAAAGGAGGATAAATAGTCCAACCTCCACCAACTCCTTGCGCACCTGGAGGACCATCTACAAATATTGAAGATAATAATAAAATAAATGAAACTGGTAACAACCAAAACGAAATATTATTCATTCTAGGAAAAGCCATATCAGGAGCACCTATCATTATTGGAACAAACCAATTTCCAAATCCTCCTATCATTGCTGGCATGACCATAAAAAATATCATTATTAATCCATGACCAGTTACTAAAACATTATATAAATGATAGTCACCTCCTAAAATTCCATCACCTGGATGCATTAACTCCATTCTCATTAAGACAGAAAAAGCAGTACCTATTAATCCTGCAATAATTGCAAAGATTAAGTACATTGTTCCTATATCTTTATGATTAGTTGAATATGCCCATCTCTTCCAACCTGATGGATTATGATGATCGTGCGTTGTTGTTTGGCTATACATTTTTTTTATTTACTAGCTATTAATTTATTATTATCTTCAATTACTTCTTTGGCAAATTTAATTTTTGCTTCTTCAAGCCAATCTAGGTATTCTTGTTCTGACACTACTCTTACAGTTATTGGCATAAATGCGTGTTTAATACCACAAAGCTCAGAACATTGCCCATAAAAAGTTCCTGTTCTTTCAGCCTTGAACCATGTCTCATTAACTCTGCCTGGCATTGCATCTCTTTTAACTCCAAAAGCTGGTAGTGCCCATGCATGCAAAACATCATTAGCTGTAATTAATACTTTAACTACTTTGTTTACAGGAACAATAACTTCATTATCAACAGCTAATAATCTAGGCTGACCCTCTTTAAGATCGTTCTCTTCTATCATATAAGAGTCGAAAATTATATTTTCGTCTGGATATTCATATCCCCAATACCATTGATAGCCTATGGCTTTGATTGTTACATCTGCTTTCGGTATTTCATCTTGAGAGTATAAGACTTTAAAAGAGGGAACAGCCATAACAATTAAAATTAAACAAGGTACTAGTGTCCATACTACCTCAACCAAAACATTATGTGTTCTTTTTGATGGGTTAGGATTTCTTGAGGCTCTAAATTTAACCATTGCATAAAGCATTAGAAATAAAACAAAAGCACTTATAGCAACAATAATTGGAACAAGCATGTAATTGTGAAACCACACTATGTCTCTCATTGATTGAGACGCTGGTTCCTGGAAACCCATCTGCCATTTCTTAGGTTGGTCTGCTAGAAGAGCAATTGGGGTTAACAATAATATTACATTTATAAAAATTTTTTTCATCTTTGAGATCTATATAAAGACAATTAAATAAAATTACACCAATGTTTTCGCGACAATTTATCAATTTATAATAAAATTAATAACGGATAACGCCGAAATTACAGCTGTTTCTGAGCGTAATATATTATCATTTAGTTTCAATGATCTTATGTCTTTGAATTTTAAGATTTCTAATCTTTCCGACTCAGAAAAATCTCCCTCAGGTCCAACTATTATACAAATTGGATTTTTATTTACACTATCAAAGCTAATGTTTTTTTGCTGTGAATTTAGGTCGGTAAAAACTAAATTAATTTTATTTTCAAAATTCTTTAAAAAATTCTTTAAAGTAAAAATATTTTCTAATTCTGGTAAAGAAATTCTATTTGATTGTTCTGTAGCTTCAATTATTATTTTATTCAATCTTTCTTTATTAATTTTTCGAACTATGCTTCTTTCAAAAATAATTGGTATAAATTTAGTTACACCAAGTTCTGTGGCTTTTTGAATCATAAAATTAAAATAATTTGATTTAATTGGAGAAAAAGCTAACCAAATATCTTTTTTATTATCTTTAGATCTTAGCTGTTTCATAATTTTAAATTCTATTAATCCTTTTAAAATTTTATTAATTTTAGCAACCCACTCCCCGGATTCGTTAAAAACATTAAACTTATCATTTTCTTTTAAACGCATTACTTTATTTACGTAGTGAGATTGTTTTTTGTCTAGATTACCAGTAAGGTTAGCAGATAATTTTTTTTGATAGAATAGTCTTAAATTATTCATTAATAATTATATTAATCCAATTTATGAAAAATATTAAAGCAATTATTTTCGATGCATATGGTACCTTATTTGATGTGAATTCTGCAGCTGAGAAATGTAAAAGTAAGATTGGTGATAAGTGGGAAGGTTTTGCTAATTATTGGAGAACAACTCAATTAGAATATACCTGGCTTAGAAGTTTAATGAAAAGACATAAAGATTTCTGGCAAGTTACTGAAGATAGCTTAGATAAATCAATGAAGGTATATTCGATAGATCCATCAATGAGAATTGAATTGCTAAAACTTTATAAAGTACTTTCACCCTTTGAAGAAGTTCCTAACGTTTTAAAAATTTTAAAAGAAAAAAAATTTAAATTGGCTATTCTTTCAAATGGAACCCCTGCACTTCTAAATGAGTTAATTAAAAGTAATAATCTGGATAATTTATTTAATGATGTTTTTTCAATTGAACAGGTTGGAATTTATAAACCAGACTCTAAAGTTTATGACATGCCAATTAAAAAATATAAAATACAAAAAGAGGAAGTTGTTTTTTTAAGTGCAAATACATGGGATGTATCTGGTGGTGGTAATTATGGTTTCAAATCTATTTGGGTTAATCGAAATAATAATGTATTTGATAATTTAGATTTTAAACCGAATGAAGAAATTAAAAATTTAAATCAATTACTTGAAATTTTGTAATAAAATACATATTTAGAGAAATAAATTAATGGAGAAATAATGACTAAAGGGATTAAAGCAGGAAATTCAGCAATTGCTGTAGTAGTTGAAAAAAATAAATTATATTTCTGGTGTTCATGTGGAAAGAGCTTAAAGCAACCTTTCTGTGATGGTTCTCATAAAGATACTGAATTTACACCACTTAAATTTAAAGCAGATGAGACAAAAAAAATTTTCTTTTGTGCTTGCAAACAAACTAACAATCCGCCATTTTGTGATGGTTCGCACAATAAATAATATGAAAAATTTAATAAATAAAATAAATGATTTTTTTTCAAATTTCGAAGCTTTGGCCTCTTTATTTTTAAGATTTGGAATAGCGATAGCTTTTCTGATTCATGGTTTGAATAAATTTCCATTACCACCCCAAGGTTTGATCGAATACTTTGACCTTTCTCCTACTATTGCATCATTTGTTGCTATTTCTGAAGTTTCGGCTGGTATTGTATTAATAGTTGGAGGTTTTATTAAAAATCCTTATGGAAATTTTATTACGAGATTAGCAGGTTTTGTAATTGTTATAATGATGATTAATATATTTGCCATAGCTCACTCAGATTGGTTCATAACATCAAAACTTTTTACAAGTGAACAAATTTTTCTTTTTATAGGTGGTTTATATTTTTTAATTAAAGGAAATAAATAATTGAAACATATAGAAGTAAGTAAAATTATAGATCCTGTTCCAGCGTCAGATGGTGCTGGGGTTAAGTTAAAAAGAAGTATTGGTGTTGAGCCAAATTACTTTGATCCATTTTTAATGTT
>ERZ802830.2404-NODE-2404-length-16994-cov-7.06943_pt1 | contig 16994 bp, 16 predicted proteins | sample MGYA00345654_ERZ802830 | MGnify/ENA primary metagenome ERZ802830 (study PRJEB30503, sample SAMEA104212375) | marine metagenome | biome: Westerlies Biome; feature: [SRF] surface water layer (ENVO:00010504) within the epipelagic zone...; material: water...
TGACCTTACTCCGTTCTGAAGGCCAAACGGTTAAGAAAGGCGCTATCAGGCGGTACAGCTCTGGAGTGACCTCATCGACCGCTCTCAGCTCACTCACACTGGCCAAAGGCCTATTGGGTGCCCTGTAAGGAAAGGCGGAAGAGAGATAACGCTCATCCTCAGCACCCTCGATACGAGGGTTACGATCAGGGTCGACAAAATCAGTGATGCGCTCAACCAGACGGGTCGCCTCACTTCGACTCAGCTCAGCCTCCTCAATTGCGAGTAAGAGTCTTAAGAGCACACGTTGCTCCGCATTGAAGCGACGAGTTTCCCCCGTCTCACCGACGGGCTGTGCAGGTGCTGCACCGAGCGGCGTATTGGGGTCCCTGCCCTGATTATTGGACTGATCAACGAGACCGTTGATATTAAAGCGGCCTTGAAGGTCGTAAATGTCACCACTCAAAAAGCCGATCCCATCGAGTGGATAAGGTGCCTGCGGTTGCGCCCATATCTCCTGCAAGGAGTCCACCGGGGTATCACTTTTTGCGTCCTCGTCGACGTCAAATCTCAGTGCTAATTCAGCGAGTGTCTCCGCACCTAATAGAAACGACCATCCCTGCTCCGCAAAGAAGGTGTTCGTACTGCGCTGTAACTGAAGATTAAAGTCTCGCTGCACGCCCACCATGAGTGCCGCGGCAAGCGCAAACACAAGAAGCGCGATGACAAGAGCTGCCCCCCGCTGCTTATTGGAATGACGGCATGACATACAGTCGCTCCAGTTCGCCCCAATCGCTCAGGATCACTCGTACTTCAATTGCTGCCGGAGGATCGATGATTTTGTCAGTAAAACCAACATCCGCCACCCAGTTTTCCTGCCAGAATCGGCGATCAATGACCTGGTTGCGATCCACCTCCAGCGCATTCACTGACGGCAAAAACCGCAATTCAAAGACCTCAACGCCATCAATCAAAACCGTCTCAGTTGGCTCGATCGCGGTCGTGCGATCGAGCACGGGATAACTCAATCTCAACAACTTGTCTTCTTCCAGCCGATAAGCAACCCGCTGGAGTGTGCTCCGAGGCGCGCCGGTACTGTTATGCCATCCGGAGCGCGTCAACCGAAGGGGATCGCGAGCCAGTTCACCGCCAGACACCGCTGAGGCCATCTGCCCAAATTCGTCGCGCACCGGTCGATTTGTCATTTGTCGAACATCCCGCGAGAGGACGGTGAAAGCACGGTTAATTTCGTAAAGGCGCTCCGACTCAGTGCGTGCCGACTCAATACCTGCCAGCGCCGTCGATAGCGTCTGGTAGGACAGCACCGACACGAACGCAGTGATGGCCATGGCAATCAACACCTCAACCAGTGTGAAGCCAGACTCAGGGGAATGCGGGTTAGCTAGGTGCATCAACGACCTCCGCATTCAAAAAAGCGTCGAGCGTGAACAACACCGAATCATCGTCGGCATCCTCCCCCGTCACCGTTACGGTTAAACGCATAAAACCGGGTACCGGTGTTTCCTGAATTTCACTTCGCCAATACCAGGTGCGGCCCGCACGTTCAGATTCACCAGCAATGACGCCGGTTCGCGCATTTTTCTGCTTTGCCACTGCAAGCCGGACTTCAGCAACACGATCAGCAGCCACCCATTGCGCGACCGAGCGATCACGCAAGTAGGCAGTTCCGTCAATCTGTTGGGAAAGCAGAAATAACAACGCGGGGAGTGTCACCGCAACCACGGTCAAAGCCACCATGACCTCAATGAGCGTAAACCCGGATTGTCTGTTGCGTCTAATCGTCAAAGGCATCGTCGGGCTCTATACCTTTAGGCAAAAAGATCATGCGACCAAATAGATCCCATCGCAGGGTGTAGAGCAGATCACCAGACCGCTCATCTATCCAATCAAGCTCACCGGGGGTGACCTCCCCTCCCGCAAACAAAATAATCTGCGGTGGTGGGTTAGTGTCCTCCTCCAGAACTTCGAAATCGATGGGGGGCTGCTCTTCCAGACGAAGTTCCAATTCAACGCCCGATTCAAAGAGCAGATCTTCAAACGCATTATTGAGCGATAGCGGCTCGGCCCACCCCTGATCGTAACGTCTTAACCAGAGACCACCATAGGAGCCATCAAAGCCATCGAGTCGATGTATCAGAAGCCCGTGGTCGGTGCCACTAAGCTCCGCCTCTGTCAGCGCATAGCCGAGAAGTGCGGCTACCTCACGCACCTTGTTTTCTCGGTTTATCTCTGAGCTTCCCGAACCGACATTCAAGCTAACCAACGAGGTCAGAAGGACCACGACAAAAACCACGGCGAGCATCTCGATGAGGCTAAAGCCCGTCTGATGTTGACGCATTGATGCGTACCCTCGACCCATTGCAGCTTAGGAGTTGTCGTCCTCTCCCCAGTTGCCGATGTCCGCACTCTGTTCCTCACCGCCGGGGAGTCCGTCCGCACCCAGAGAATAAATATCAACCTCGCCATACTCGCCTGGCGACAGATACAGATACTCCCTACCCCATGGATCCATTGGCACGTCGGGCAAGTAGCCCCCTTTCTTGAAGTTGCGGGGCTCTGGTTCCAGGGTGGATGCCTCAACCAAGGCAACCAACCCCTGCTCTGTCGTCGGGTAGACGTAGTTATCCAAACGGTAAATCTTGAGGGCCGTTTCAATAGACTTGAAGTCAGCCTGCACCTTTTGAATCCGCGCATCATCCGCACTATTCAAGACGGTCGGCGCAACGACACTGATCAACAATCCCATGATCACCAAGACTACAAGGATCTCGATCAAACTAAATCCGTTCTGCTTTTTCACTGCTCTACCTCACCATCGTGTTCAAATCGAAAATTGGCAACAGAATTGCCATGACTATAGTCAGCACAAGCCCACCCATAACAACCACCATTATGGGCTCGAATAAACCCATAACGGTGCCTAAGGTCGCTTCAAGTTCGCGTTCTTGATTCGATGCTGACCGCTCGAGCATGGTTTCCAATTCACCACTCGTCTCACCCGACGCCACCATATGTACCATCATCGGAGGAAAAAATTCTTCCTGTGATAGTGCTCGGTTCAGACTTGATCCTTCTTGCACCTTGCTCGCAACCTCTTTGCTGGCGGCACGCAATACCAAGTTATTCATCACCGCGCCGGCAATTCGTAACGCATCCAGCAAAGGCACGCCCGATGCCATTAGAATACTTAAGGTGGATGAGAATCGTGCGGTATCCATCCCAATTAATACCCGCCGAATCCCTGGAATCCTTAGTAATCCCGCATCGGATAGTTTTTTATAATTGGGGTTTTTCAACAACCGGCGAATAATGCCCACTAGCGCCACAATCGCTATGCCCAGAATCCAGCCATGGTTGGTCAGGAAATCACTGGTCGCGATGAGTGCCACGGTCAACGGGGGTAACTCTGTTTTGGTCTGCGCAAATATTCCCACCATTTCGGGAACAACAAACACCATAAGCGCCGTCACAACGGCAATGGCTACGCCAATCAACACAAAGGGGTAGATCAAGGCCATTTGAAGCTTCTGAGCCGTGTGCTGTCGATTTTCCGTGTAGTCTGCTAATTGCTCGAGCACCGGTCCCAGTTGCCCCGCCTGCTCGCCGGCATTGACCATGGCACGATACATCTCACCGAATGTCTGCGGAAACTGTGCCATTGCGTGCGCCAAGGTATGACCTTCAGCTACTTTCGAGCGAACCTGCAGTAGCAGTGCTTTTGTGGACCCTTTGCGCGTCTGCTCCGCTGCGGCCTGAAGGCACTCATCCAGCGGGAGCGCCGAGGCGACCAAAGTCGCCATTTGCCGGGTGATCAGAGCGAGTTCGCTCGCGCTCAGTCTCGGTGCAAATAGGCCACGCCGAATACTACTATCAGAGCTGGAACTGTTGGCCGCGCGACGGCCCGCGGAAGCAACCTCGATCGGACGCAGGCTCTTAGTTCGCAGTTGAGCGCGAATTTGACGTTCTGAATCACCCTCGAGCACCCCTTTGACAATCTTTCCAGAGGAGTCGAGCGCTTTGTACTTAAAGGCCGCCACGCTACGTCACCGAGGTAACGCGCAGAACCTCTTCAAGCGTTGTCTCACCAGCCAAAATTCTGCGGCGTCCGTCTACCTGAATGCCGGGATACTGCTTTCGGGCCACAGCCAACATGGCCTGCTCGCCCTCGCCTTCGTGAATGGCTGTTCGCAGGTCTTCATCTACCTCGATCAATTCATAGATACCTGTTCGCCCGCGATACCCGGTCATATTGCACTTAGCGCATCCTTTGGCATGATAAATGTGGACCTCATCCTCGCCTTCAATGCCCAGCATCTCGCGCTCACCGGGTGTCGCGACGCAGGACTCTCGACAATCGGTGCACAAAAGGCGCACTAAACGTTGCGCCATGACTGCAACCAAGCTGGATGACAGTAGGAAGGGTTCGACCCCCATATCCTGTAAACGCGTCACCGCGCCAATCGCCGTATTGGTGTGCAGTGTTGATAGCACCAGGTGCCCTGTTAGCGAGGCTTGCACGGCTATTTCAGCGGTCTCCAAATCACGGATCTCACCGACCATGACCACATCGGGATCCTGTCGAAGTATGGCTCTCAATCCGCGCGCAAAGGTCATATCAACTTTGGGATTAACCTGTGTTTGCCCCACACCCGGGAGCATGTATTCGACAGGATCTTCGATGGTCAGAATGTTGCGCGAGGTCTGGTTGATACTGGAGAGACCAGCGTACAGCGTTGTTGTCTTCCCGGAACCGGTAGGACCTGTCACGAGGATAATGCCATGAGGCCTTGCAAGTGCGGCTCGATAGCCGTCACCCACCTGCGTATTCATTTTCAACTGCCCGAGCTCCAATTGGCCCGCCTGTTTATCAAGCAAACGCAGAACCACTCGCTCACCGTGAGCGGATGGGATGGTCGACATACGAATGTCGATGGCATGTCCGGCAATACGGACTGAAATTCGGCCATCCTGTGGAATTCGCTTCTCAGCGATATCCAACTTGGCCATCACCTTGAGCCGCGACACCAAGAGTGGCGCCAGCATTCGCTTTGGCGACAGGACTTCCGCAAGCACACCGTCAATGCGATAGCGAATAGATAGCCGATCTTCAAAGGTCTCGATGTGAATATCGGAGGCCTGCTCTTTCACCCCCTGGGACAAAATGGCGTTAATCAAGCGGATGATCGGGGCGTCGTCTTCGGCATCCATCAAATCGCCAAGGTCGGGAATTTCATCCACCAGTTGCGCGAGATCGACGTCGGAGGACAAATCTTCGGCCATCTGCGCTGCCTGGTTTTGGTTGCGCTGATAGGCGCCACTGAGACGCGCCTGGAAGGTCGCCTCATCAACTTGCTCCAGGGTAAAACTGGCGCGGGCCGTGCGCCGCACCTCGAGCAATGTCTCCGTATCAAGTCGCCCGACATAGCTCAAGGTCAAGCCGCTGTCACTCGCCTCGAGAACCACTTGCTTGGCCTGAGAAAAGCCAAAAGGCAAGAGCCCATTGCGAACATCGACAGGTGCCTCTTCCGAGGCACCCGTTACGAGCACATCAGTGACTTCCAGGCTGTCAGCCGCTGTGTTCACGGGTCGATTGGCTCCTCAGATGCTTCTGGTAGCGACCGAACTCGGTCTTCCCAGGTGGGCAGGACCGGCATCACGTTGTCGTCCAGGAACATGAGCCCCTGATCACGTCGCTGTCGCTGCTGATCGCGAATGTAACGATACTTCTCTGCGGTAGCTCCCGCGAGGTCATCATCGTCACGAATAATGGTCGATCGAATAAATACCAGCAGGTTTGACTTGGTTACTGACACGACGTCACTTCGGAAGAGTCGTCCAAGTACGGGAATATCGGACAGAACGGGCACACCCTGCCGTGAGTCCTGGATATCGTCTTTTACAAGACCACCTAATACGACAATGTCACCGTCTTTAGCCAATACTTTGGTTTCAATTTTGCGCTCATTGGTAATGACATCAGAGGCGGATAGAACCTGCTGAGAGATGCTCGAGACCTCTTGAACAATGTCCATCACCACCGAGTCACCCTCGTTAATCTGGGGCGTTACCGTCAGCGTTACACCGACGTTCTCACGCTGAATTGTCTGAAAAGGATTCGCCACGCCATTGGCTGCACCGGTATTGGTATAGCTACCCGTGACAAAAGGCACCTGCTGGCCCACGGTAATAAAGGCCTCTTCGTTATCCAAGGTCAGCAGGCTGGGCGTGGACAAAATATTGGCATTGCCTTGTGAGTCGAGTGCATTGAGGATCGTTGTCATGGTCAGATTTTCATCGACCACACCCCAACCAAAGGTTGTTCCCGGTACCTGCGATAAAGCACCCGCGAGATCACGAACGCCAATTTCCGTTGATTCGGCATCCTCTGGCAGGATCGCTTGTGCAATACCCGCATTGCGACCCTGCTGTGCCTGGCTAGTGCTGATGTTGCTGCCGAAGAGGCCCGAGTCGTTTACAAATAGCCACTGGAGGCCTAGCTCCCTACCTTCGACAATTTCCATCTCAACAATAATGGCTTCGACGAGCACTTGCGCGCGGCGGATGTCGAGCCTCGCAATAACGGCCTCAAGCGCGGCCATCTCGTCAGTATCGGCAGTGATAATCAAACTGTTGGTGCCTTCATCTGCCTCGATCGTTGACTTAGCGGCATTGGCAGCGCGAGTCCTGCCTGAGCTCTCATCATCTAGTCGTGACAGGTTTTGCATCACACGGGTTAAGACCTCTGCAACTTCGGTCGCATCCGCATACTCCAGATACATCACTCTGACGTTTCCACTTTGCTCGAGTGGAATATCAAGATAGTCGATAAGCCCTTTAATGCGTTCAATACTCATCTCGTCCGCAGTAACAATGACACTGTTTGTCCGCTTATCAGCGACTAGACTCGCCTCGTCGTTCGCATCTGCACCCTCGCCCACCCGAGATTTTTCGAGTGTTTTAAGCATTTCCACGACGTCTGACGCGACCCCGTATCGCAACTGGACAATTTCCGTTTCTTTGACTGCCGATTGATCCATCCGATCAATGATCTGGGTAATGCGGTCAATATTGGCGCGAATATCAGAAATGATGATGGCGTTACTGGGTGCATAAGCGGCCATATGGGCTTGCTGCGGCACCAAGGGTCGCAGAACAGGAATCAACTTTGCCGCCGACACATTCTCCAATCGAATCACTTGAGTCACGTATTCGTCGTTGATGACGGAGGTACCGGAAATGACATCCACAGGAGCTGATCGGGCATTTTTATTGGGTATGACACGGACAACCTCACCGCTTCTCACAGCCGTGTACCCGTGGACGTCTAATATGGAGAGAAACAGGTCGTATAGCTCAGCGCGCGAAACGGGCTTGCTCGAGACCACTTTAACTTTACCTTTCACCGCCGGGTCTATCACGATGGTCGTGCCGGTGACATCGGCTACGAACTCAATAAACTCCTGAATGTCCGTGTCTTTCAGGTTAACCGTGAACTCCTGACTCAATACGGGCTTGGCAAACAACAGCAGGCTCAACACGAGTGTGATGACAAGGCCTTTTGCATTGGTAAGCATGGCGTGCATGTTATTTGTTACTCCTACTGAAGACTGCTCAGACTGACGCTGATGGATACTGGGCTTCCGTCCCGCTCTATCTCAAAGGTTGCGTCAGTGGCATCTCGCATCAATTGATACAAGCGTACCGTGTTTGTGGGATCGCTAAGCGCGTACCCGTTCACCGCGGTGACAATATCACCCGCTTTAAATCCAAGCGCTGTAAATTGTTCCGCATCTCTTCCGGGCGCTACCCGGTATCCCTTAAGTCCACCGTCCGACTGGACCGCGCTAATGGAAACAAGACCCGCCAATGATTGTGGATCGCTGTACAGCTGCTCGCGGTAATTCGCGGCAAGCTGTTGCCGCTCTGATTGATTCGTCGACACCTCTGCTGTTAATGCTGGAGTTCGATTAGGTAATTCAGACGACGCCGACTGCACGATACCAACGATGCCGTTATCGTCAAATAAGGTGATGAGTTCGTATGTCCCGTTGTTATCAATAACCACCTGCTTGGGCAGTATTTTCGCCAAAGTCACCTTGCCGTTAGCGGGCAGGTCATCGCCAACCGAATAGAGTTCCTGCTTCTTACGCGCTTCAATCATGGCACTACCCAGGCCATCCGTCGTAGAGGCCACGATACCGGTCAAAGTCAGCGCCAGACTGGTCTCCCGCGCACCGTTCTCTATGCCCTCACGGGGGGTTGCAACGGCGTTAACCGGCGCGAGATCTTGCACCTCCGAGGGCTCTGCCGCACCAAAGACACTCATCCCCAAAATGGAAGATACATCGATGGTTTCAGACCCGGCCGACGCGGCGTTAGATGACGGTGGCGGATTGATGACAACCGACTTTGAGACTTCTACCGGCGAGCTCGGTATGAGTGCCCACAAGGTATTCGCTGTACTGTTTACCGCCCACAAAACTAGGACGGCGATCAACCCTCGCTGAAGCACGGGTAAACGCTGCTCATCCGCCACCCAGCGATAGAGCCCGCGAAATCGCGCGCCTATGTAGAGTCTATTTAACAACGTGGCCGGGTTGTTCATGCGATGTGCCGAATTTATTGTGGCCATAGTGTAGCCGAGGTCGAGTCCAAAAAGGTGACGAAAAAGTGACTACCATCGCTCAAAAGTTAACCTTGAACGCGAACCAGCTCACTACCTTGCTTTTGCACACCCGCGTTGGCCGCTCCTAGTGTTCACAATCTCCGATGATTTGACACTACTTTGGACCTCAGTCTGATACAATTTCGACATCCTGCGGGGTGGCGTCGCCTGAGATGCTCAAAGAGCAAACCCGTTGAACCTGAACCGGCTAGTACCGGCGTAGGAACAGGACTCTCGAGCGCACATCGCTCGCTTCCTCCGATGATTCCTCCGTTTTTACCAGCCGGAAAAATCCTATTGCAGACAAAGGAATTGTCATAGTGAAATCGGCCTCATCGTTAAAACACCAATTTGCTACGGCATTGGTCATTCTTACCGCATCGCACTCGACTTATGCACAAGAACCAGCACTTGAGGAAGTGGTTATCTCTGCTGCTCTCATGGCCTCTGATGGCAACCGGGTCAGCACGAGCAGTCTAGGTGATGCTGAAAAGTCACTCAGGGCGGCGGTTCACCTTGAAGATCTACTAACGGTCATTCCCAATGTCTCCGCCAGCGCTGGTGCATCACGTCAGCGCTTTTTTCAGATTCGGGGTATTGGCGAACGCTCCCAATTCATCGAACCCATCAACCCGTCGGTCGTGATTTTGCAGGATGGCGTCGACATAAGTGGCTTGGGAGCGGCCCTCACTACTTTCGACACCGCGCAAATCAATGTGTTGCGTGGTCCTCAGGGGTCGCTAATGGGTGCGGGCGCACTTGCCGGACTAATCGACGTGATAACAAGCGGCCCCAAGCATAAAGCAGAAGCCTTGGTGGGCTTTGGCATTGAGAATTATGGCGGAAGACGCGCTAACGTTATTGCCAACACAGGGCTCACAGACAGGTTGTCAGTGCGTTTAGCTCATCAACGTTACGAATCGGATGGCTGGATCGACAATACCTTCCTCGGTGTTAGCAACACGAATCATCGTGACGAGCACACGAGCCGATTTTCAATGCGCCACAACTACAGGACCGACGTCATCGATGTGGGTGTAACACGCCTCGATATTGACAACGGATACGATGCTTTCTCCTTGGATAACACGAGGCAAACACTGAGTGACGAGCCCGGCGAGGACAGCTTGAAGCTGACATCGACTTTCCTTCGGTGGAGACACAGTGGTGAAGCCATCGATTCGCAGCTACAGTTCAGTAGCGTGGATGCTGACTCCATTTACAGTTACGACGAGGATTGGAGCTTTGTCGGTATTCGTCCATTTTGGGAGTACAGCTCCTTTGACGCCTACGAGCGAGACATCGAACGCACCACCGTCGAGTGGCGTTTAAGCCCATCTGAGGCTGGCGACCTAGACTGGGTGGTGGGCCTATACGGGCGCGAGGACAGCGAGACGCTGGGTCGGGATTACACCTATTTAGCAAGTCCGTTTGATAGCAGTAATGACACGGATACCTGGGCAGCCTTCGGGCAGTTTTCCACCCCAGTCAGCTCAACCATTACGGCCACTATCGGTGGGCGCGTCGAGCGGCGAGAGGTCGACTACCGCGACTCTGCCGAGGTCTCAGAGAAGTTTTCAGACCAATACTGGACGGGTAATGCCTCGCTTGAATGGCAGATGAGCACCCAGCAGTCGTTTTACGCCACGCTTGCCAGGGGTGTTAGAGCTGGCGGCGTGAATGCATCGCTGTCCTCTACGCTGCTCGCGCTTGTAAGCGAAATTGATGTGACTCCTTATGCAAGTAGGAATCGCTTCAATGAAGAGATCGTCTTAAATCGTGAGCTGGGTTGGCGCCTGCGCACCACAGACGGTCGCCTGCGCGCTACGCTCGCAGTATTTTCCATGGACCGCGACGATCAACAGGTCAAAGGGTCACTGGTCATCCCACGCGCGGACGGCAGCACCTCTTTCACGGACTTTACCGACAATGCAGCGACCGGCACCAATCGAGGCCTCGAGTTCACGGTCGACTGGCTGCCATCAGAGCGCCTGACGTTGAACCTGGCGATCGGCCGGCTTGATACCGAATTCGATGAGTACATCAATGTCGACGGTACTCGCCAATCCGGACGTGATCAGCCGCAGGCGCCCGCTTGGCAATATCGAGCAAACGCCGCGTGGCAACTATCAGCCAAACTAACGGTAAGTCTCGAGGCCACTGGCCGAGACGCGTTTTATCTGTCGGATCGGCACGACGTGCAGTCGCCACAAGCGGATCTGCTGAACGCCAACATACTCTGGGAAAACGGGGTGTGGTCACTCAAGGTGTGGGGACGCAATCTGACAGACGAGCTGACCGTGACGCGCGGTTTTGGGACCTTTGGTAATGACCCGCGAAAAGACTACGCATTGGAACCCTACTATCAGTTCGGTGAGCCGCGTACAGTAGGTGCGACAATCACTTATCGCTTCGGGGAGTAATCAATGAGAATTACGGCTGAGCTGAGCTTGTACCCACTAGTTGGCGATGTTGAAACGCCCGTTTGGGCTTTTATCGAACACATCATTGCCTCTAACGGGTGCAGTGTGGCAACCAACTCGATGAGTACACAGATAACCGGTGAAAGTGCCGATGTTTTCGATTCGGTCAGGCGGGCGCTCGAGACGAGCTACGAGGCATTTGGACGACAGGTGCTTGTCGCGAAATTCATTCCCGAGCATCACACTGACGTAGAGCCACCAGCTGCCCAATGAGCCCCCTAGAAACGACAGCGGTGGGTCTGGCGCTCGCCTACATCGCGCTGGCTATGCGGCAGAGTCGTTTGTGCTGGGTGGCTGCGATTATCAGCGCCGCCATTTACATCGCGATCTTTACCGAGGTGAAGCTATACATGGAGGCGGGCCTTCAGCTGGTCTACATCGGCATGGCAATAGTGGGCTGGATCTTGTGGGGCAAAGATGACAGCGACAAAGCACTCGCGGTGACAACGCGCCCTTTGCAGTTTCACCTCATCGCTATCGCCGGCATATCAATTGCCGCTGCCTGCACCGGATTTCTGCTCTCACACTTCACCGACGCAGCAAGGCCTTACGTCGACTCAACGACCACGGTGGCAGCGATTGTCTGTACCTGGATGGTTACACGAAAAATTCTGGAAAATTGGCTCTACTGGATCGTTATCAACTGCGTCTCGGTGTGGCTCTTCATGGATCGCGGCCTCGACCTCACGTCTGGACTCTTCGTTCTTTACGCCGTGCTCTCTGTCGTCGGCTACTTTACCTGGCGTCGATCCTTACTTCAGCAAATATGATATGGCGATCCGCACTAATCATGATCCATCGATAGAGGCCGCGCTCGATCAGTGGCGCCACTGGACGTTAGGAGATACCAACGATCGCCCTACTCTCGGAGAGTTGCTCGGTGAAGGTTCGGCAAATCGTGTCTATGAGTTACTCCCTATGCGGCAACAGGTGCTTCGTTTCGCACACAAGTCGCATGAGCTAAGCCTTAACCGCTCGCGACAAGAAATAGAACTTTGGAAGCTGTTAGCAAATGAAGGTCTGGCACCAGCCGTGTATTACCACTCTGACGGTGGTGACGTTGTGATTACCGATCGCTTGTCATTCAGTGATGTCTCCCTCGAGGCGCATGCAGAACTGTGTAGACAGATTCATCATCTCCGACCCAAGGGGTCACAACTCAGACTCACTGAGGTTGCGGCCACGTACCGCGCGGCTGCAAACGAGAAGTCATCACGTACTGCGTTAGAAACGGACCGACAATCCATTAGACGGGATTTGTCGCAACTGGACAGCGAATCACCCGTTTTTTGCCACAATGACTTATCGTCATACAACGTGGGGTGGCTCGGAGACCGGCTTTTGGCGATTGACTGGGAATATGCCGCGATGGGAAGCCCTCATTATGATGTCGCTTCCGCCAGCGAAGGTATGAAGCACAATGAGAGAGAAGAATTCGCTATGCGTGTTTTAGAAAACACATTCGACAAGAACTTATGGTCCACGGCTTGCCGGGTAGTGCCGCTAATCAACTACCTGTGGGCGCTGGCAACGGAAGATCACGACACCGCCTTATCAGTTCGAGCCGTCTTTGAAGAGCATTACCCAGCATGAGTGATCGCTGGCACATTCTCGGCGTCGGTAGTATTGGCGGTCTCTTTGCACATCGCCTCAACGCGGGCGGCGCAGACGTCCGATTGCTCAGCCGCGATGCCACAGAGTCCCATCGACAGCTTACACTGGCCACTAAACCGGACTCTGCAACTCATCTGTTCGAATGCGAGTCGGTGGAGGACACCGCTGAGATTGAATATCTGCTGTTAACCACCAAGAGCTGGGGCGCCCATGACGCCATAAAGCGTATTCAGCATCGCCTCAGGAAGCGCACGGTTGTCGTTGCCATGATGAACGGCATGCAGCATGTCGATGATTTAAAACCCTTGATACCCGAAACCCAGCTATTTCTTGCTTCTACAACCGCAGGTTGCCACCGGTCGGGTGACACATGGGTACCCGCCGGCACTGGAAGAACCATTATCGGGACCGATACTGAGCGACCCGCGCCGCCATGGCTTGGCTGCTGGCAACTGGGTGTGCCTAACCTCTCGTGGCGAGTAGATATGACCGAGCGATTGGTAGAGAAAGTCGCCATCAACTGCTGCATCAACCCACTGACTGCCGTTCACCGTGTAAAAAACGGTGAACTCCTCTCTGAGATTCACAGGGACCAAGTAACCACCGTCATCAGTGAGGTGTCTTCAGTGCTCGATGACTTGGGATACCCGGCGCTTTCTATAGAGCTTGGACGGAGGGTTCACGAGGTGATGAACGATACTGCTGAAAATCGCTCATCGATGCTCAATGATGTGATGGCCGGTCGACGCACAGAAGCGGACGCCATTGTGGGTTGGTTACTAAGGCAGACGAAAAGAGACCTTCCGGCCTTAACCGCACTTGCTATTCAATTGAGAGCGCTCGAGCCAAATCAGTAAACGCGGCCCGCCAGACGCGCTCGTCATCGGTATTAATGACTGCCGAGTGATGCAAACAGAGCGATTCATCAGGGTGGTGCTCGAGAAGCAGCTCGCACACACCCCGATCGCAGTTAATAGCCATCGAAATCGCTTGAGAGTTGGCAGCCTGTGTGTGAGTCCAGGTTGTGGGTAATGAGCTGCTGAACGCCCCACGAACCCAGCGATCATCAAAGCTCGTCGGTAGTGCCGTTGCGGGCGAGACATCCGATGTGTCGACGCTTAAGGAATAACTGTGAACTGGCTGATACGCCGCCAAGCTCAATATCGCCCCCGCCGCGATGCGTAGTGACCCTTTCCCCGATGACCAAGCCTGTCGCTCACCCTGCCACCCAGGGGAATCGCACACTGTTTTAGGCAGCGGCTCGCGCGGCGTGCGAGTCTGAACCGCTGTGGCCAAATTCGTGCGACTCAGTGGCTCCAGCCAACGGTAACTGAGCTTGAGTTTGTGCTGAAGATCCGTGGCAGAGGGCCGAAGATCGGGATCGATACGGCTCGCCGCGACCGCCAAATTGAGCAAGTCCGATAGCATATCGGCGCGGTTACGACCGTCATTGACCTCTAATGACACAGGCTTTCTCGCATCATCATAGACCAACGACGGCGCGGCCTGAGTAATGAGCCAAATAATGAGTGCACCCACAGACCAGGTGTCGATGGTGGGCAGGCTCACCCTACGGGAATGCCGCTCTGGCGCTGAGAAACCAATTGTTGCGCTGTCCGATAGTGGCTGGCCCACCCGACTACAGGATTCAAAATCCAGCAGTCGCACCTGACCGTTAACGTCGACAACCACATTGTTTGGCGATAAATCGGCGTGCACCAAGCCTAGTCGCTCGAGACAGCCTAACGCGCTCAACAAATCTCGGGCGATTAGGTAAATACTCTCGGGGCTGAGCTCATCGACCAGTTCCGACAGTGGTAGACCCTTGACGAACTCGCCCACAAGCCAAGTTTTACGCCCATCAGGTATGACTGCGAACACGGTGGGAATGGCAGGATGAGCAACATCAACGCGTGCCTGAAGGCTTCGCGACGTCCCCTGCGAGGCCGCATCCGCAGTGTCCACTTTTTTAACAGTGTCCAAACGACTGAACGGGCGATCTCGGGCAAGCAAAACTTCTCCTTGCCAACCTAGGCCTAGATGATCGAGAAATGCCATACGTCGCAACGAGCCCAATAGCCCCCAAGGGCCCTTAAAGCGAGTCAGCCAGCTCACTTGCGTGCTCCCAGTTGCTTCAGTCGCTGGACAATGGCTGCCCGCGAGATTTTCGAGTGGTGACTAAGTATCAGCGCACGACGGCTCAAATGTTGCTCATTAAAGGCTGGCTCGTCTGTGAAAAGGGGCGCATGTCGACCGATAACTGAAGCGTCAAGACGCATGATTCCCGAGGCGTCGATTGTCCCCAGTTTCATGGATGCACCGATGCGGGTCAGATCAGGATGAAAAACCATTGTCAGCCGCAGATGTGCTGACGCGTGGCCCTGATCTGACTCCCGTGATCGCAGCGGCGCCCCGGTCTTTTCGCCAGGTTGCATGCTTCCCCCAATGTTAACTTGTTTTTATTTCTTATATTCCAACTCGTCTAGCGTAGTCGAGATTAACCTAGCCACCGCATTTGTCTAGGTTTTGTCGCGAATCTGGAGCGCGTCATTTTTCGTCGTTGCGACTCAGGTGTAGCAGGTAAAACGCACAGGCGGTGCCAAAAAAGGCCGTTAGACCCACGCCACCAAAGTAAAGTTGGTAGCCGACGCTGTCCCCATACGTATCAATTAAGTACGTATTTAACATAGGCATATAAATCTCGGGGGTGTATCCAATCATCGACACCATTCCAATGGCGAGACCTGCTCGTCGAGGCTCAATACGCGTGGTGTTGAATGAGGCCCAATAAATGCCGCGAACCCCATAGATCACAATCGACGAGGTGGCCACCGCAAAATAGAGCAAGGTGTATGGAGAATCTGCGGGTAATACCAATAAACCAAGCAGTGAGATACCCGCTAATGCAATGGCTATGCCCAATGAGCGCACCGGGTGAAAACGATCTCCAATAAAGCCCACAAGTACCGCGCCGATGGGGCGCATCCACAGTCGCACGGTCGTTAGGGCTGCAACAGCCACGGCATCGAGACCAAATTGGGTTTGAAAAAACCGTGAATAAGAATACGTCGACCAAAACACCTGATAACCAACGAGAATACACAGCGCGACCAACCACACACGGACATTGGTCAAAAGAGCCCAAATATCGCTGAGTGTCTCTCCAAACGTTCCTGAGCTCTCATTGGCCTGTGTGGTATCCACCGCCTCATCGGGTTTGTCTTCCGTCAGGACAAACCACAAGAAAGCAGCGATGACGATACACACGATGCTGTAGAAATGAATGACCTGCACCATGGCCGCTTCGCCAGCTGAATCTAGAGACCCGATGGCATAGGCAAACCAGGCGACCGCAATGGTGGCTAGCAGCGCCTCAAATAAGCCACGCCCCCCTTCCAATAGGCCGAAGTAGCGCGCTTGCAAATGCTCGGGGGCTAGCAACGTGCAGCCTTTGATTAACGCCGCCCAGAAAGTAAGCCCCGTCGTGATACCCCACAGACCAAAGATAATGGTTACCCAGAAGGCCGATGGCAGGGTTGCGTACCAAAGACCGACAATGCCAGTCATCCCGACAGAAAACGTCAGCAGTGCCCGGGGAGAAAAGCGATCCGCTAGCCAACCACTCGGTACGTAACTAAGGAAAAACGATGTGCCGAGAATACTAGAGGCCACATTCAGTTCGGAGAGGGTCATCCCAAAGGTCGAGAGCAAGGTCAGCTCAAAATTTTGCCGCAGGTACAAAAGCGGGTAGATCGCTCCGCCCGCCATAATGAGGAACAGAAGCTTTACGTAGCGAATGATATCGGGGTGCGCTAATGCGGTATTTATTGTTTTAGGCATCCCTCCACCCTACACGGAAGTTTAATAAAGGTCTTCCCGGCGACCATGGCTCAGACCCGGTTGACCACGCTCACAAGGGCAGACATCAGTATCACGACCAAAAAAAAAGGGCGCCACAGCGCCCTTCTTCTCAGTTACTTACTGCCATTAGCCCGTAGGCACATCCGTGAACGGAATACCTTTATCCATTCGTGGCTCCTGGGGTAGTCCGAGAACACGTTCTGCAATGATATTAGTCATGATCTCATCGGTACCACCGGCGATACGAAGGCCGGGGGCACCCATGTAGGAACCAATGATGTTATCCGCCAACTTGGAGCGACTGGTATCCCAAATTGCACCTGAAGTCTCAAGCAGATCCATACAGAACGAGGCCAGTTGCTGCATCTTGG
>ERZ802830.2411-NODE-2411-length-16960-cov-36.9538_pt1 | contig 16960 bp, 15 predicted proteins | sample MGYA00345654_ERZ802830 | MGnify/ENA primary metagenome ERZ802830 (study PRJEB30503, sample SAMEA104212375) | marine metagenome | biome: Westerlies Biome; feature: [SRF] surface water layer (ENVO:00010504) within the epipelagic zone...; material: water...
GGAAGGCCGCCCCTCCCGGATGGAAGAGACGGCCTATCTCGCTCGTTTGTTCATGGTTCACCTAAACAAGATTTGGCGGAGAAACCAGCCCACCGACGACAGAGATGGGGGGATTTCTCGTATTCCTCGCTTCCGACACCACTGCTTCCTCTTCCAAAAAGCAGAGATCAGGTCGTAGGTCAACACATAAAAGAAGAAGAGCGAAGCGACTGGCTTGGTGGCAAACCCTGGGGCCATTGCGACCAGGTGTGAAACCTCTTTTCCTGCTGGGGCACCTCAACGATGCAGAGGAAAGTCGACTGGGTTGACGCTCAGCGTTGTCGCGCCAGACGGACGGCTCACGGATGGGTTGAAAGTTGGAGCAGGGGCCAGAAAAGTCAGCTTGCTTCTAGCGCTTGCTCAGGTGGAGTTTCGGCCGTCATGGGCACCTCCGATTTCGATGCCCATACTTTTGCCCAGCACAGCTCGTTTGCCATCGGTGTTAAGGCGCATTGCCCTCTCAACCAAAACCTCCGACAGTGGAAACGGCGTGCTTGAAACCTCAGCAGAGGGAAACCACTGCCTTAAGCAGGACGTCTGCGGCCCCATAAGGACTGCAATCGAACTCTTGAAATGGGCGATACTGGGATCGAACCAGTGACAATCTCCTTGTAAGGGAGGTGCTCTACCGCTGAGCTAATCGCCCGTCATTTCATTCTGCCTGACCGCTGCCCGCTGTGGCTAGCTGAGACGCAACCCACCCCGAACCATCAACCCTTGGCCCAAGGCCGCGAACACGACCGCGCTACTGCACTCGTGAGCCTGCCCGTCGGACTAGGCATCGCTCTCCTGTTCAACTGGCCTGCAGGACTGATCGCTGCTGCGGCCTTCAGCTTCGGTGGGCTGTGGCTCTCCCCCGATCTCGATACCCGTTGTCGAGCCCTCCAACGTTGGGGGGCCTTGCAATTCATCTGGTGGCCCTATCGCCGCCTCATCCCCCATCGATCCCTGCTCTCCCACGGACCACTGATTGGAACAAGCCTGCGGCTGATGCTGTTGTTCCTCTGGGCCAGTGTGTTGTGCGGAGTGATGCCCCAGATCACGATCGATCAGTTGTGGCGAGCCCTCCACCTTTGGCGCACGGCCAACCCGGATCAAGTGATCGCTTTAGCCGTGGGACTGGAGGGAAGCGTTTGGCTGCATCTCATCCAAGACGGGGATCCACTCCCCACCGAATGGCATGCCATTCAACGGTTCAGGCGACGATTCAGGAGAGGGCGATGAGAGGGTGAGCCTGGTTCTGAAGCTCGACCATGCCTCCCTCCAGCACCGACGCCTTACAAGACCTCATTGAAGTGGTGGCACGCCTGCGCGACCCCGATGGGGGATGCCCTTGGGACCTTGAACAAACCCATGCATCGTTGGTGCCCTACGTCTTGGAGGAGGCCCACGAAGTTGCAGACGCCATTCGCTATGGCGACGACGCTCACCTCAAAGAAGAACTGGGAGACCTCTTACTGCAGGTGGTGCTCCATGCCCAAATCGCCCAAGAGGGAAACCGCTTCGCTCTCAGCGACGTGGCGGACGGCATCAACGCAAAATTGATCCGTCGCCATCCCCATGTCTTTAGCGATGCGGTCGCCAGCGATAGCGCCGCTGTGAAAGAAACCTGGGAAGCGATCAAAGCCGCCGAACGCGGAGAACAGGCGCCATCAGCGAGTCCTCTCAGCGATGCACTGGCCGCAAAAGTACGGGGGATGCCTGCCCTCGCTGGAGCGATGACCATCTCGAAAAAAGCGGCGAAAGCTGGCTTCGAGTGGGACGACATGGCCGGGGTGTGGGCCAAGGTGCATGAGGAACTCGATGAACTCAAGGAAGCCGTGATCAGCGGTGACCAATCCCATGCCCAAGAGGAGCTGGGAGATTTGCTCTTCACCTTGGTGAACGTGGCCCGTTGGTGTGGGATCGCACCTGAAGAAGGTCTTGCCGGCACCAACCGACGCTTCCTCGATCGTTTTTCACGGGTCGAAGCGGCCCTGCACGGCAATCTGCAAGGGCAGAGCATCGATGAACTTGAAGCGCTCTGGCAACAAGCCAAAGCCGACATCCGCGCAGAACAAGCCTGATCCCAATCAATCGTCGATCGATGATCTGTTACGGCGTTGCCGTTTGAGATCGCCACGCTGTTTCTTGCTTTCAAGCCTGCGCTTCACAGCCCCTCGCCCAGGCCGGGTGGCCTTTCGTGCTGGTGGCGGGGGCTTGATCCCTTCTCGAATCAAATCTGCCAAGCGCTTCAGCGCAATCTGACGATTTTGATATTGAGAGCGCTCGTCGGAAACACACACGCGCAAACAACCATCAATGAGCCTCGAGCCATAGAGCTCTAATAAGCGTTGGCGATGAAAAGGCCCTAAACATTCTGATTGCTCGAGATCCCAAGAGAGAACGACGGCAGTTTCAACTTTGTTGACATTTTGCCCGCCAGCACCAGACGAACGAGAGAACTTCCAAGACAACTCAGATGCTGAAATTCTGAGCCTTGAATTAATCACTAGCTCTTGCTCAAATGCCATCCACGCCGATCTCTAGAGCAGCCAAAAGAAACATTTAATCGTCTATCGAAGATTGCGTTTCTGCCGCTACTTGCCTTGCCCGTCGCTCAGCTAATTGTTGCCGACGCATCTGACTTTCATAGTTTGTGTTACTGGTGAATGAGTAAAACAAAACAACAAAAACTGCGGCCACGCCAAGCCCTAGCGCAACGAGATACACAGGAGGAAGCAAATCAAGCATTGACGACGCTGCTGACGTGAACGAATTCAACTTCTATAGCGTTGTTTTGACCGACTCCCAGCGCACCCTGGATGATCGCGTCTCACAAAAAACGGGCTCCGGAGTTGCCCTCTTCCACAGCAACTCCATTCCCGCAGTCAGTCAAGCACTAGATCTGGTCATCGTCAACGCGTTGCACACTATCTGTAGCGCCTTGTGCATAACCCTTGGGGTCCCAAGCTGAAGGGACGCAGCACAGCACGGCATGAGTGGCTGGATTGATGAACACCATCGGGGCGTCCGCTATGGCCTCATCGGCGAGGTGCTGGTGGAGGAAACCAGCCCTTTTCAGCGAATCACGGTGATCCGAAGTGAGCGCTACGGCCGTGGGCTCTTGCTCGACGGCTGCTGGATGACGGCGGAACGGCAAGAGAGGCACTATCACGAATCCCTGGTTCATCCCGCCCTCTGTGGAGCCGCCAGCGTGGCGCGCGTGCTCGTTATCGGCGGCGGTGATGGGGGTACCGCCCGTGAATGCCTCCGCCATCAAGGCGTCGAACACCTCGACCTCGTGGAAATCGATGGCCGCGTTGTGGACTTAAGCCGCGAGCACCTCCCCGGCATCGGTGGATCCGCCTGGACCGATCCGCGTCTCCGACTCACGGTGGGGGATGGAATCGCTTGGGCCGCCGCCGCGGCCGACAACAGCTACGACGTGGTGCTTGTGGACGGATCGGACCCGGCAGGCCCAGCGGAGGGATTATTCAATCGAACATTTTTTGAACACTGTCGCCGCATCCTTCGCCCTGGCGGGATTTTCGCGACACAAAGTGAATCTCCAGAAGCCTTTCAAGAGGTGCACGTCGCCATGGTGAAGCTTTTAAAGGACGTGTTCGACCACGCTGATCCCCTCTACGGATGGGTACCGATGTACCCAAGCGGCTGGTGGAGCTGGACGTTCGCGGCCATGGGCCAACCTCGCTATCGCCAACCCAACACGAACCGAGCCACTGCGATCGCCGATGGTTGCCGCATCTGGAGTCCGCGCTGGCAACGGGGAGCCTTTGAAGCCATCCCAGCCTTCATCGCACGGGAGCTGAGCTGATCACCAACCTCATGAACACCAATTTGTTTGACGCCGATGGTGCGATCTTTATGGGGTCGCAACGGACCCCCGAGCACTGTCGTGTGGGACTTTTCGGCGTGCCCTACGACGGCACCACATCGTTCCGACCGGGCACCCGGTTTGGACCCGCCGCAATTCGAGACGTCAGCAGTGGACTAGAGACCTACTGCCCGCAATTGGATCGGGATCTCGACGATCTCTCCTTCGTCGATCTCGGGGCTGTCGAGATCCCCTTCGGCGCCCCTGAACCGGTCATCGCCAAGGTGCAACAGGCCACCCAAGCGGTTCTTGAGCTCGGCCTGAAACCGTTGATGCTCGGTGGTGAACACTCCATCAGCTCCGGAGCCGTGGCTGCCGTGGCGCGGCAGCATCCTGATCTGGTTCTCGTGCAACTAGATGCCCACGCTGATCTGCGCCATGAGTGGTTAGGCAGCCATCACAGCCACGCCTGTGCCATGCGCCGCTGCCTCGAGATCCTGCCCACTGGAAACCTCTTCCAACTCGCCATCCGTAGTGGAACGAAAGCGGAATTCCAAGAACTCCACAGCAGTGGCCGTCTGATGCCAACAGTGGATGCTTTGCGCGAAGGCCTTGCCCCCCACAAGGGGCGCCCGATCTACGTCACCGTTGATCTGGACTGGTTTGATCCTGCCGTTTTGCCGGGTACAGGCACCCCGGAACCGGGAGGATTTTTTTGGCCTGATTTCGCCAATCTCATCAGCCTGCTCAAGGAGCATCGGCTCGTGGGCGCGGATGTTGTTGAACTCGCACCACAGCTCGATAGCAGCGGTGTGAGTGCTGTTCTCGCCGCAAAAGTGACGCGTAGCTTGCTGCTGCTCCTAGGCGATGGCTAAGCCTAAAAAAGTGGCTAAGCCAAAGCGCGATCCAGCTCCAGCTGGCACTCCACATCGTCCGATGGCAACGCGTGCAAACGGGGCAGCTGTGGCGCCCGCGCCGTCCAGTGATGACACACCACAAGATCGGCAACTTCTGCATTCACCTCCAATTGCCGCAACCGGCACCACCCACCTGCTGCAACTGCTGAGCAGTGCTGGCAAGAACGGCAGCAAAGCCTATTGGCCAAAAAGAGCATGAATTAGAGAGCTTCAAGGCTAAGGACGGTCCCAGAAATGGACCATGAACTACAGGAGATCTCCGGTTTCGCTTCAACCAGCTGAAGCACTCCATAAAATTGCTCCTTGCCAACCCCTCGGCCAAAGCCATGCTGCGTACGCCTCTCTATGAGCTCTGCCGCGCTGGAGGTGGCCGAATGGTGCCCTTCGCTGGCTGGGAGATGCCGGTGCAATTCAGTGGCCTCATTCAGGAACACAAAGCCGTACGCAACAGCGTGGGCATGTTCGACATCTCCCACATGGGAGTGCTGCGACTTGAGGGGGCCAACCCCAAAGACACCCTGCAACAACTGGTGCCCAGCGACCTGCATCGAATCGGGCCCGGCGAAGCCTGTTACACCGTTTTGCTCAACGACCAGGGCGGCATTCGAGACGACTTGATCATTTACGACCTCGGCGCCATCGACGAACAACGCGGCGCCCTCGTGCTTGTGATTAACGCTGCCTGCGCAGACAGCGACACCGCCTGGATTCGCGAACGCATGGAACCGGCGGGTCTCACCGTGACCGATATCAAAAACAATGGCGTTTTACTGGCGCTCCAAGGCCCCCAAGCCATTCCCCTACTCGAACAACTCAGTGGAGAGGATCTCAGCGGCTTGCCCCGCTTTGGCCATCGAGACCTCCAAATTCAAGGCCTAAGCAATTCCGTCTTCACCGCCCGAACGGGCTACACGGGTGAAGATGGCGCCGAGCTCCTGCTCACGGCAGAAGATGGTCAACAGCTCTGGAGCCAACTCCTCGAGAAAGGTGTCGCTCCCTGTGGTCTTGGCGCCCGTGACACCCTGCGTCTCGAGGCCGCCATGCACCTCTATGGGCAAGACATGAACGCCGACACCAACCCCTTCGAAGCGGGCTTGGGCTGGCTCGTACATCTAGAAATGCCGGCCGACTTCATTGGTCGTCAAGCACTGGAACAGGCTGCAGAGACGGGTCCAAACAAACGGCTCGTCGGCCTCAAATTGGAAGGACGCGCCATCGCGCGTCACGACTACCCAGTGCTTCACAACGGCGAACCGGTTGGCGTGGTGACGAGCGGAACCTGGTCTCCCACGCTGGAGGAGCCGATCGCCTTGGCTTCCATCCCAACCGCCCTGGCCAAACTGGGGACCAACTTGAGCGTCGAGATCCGAGGCAAAGCCCAACCCGCCACGGTTGTTCGGCGTCCCTTCTACAAACGCCCGTAACCAGAACCGGGGCTATGGGAAACTCGCTTCTCATTAGCTGAGACATTCCATGCGCAGCAACGGTTGCGGCGACCTGCGCAAAGACAGCATTGATGCGGTTGTTCAGCTTTGTGGCTGGGTGGATCGTCGACGGGATCACGGTGGTGTGATTTTCATCGACCTGCGAGACCGCAGCGGCACCGTTCAAATCACCGTTGATCCGGATCTGGGTGCAGAAGCCTTTGCTGTGGCCGAACACCTGCGCAGCGAAACCGTGCTGCAGGTGCATGGAAAGGTGCGCGCCCGACCCGCTGAATCGCTCAACGACAAACTCGCCACCGGGGCCGTGGAGGTGCTGGCCAGCGAGATTGTCGTGCTCAACAAGGTGACCGGGAATTTGCCCTTTCCCGTGTCAGTCCACGACGAAGAAAACACCCGAGAAGAACTCCGCCTCCGTCATCGCTATCTCGATCTGCGCCGCAAGCGCATGAACGACAACCTGCGACTACGGGCCCGCACCATTCAGGCCGCCCGGCGCTTTCTTGAAGACGAGGGCTTCATCGAAGTGGAAACGCCGGTACTGACCCGCTCCACCCCTGAAGGTGCCCGCGACTATGTGCTCCCGAGCCGCGTCTGTGGCGGGGATTGGTTTGCCTTACCCCAATCGCCGCAACTGTTTAAACAGCTTCTGATGGTGGGAGGCATTGAGCGCTACTACCAAGTGGCTCGATGCTTCCGAGATGAAGACCTGCGCGCCGATCGCCAGCCGGAATTCACCCAGCTGGATATCGAAATGAGCTTCATGGGTGAGGAACAGATCCTCCAACTCAATGAAGATCTGATCTGTGCGATCTGGAAGTCGGTGAAAGGGATCGAACTTCCCCGTCCCTTCCCACGCATGACCTGGCACGACGCCATGGAGCGGTATGGAACCGACCGTCCGGATACGCGTTACGGCATGGAGTTGGTGACGGTGTCCGACATCGTCCAGGACATGGGCTTCAAAGTCTTTAGTGGAGCCGTGAAGTCCGGCGGATCGGTGAAAGTCATCGCCGTCCCTGGGGGCAACGATGCCCTGTCGAACGTCCGGATCAAGCCTGGTGGAGATGTCTTCAGCGAAGCGCAAGCTGCTGGTGCGGGGGGCTTGGCCTTTATTCGCGTCCGCGACGGCGGCGAAATCGACACCATTGGTGCGATTAAGGACAACTTGTCGGACGAACAGAAAGTCGAATTGTTGAAGCGAACCGGCGCGACCCCAGGCACCCTCTTGCTGTTTGGAGCTGGCGAAACCGCCATCGTGAACAAAGCGCTCGACCGCGTGCGGCAGTACCTGGCGAAGGAACTCAACCTGGTGAAACCCGACCGGCAAAACGACGCCTGGAACTTCCTCTGGGTCGTTGACTTTCCAATGTTCGAGTTCAACAGCGATGAAAACCGATATGAAGCCCTGCACCATCCGTTCTGCGCCCCCAACACCGACGACCTGGGCAGTGATCCAGCGCAATGGGCAACGACCCTCCCCAAGGCAAGAGCACAGGCCTACGACCTTGTGCTGAACGGTCTTGAGCTTGGTGGCGGCTCCCTTCGCATCCACGACTCCGCCCTGCAACGCCAAGTGCTGCAAACCGTGGGATTACCCCTGGAAGAAGCCCAAGAGCAATTTGGCTTCTTGATTAACGCGCTCGATATGGGCGCTCCCCCCCACGGTGGCCTCGCCTTTGGTGTGGACCGGATGGTGATGTTGCTGGCCGGAGAAGACTCGATCCGCGACACCATTGCATTCCCGAAAACCCAACAAGCCCGCTGCCTGATGACCGACGCCCCCAGCAGCGTTGCCGAAAAACAGCTGCAGGAGCTCCATGTGTCGAGCACCTGGGTGGATCCCGCCGAAGATGAAAACTGAGTACAAGCCGTAAGCAGATCCCGAAGGGAATCAGCACTTTTGCCCACCAAGCTGAACAACGAGGAACCCTGAAGGGAGAACTTTCGCGTTCAGCCTTTGCCGCGCTTACCCCGACGGACTGGGGAAACCCGTAGTCGCCGCTCCAGCGGGACGGCGGATTTGTTGCGGCTGTATCTGCAAGACATTGGCCGCGTTGACCTGCTCACCAGCGAGGAGGAAGTCACGCTGGCTCGGCTTGTACAGCGACGCGAGACGCTTTTAAAACAGCAGCGCGAGTTGTCCGACACCAATCAGGCCATTGGTGAACTGCATCGCTTGGAGGAGCTCCAACGCCGCGAAGCCAATCACCACAGTCATTGGCCCACAAAACAAGAATGGGCTCGCGCCGCGGCATTGACCCTCCAGGAGCTGCAAAACCGAATCGATGCGGGTTACGAGGCTTGGGCTGAAAAAGCCGCCATTGACGCCAAAGAACTCAAGCTGAGCCTGCGCAACGGACGACGGGCGAAGGACCACATGATCCAGGCCAACCTCAGGCTTGTGGTGGCTGTGGCCAAGAAGTACCAGCAGCGGGGGATGGAAATCCTTGACCTGGTGCAGGAAGGAACCCTGGGTCTCGAACGCGCTGTCGAAAAATTCGATCCCACCCGGGGCTTCCGCTTCAGCACCTATGCCTACTGGTGGATCCGCCAAGGCATGACTCGGGCGATTGCCACTCAGAGCCGCACCATTCGTCTCCCTGTGCATGTCACAGAGAAGCTCAACCGGATCAAACGGGTTCAGCAGGAGATCGCAAGCAACGAAGGGCGAATCGCCTCCATTGCCGATTTAGCCCGCGAACTGGGCATCAGTGAAGACACGGTGCGACAAACCCTGGAGCGTGTCCCCCGCTCGGTGTCACTGGATAGCCGCGTTGGCAAAGATCAAGACACGCAGCTCGGGGATCTGATCGAAGACGGCAAGGCCACACCTGAAGAAACCTTGACCCACGACGAACTCCACAACGACCTTGAAGGTCTTCTGGATGAACTCACCAGCCGTGAAGCTGCAGTACTCCGCCGCCGATTCGGACTGGAGGACGACACGCCACAAACGCTGGCGCAAATCGGAGAAGATCTCCAGCTATCGCGCGAACGGGTGCGTCAGATCGAAACCCGTGCCTTACTCAAGCTGCGCCAACCCCAAAAACGCAGCAAAATTCGGGACTACATCCAAGGCTTGGATTCCTAAAAACGTCGCCATTGCGATGGTTCAGGTCTCCAACGCCAAGTAATTTGAAAAATCGCCCGTCAGGTCATGGCCAAGTTCGTCTTCATCACCGGTGGTGTCGTCTCAAGCATCGGCAAGGGGATCGTGGCCGCCAGCCTCGGCCGACTGCTGAAGTCGCGTGGCTACAACGTCTCGATCCTGAAGCTGGACCCATACCTGAACGTGGATCCAGGAACGATGAGCCCCTTCCAGCATGGAGAGGTGTTTGTCACGGAGGATGGCGCCGAAACCGACCTTGACCTGGGTCACTACGAGCGCTTCACCGACACTGCCATGTCACGGCTCAACAGCGTGACCACCGGTTCGATCTACCAATCGGTGATCAACAAGGAGCGACGTGGTGCTTACAACGGCGGCACGGTGCAGGTGATCCCACACATCACGGGAGAAATCCGCGAAAGGATCCATCGCGTGGCCGCGAACAGCGGCGCCGATGTGGTGATCACAGAAATTGGCGGCACCGTTGGCGACATTGAGTCGTTGCCCTTCCTCGAGGCCATCCGTGAATTCCGAGGCGATGTTGGCCGCCAAGATCTCGCCTACATCCACGTGACCCTCCTGCCATTTATCGGCACCTCAGGCGAGCTCAAAACAAAGCCCACCCAACATTCCGTGAAGGAGTTGCGTTCCATCGGTATCCAACCCGACGTGCTGGTGTGCCGCAGTGATCGTGAAATCAGTGAAGATCTCAAACGCAAAATTGGCGGCTTCTGCGGCGTGCCAAACCGGGCCGTGATCCCCTCCCTTGATGCAGACACCATCTACGCAGTGCCCCTAACCCTCGAAGAAGGGGGGCTATGCCGCGAAGTCCTGGATGTACTTCAGCTCACGGATCATGAAAGCGACATGACGGCCTGGTCGCAGTTGGTGCACAACCTGCGCAATCCAGGGCCATCCGTCAAAGTCGCGCTCGTCGGCAAGTACGTCCAACTCAACGACGCCTATCTCTCTGTTGTCGAGGCGCTTCGCCACGCCTGCATTGCCCAAGATGCCTCCCTCGATTTGCATTGGGTGTGTGCCGAACAGATCGAAACCGAAGGTGCGGACGCGCTCCTGCGAGGCATGGATGCTGTGGTGGTGCCGGGGGGCTTTGGCAACCGTGGCGTGGACGGGAAAATTGCAGCGATTCGCTGGGCCCGCGAACAACGCGTACCCTTCCTTGGCCTCTGCCTCGGCATGCAGACGGCCGTGATCGAGTGGGCACGTAATCAAGCTGGGCTTCCCGAAGCCACCAGTGAAGAGCTCGACCCCGGCACGCCACATCCGGTGATTCATCTCCTGCCCGAGCAGCAGGATGTTGTCGACCTCGGCGGCACCATGCGACTCGGGGTTTACCCCTGTCGGATAGCCCCGGACACCCTGGCGGATCGGCTCTATGGCGAACAGGTGGTGTATGAGCGCCACCGCCATCGTTTTGAGTTCAACAATGCCTACCGGAGCCTGTTCCTTGAAGCGGGCTACGTGGTGAGTGGCACCTCCCCCGATGGTCGGCTTGTGGAGTTGATCGAACTGAAGGGGCATCCCTTCTTCACGGCCTGCCAGTACCACCCAGAATTTTTGTCGCGGCCCGGTCGTCCCCATCCCCTGTTCCGGGGCCTGATCGAAGCCGCTCAACAACGGTTACCCGATTCACCCGCCCAGGCGATCCGTAACCAAGGAGAAGTCACTACTCCATGAGTGATGCAGGGTCCATCCCCGTGGTGGAAACCTTCCATTCTCTCCAGGGAGAAGGCCATCACTACGGTCGTAGTGCCTTTTTTATTCGCTTAGCGGGCTGCAATGTGGGCTGCACTTGGTGCGACACCAAGCATTCCTGGCCGATGGCCAGCCATGGCAAACAGGATGTCGACGCTCTCGCCCTCCAAGCAACGCAAGCCAAAGACGCCGGAGCAGCATTTGTGGTGATCACCGGGGGCGAGCCCCTTCATCACAATCTTCAACCGTTAACGGATGCCTTGGATCGCAGCTGTGGGTTGCCAATCCATCTCGAAACCAGTGGCGTGGATCAACTGAGTGGTCGTTTCGATTGGGTCACCCTGTCGCCAAAGCGGCATCGCCCACCGCAACAGGCGTTGCTATCACGCTGCGATGAATTGAAAGTTGTGGTTCTAGACACCGACGATGTGAGCTTTGCCCACGCCATGGCAAACGACACATCCACGGCAACCCATCTGCTTGTGCAGCCGGTTTGGGACAGCGAAACAGCCCAAGAACTAGCGATCCACCACGTCAAACAACATCCCCGCTGGCGCCTGAGCCTTCAAAACCACAAGTTTCTCCAAATCCGCTGAACCAGCTCCATTACGTTCATCGCACAAGACCTTCCCCTTTGCTTGAACCATGAAGTCTGTAGCGGTTCTCGGTACTGGGCTCCTCGGGGAAGCCATCGCCCAACGGTGTTTAAGCCAGGGCTCAACCGTGCACGCTTGGAACAGAACTAGAGAACGCATCCAACCACTGCTCGCGCTGGGGGCCAGAGAAATCGGAGATCTCTCCGAGGTTTCCACCACATGCGACACAGTCATCACGGTGTTGCGGGATGGTCCAGTAACCACAAACGTTGTGGCTGAACTTGGTGCACTCCACAACACCACCGTGATCCCGATGGGAACGATGGGTGTGAGCGAAAGCAAAGCCCTCGCAACACAAGTTCTGCGACAAAACGGCTCCTATCTCGAAGCACCAGTACTCGGCAGCAAGCCCCAGGCCCTCAGCGGATCCCTACTGGTGATGGCAGGCGGCGATGCCGACGTCTTTGAGCAACAGCTCGGCCTGTTGAAGCATCTCAGCCAACAACCCAAGCTGGTGGGCCCCGTGGGGAGCGGCGCCGCCACCAAAATCGCCTTAAACCAATTAATTGCGAGCCTCACCCACAGCTTTTCGTTATCACTCCGTCTGATTCAGCACGCAGGTGTACCGGTCGAGACGTTCATGGAAATCCTGCGACCCTCAGCCCTTTACGCACCCACATTCGACAAAAAGCTCGAACGCATGCTCGGAGGTCACTACGACGATCCCAACTTCAGCACCGCCCTACTCCGCAAAGATCTCGAGTTATTCCTGCAGGAAACCAGCGAAGCAGGGCTGCAAGACCTTGGCTTGCAAGGACTGGCGGAACTCCTGAACAAAGCCAAGGGAACACAACTGGATCACCAGGACTACTGCGCCCTGCATGAGCTGACGCAAGCCACGACATAGGCCTAACCATCGCCGAAACAACAACAGCGATCCACGACGTTTTTTAATGAGGGCATGGCCCAACGCACCGCAATTGCCCTGCTTTCCGGCGGATTGGATTCCGCCACGGCTGCCGCCATGGCTCAGGAGGCCGGTGATCGTGTCATCGGACTGTCCTTCGATTACGGACAACGTCATCGGCGTGAACTCAAAGCTGCCGCCAAGGTGGCCGCCCATCTCAACTTGGCGGAACATCACCAAGTGGATGTGAATCTCGGAGCCTGGGGAGGATCAGCCCTCACGGATCCCAACCAAACCGTTCCCACCAGCGGAGTGGAGGAGGGTGTCATCCCTGTGACCTACGTCCCTGGACGCAACACGGTCTTCATTGCGATTGGGCTCAGCCTTGCCGAAGCCCGAGGGGCAGAACGGTTGGTTCTTGGCGTGAATGCGGTTGATTACTCCGGATATCCCGACTGCCGTCCGGATTACCTCGACGCTTTTCAAACGTTGGCCACTCTGTCCAGCAAAGCTGGACGGGAAGGGCATGGAGCTCAGCTCTGGGCACCACTGGTGCAGTGGAGCAAAACCAAAATCGTGGACGAAGCACTCCGGCTGGGGGTCCCCATCGGTGAAACGTGGAGTTGCTACAGCGGCGGCAGCCGTCCCTGCGGCGTCTGCGACAGCTGCCGCATTCGGGATTCAGCCCTTCGCGAAGCCGGCCGACCAGACCTATGCAGCAACGCCGAGGGATGAATAGGTTGCAGCGCCGAGACGTGCCCTGGCGCGAACCAGTGATGGTGGCCACGCAACTCGCGGCCCTCTACGGGGAAGAAGGTCTGATCTGGCTGGATGGAGACGGCAGTGCCCTGGGGCGTTGGGTCACCCTTGGAGTCGCTCCGGTGGAAACCGTGTGCTGTCGAGGATGTCCGGGAGAGCCAGGGGCAAGCAATCCATTCGAAGCGCTACGACAACTCGACGATGGTCATTGGACCGGATGGCTGAGCTATGAAGCCGCCGCCTGGTCTGAACCCAGCAATGTCTGGCGTGCTGATGCGATGCCAAACCTTTGGATCGCAAGGCACGACCCAATTCTTCGTTTCGATCTCCAAAACCAGCGCCTCTGGATCGAAGGAACCAACCCCAGCACCATGACGGCCTTGCTGGATGCTCTTGCCACAGCGCCCACCACGATCAATTCAAGTGCGCCTCCCATCGCCCTTGATGCTTGGACACACCACACCGATCGCAGCGATTTTGCCAATGGCGTACGGCGGATTCGCGATCTGATCGCCGCGGGTGATCTCTTCCAAGCCAATCTCACCGCCTGCTGCAGCACGAGCTGGCCATCCAACACCAGCGCACTGGACCTGTTTCGCCGGATTCGAAAACGCTGCCCAGCGCCTTTCGCTGGCCTGGTAATCACCGAAAATCACGACGCTTTGCTCTCCTCATCTCCGGAACGGTTTGTCTCCGTGGATTGCTCAGGCCGCGTTCAAACCCGTCCAATCAAAGGCACCCGCCCCCGGCATAGCGATCCTGAACGTGATGCCGATCTGGCAGCTGAATTGGTCTGCAGCGACAAAGATCGGGCCGAGAACGTGATGGTGGTCGACCTGCTTCGTAATGACCTGGGCCGCGTCTGCACTCCCGGCTCCATTCATGTGCCTCAACTCGTGGGATTGGAGAGCTACGCCTCCGTTCATCACCTCACCTCTGTCGTGGAGGGGCAGCTACGGGATGGACTGAATTGGGTTGATCTCCTGGAAGCGAGCTGGCCTGGTGGGTCGATCACCGGGGCACCAAAACTGAGGGCCTGCCAGCGTTTGCATGAACTGGAACCCACAAGCCGCGGCCCTTACTGCGGTTCGTTGATTCACATTGATTGGGATGGCCACTTCGATAGCAACATCCTGATTCGATCCCTCATCCGATCAGGCCACACCCTGAGGGCCCATGCCGGCTGCGGGATCGTTGCCGACTCCGATCCGGAAGGGGAGGCTGACGAACTGAATTGGAAGTTGCAACCTCTGCTGGAGGCTCTGGCATGCCAGTGACAATTGCTTGGATCGACGGACGCTGGGGGGATCCCGATGACCTGCAACTGCCGCTGAGTGATCGAGGCCTGCAACTCGCGGATGGCCTTTTCGAAACCGTGCTGGTTCTGGATGGAGCAGCGCAATTGCTGCCTGAGCATCTTGCGCGGTGGGCCGCTAGCGCTGAGCTACTGGGAATGAATCCCCCACCATCACAACAGGATCTCAGCGGCCTCATCGATGAAGCGATTGTTAAAAGCGACCTGCATCAGGCCAGTGGAGCCCTGCGCTTGAACTGGAGCCGCGGCTCCGGGCAGGGGCGAGGCATTGGCATAGCCAACGTCCACCAGCATCGTTTTTGGCTCACGCTCACCCCTTGCAGCACGCATTTTCAACCCATCAAAACGATCACAAGTCGGCTCGAGCGCCGCAATCGCGACAGCGTCAGTAGTCGATGCAAAACCTTCGCCTACACCGCTGCGATCCAAGCCCGCCGCGAAGCCGAACGCGCTGGAGCCGACGATGCTCTGTTGCACAACACCCAGGGCGACCTGTGCTGTGGAACGGTCGCCAACTTGTTGGTGCACCGCAAGGGTGCATGGATCACTCCTCCCCTCAGCAGCGGCTGCCTTCCTGGGGTGATGCGTGCCCGCGCCATCAGCCTCGGTATCGCGATTGAAGCCGATGTGGGATCCAACCTGCACAGCAGTGATCAAGCCCTGTTAATCAACAGCCTCAGCTGCAAGCCGATCCAAACGCACAACAACCAATCCCTCACGCCAACCGCTTCAGCTCAGGAGCTTTGGCAGCTTTTATTGAAAAAAGGTGGCAGCAATCGCTGAACCGCCTCAGCCCAGCCAGCGCCATGGGCTGCACCGGCCAACTGAAAGCGACCGCTGTTTAAACCTGGCAACAGCAGAGGGTGTGGACCTTCAACGCCAGGAACCACCACCGCCAGATCTGCGGCCTCAAGCAAGGGGAGGTCATTCGGGGAATCACCTAAGGCCAAAACCGCCACATCAGGTTGGTTCAAGTGCTGCTTTAACACCTGCAAGGCCTTCCCTTTACTAATCCCCGGCCCCAACAAATGCCCCATGCGGTTGCCCTGCACCACCGTGAGTCCCCGTTGTTCCACTAATGCCTCCAGCCGCTGCCGCCCGACAGCGGAGGGGGGCACAAACGGCACGCTGCAACGTCGCCGCTGCGCCTGACGGAGAACGTCTCCCTGAAGCCCGAGCAACCGTTCACCCTCGGCATCGGTGAGCTCATCGAGGGCCCGCAGTGGCTCGCCCAACTCCAATTCCAAGGCTGAGAGCTGAGGTTTGAGCTCCGCCCAATCGGGGCCAAGCGGTAAGTCCCAAGGCTCACCCAATGACGACTCCCCATGGATCGCACCACCGTTCTCGACGATGAATGGGTCGTGCAGATCAAGCTCATGTCGAAAGCGGATCACCTCCTCCGCGGTTTTGCTGGTGCAGGGAATCACTGGTATTCCGGCCTTCTGCAAACGACGTATGGCAGGTTCCGCCGGTGACCAGTCGTAGTGATGGTCCATCAGGGTGCCGTCGAGATCAGTCACCACCCACCACTGCGGGGTTGAAATTGTGTTGGTCATGGCTTCACCAACCAATGCACGGCATAGGGTTCGATGGAGGGTTGCTGGCGGGCAGCAAACGACTGCCCACTCAGACAATCAACGAAGCCGCTATCCGACTCAGCTCTCAGTTGAGCCAACGACAACGTCAACCGATTCGGAGTGATGTTATGCACGGCGTAGAGGGCGTTGTCGCCGTCTATCGAGCGCTTCAAGATCACCAAGTCGGATCGATCTGAACTGAGCACCGTCATCGCCGCATCGGGATGCAGTGCCTGCTGCGAAGAACGAACCTCCAGGGCATGACGCAATGCAGCCAACACATTGGTGGCATCGGCATCGGGATCCTGAAGACGACGCTCGATCGCATCCAATTTGAACTGAGGACGGTTGAGATCTCTGCGATGCCCGGTACGCCGGAAACGCGCCAAATCATTGGGCGTGGCCAAAAGAGCAGGGAGATAAAACGCTGGAATTCCCGGTAAAGCCATCACCAAGAGTTGGGTGAGCAAAAATCGTGAGCGCTGATGGTGACCAGGATCGATCCCGCCATCGGCCATGGCACTCCACCAACTGATATTGATTTCATAGGGAACCTCCTCACCATTCCTAAGACGTCGATGACTGATCAAACCGCCTCGACGCTCGCAACCCATGAGGAGCTGAAGGACACGTTGGTCAGCCATCAACCCCTCAAGAGGCCGTAAACCGACTCCGTCATGGCAAGCGGTGAAATTCAACAGTCCGGTTTGGTTCGGCAATTCGGGCCAACGCGCTAACCAAGCATTGAGCAGATCAGCTCGGC
>ERZ802830.2414-NODE-2414-length-16951-cov-23.2952_pt1 | contig 16951 bp, 17 predicted proteins | sample MGYA00345654_ERZ802830 | MGnify/ENA primary metagenome ERZ802830 (study PRJEB30503, sample SAMEA104212375) | marine metagenome | biome: Westerlies Biome; feature: [SRF] surface water layer (ENVO:00010504) within the epipelagic zone...; material: water...
ACTGATTAGTCAATGGTGGAACAATTACTCTTAAAGCTTGAGGAATTATTATTAGCCTTAAAACTAAACCATCTTTTAGTCCCACTGATTTTGCGGCTTCAGTTTGGCCCTTAGAAACGGCCATGATACCAGCTCTTACAACCTCTGCGATAAAAGCTGCGGTATACATTGAAAGAGCAAAAGTTAGAGCGACAAGTTCAGGTATTAATCTCATACCACCTTTATAGTTAAAGCCTTTTAGTTCTGGAATATCAAAAGATACTGGGAAACCAGTCGCTGTAAGAGCTGCAAAAAATACGCCAACTATAAGAGCTGCCGAGACATAGAACGCAGGAAATGTAATTCCAGTCCTATTTTGTCTTCGCTTTGACCAGATAAAAATGAAAATAGAAATAACTATTGTTATCCAGAACAAATAAAAAATTATTGAAGAGCCTTCACCAAAGTTGGGATCAGGTAAAAATAAACCTCTATTATTTAAAAAGACAGAGTCCATAAATTCTATACTTTGTTTTGGCTTGGGTAAGGCCCTAAGAACTGCAAAATACCAAAAAAATATTTGAAGCAAGAGTGGAATGTTTCTTATTACTTCAATATAAGTCTCAGCAATCCTAGCAATAAGCCAATTTGAGGATAAGCGCATGATACCAAATGCGAAACCAACAATTGTGGCAAAAAATATACCGATGCCTGCTACAAGTAATGTATTGAGTAGGCCTACAATAAATGCATCAAAGTAAGTTGAGGTTGGGGAATATTCTATAAGAGTCATTCCAATATCAAATTGAGACTCTACCCCTAAGAAATGAAAACCACTGGCTAAACCACGCGCCATCATATTCTCAGCAGTATTTTGTACGATATAATAAACTCCAAGGATTACTAAAGAGAGAGTAATTGCTTGATAGAATGTTCCTTGAACATTCCTATTGAAAATAAAATTTGAAAATTTGGAAGGTCTCATAAGTATCTTAGTTTAGCTGTATTCTACAATATTTAGACTTAAATCACATAAAAAAAAGGAAGGCCAAATTAATGACCTTCCTCTCTTAACTTAAAGTAATCTTACTTATAAAATTAAAGCAAATTATCTTGCTGGAGGTGCGTATAAAACTCCACCATTTTTATAAGAAGCGTTTGGTGAACCTGCTCTTGCAAGACCCACTGGAGTATTCTCTCCTACATGTTTCTCGTAAACATCACCATAGTTTCCAACTTTTGAAACAATGTCATAAGACCAACTGTCGCCTAAGTTTAGGCCAGCACCTGTTCCACCTTCTTTACCACATAGTCTTGCAACTACAGGGTTAGAAGTCATAGCACAAGTTGTCTTAACATTTGAATTAGTTAAACCAAATTCTTCTGCTTCAATCATTGCATTTAATGACCATCTTACAACGTCAGCCCAGTCGCCATCACCTTCTCTAACAACAGGTCCTAAAGGCTCTTTAGAAATTGTTTCAGGTAATACAACGTGTGCATCAGGATCAGCAAGCTTTGTTCTTTGTGCAGCTAAACCAGATTTATCTGTTGTATATGTATCACATCTGCCTTCGTCGTAAGCATTTACAACTTCGTCTGCTTTTTCAAAAACAACTGGCTCATATGCCATGCTATTTGCTCTGAAAAAGTCAGCCATGTTTAACTCAGTAGTAGTACCAAGGTTAGTGCAAACACTTGCACCGTCTAATTCCATAGCACTTGTAATTCCTGAGTCTTTTCTGACCATGAAACCTTGTCCATCGTAGAAGTTAACGCCAGCAAATTCTAAACCAATTTGAGCATCACGTGACAAAGTCCAAGTTGTATTTCTTGACAATACATCAATTTCGCCAGCTTGAAGTGCAGTGAATCTCTCTTTAGCTGTTAGAGGGACGTATTTTACTTTATCCGCATCACCAAAAATAGCTGCTGAAACTGCACGACATACGTCTACATCAATACCACTCCAGTTACCATTTTCGTCTGGGTTAGAGAAACCAGGAACTCCCTGACTCACACCACAGTTGAAAAATCCTTGGTCTTTAACAGTGTCAAGAGTACCTGCATAAGCAGCTGGCACCATCAATACTGAGCAAAATAAACCAAGAATTGCATTTTTTATATTATTCATAAATGATTAATCCTTTTTTTAATTAATTAATTAAACTTATGAATAAATTATAATCATAGATCAAGCAGGAATCTAAATAAAAAAAGGCTAGAGAAGTTTTAAAATAATTTCCTCTACATATAGTGTTTAATTTTTATTGGGATACTACCTGTCGCGCAGTAGTAATTCTTATATCAACTTCTTTCATCCCATGTTCAACTAAGGATTTAGCCAATTCATATTGTTCTCCGGTTAGTTGATCGATTAAATCATCGATACCATCTACTCCAGCTCCACATAAAGAAGTAGTATTGCACTGTAAATACCATCGAACAGATTGGGTCAGATCTTTTTTAACTCCGTCTCCATGTTCATACATATTGGCAACATTAAATTGAGCCTCGGGTACTCCTCGTTCAGCAGAAAATAAATAATAATTAAATGCCTTTTTATAATTACTGCTAAAATACCAATGATCATCATAATACTCACCCAGTGCGTATGCAGCCCGTGGATCATTATGGTTTTGGTAGAGTTGAGTAAATATTTTTTTTGCTTCTTTGTAGTTCGAAAAATTTTGTCCTAAACAAAAATCATCTATACTGCATAAATTTATGCTTGAAGCATCATTATAAAGTAATCCCAGAACATACATTGCATCTTTATTATTATCGTTTTCTGCAAGATCTCTTAAAATTGTAATTCCTTTTTCTCTTTCTCCTGAAATAAGAAGATCATAAACGGTTTCTGCCCTAATCTGAGAATGTAGAATACTAAAAATAAATAAAGATAATAAAAATATTTTTTTCATTTTTATAATTTGGCGCGCCCGAGAGGATTCGAACCTCTGACCCACAGCTTAGAAGGCTGTTGCTCTATCCAGCTGAGCTACGGGCGCTCATTTAAAATTATCTGCGTAGGATTTACTTATAACTCTCCTCACAGAGGTTTCAAGGACTTCATAATCTATATTATTTGACTTAGCGTAATGAATAGCGTCTTCCTTTGATTTAAAATTTAATTGAATTTGCGATGATGTATTACTGCCGCCATTCCAGCCCATCATCGAATCTCTAATTTGATTTTTGCTATCAGAGATTTTCAATACCCATTTATTAAATTTTGATCTTCCTGACTGCATTGCAGTTTTAGAGGGCTTATATATTTTTGCCTTCATGATTAATTTTCTGACCCATCTAGTTTAAGTAGGTCGCTGTACAAATCTGTACGCCTGTCTCTAAATACACCCCATACATTTCGCAAATTTTCTGCTTCATCTAGATTAACTTTGCCTATCAATACTTCTTCTTTATCTCTACCTGCCTCAGCAATTTTATCTCCAACATGATTAGTAATAAATGATCTTCCATAGAAGTAATTTGATATTTCTTCACCTTGCTCTGTTCCAATTCTATTAGATGCAACTACTGGAATTTGATTTGCTGCAGAATGACCTATCATTGCTCTTTGCCACATATCTGAACTATCGAACCCATCATCTTCTGGTTCACCACCTATTGCTGTTGGATAGAGGAGAACTTCTGCCCCTTTCAAGGCCATTATTCTTGCAACTTCTGGAAACCATTGATCCCAACAAATTCCAATTCCTATTTTTGCGTAAGCTGTATCCCATACCTTAAATCCTGTATCTCCGGGATTAAAATAAAACTTCTCCTGATATCCAGGACCATCAGGTATATGAGATTTTCTATATTTTCCTAATATATTGCCATCTGCATTGATGACCGCTATTGCGTTGTAGTGTGCTCTATTTGCTTTTTCAAAAAAACTAACTGGGAGGACTACTTTAAGTTCAGATGCTAATTTCGACATCTTTTCTAATGTGGGGTGATTTTCAAATGGTTTTGATAGTCCAAATAATTCATCTTTTTGATCCATACAGAAGTAAGTTGATTCAAATAACTCTTGAATGAGTATAATCTGCGCTCCCATACCAGCTGCTTGCCTTATTATGCTCTCAGCTTTATCAACATTTTCTGAATTGTTTTTTGAACAAGTCATTTGAGTTGCTGCTAAAGTTACTTCTCTCATTTCACACTCCTTGGTTGCTGCTGTGTAATACAATGGATGTTTCCGCCACCCAGCAATATATCACGACCATCAAGACATACAATCTGTCTGTTGGGAAACTGTGATTTAATAACCTTTTCTGCATTTTCATCAGCCTCTTTATCTCCAAAAATCGGAAATATTATTGCGTCGTTAGCAATATAAAAATTAATATAAGAACTTGGTTCATCATCATCGGGTATAATTCTCTTATTTGACATTTCTAATTCAATAATATTAAACGGCTTTCCATTTTGATCTTTTGAAGTTTTTAATATATCTAAATTTTCTGACAAAAGATCATAATATGAATCACTCTGATCATTACATGTCATCGTTAAAATGGTATCACTATTTGAAAAGCAGGCTACATTATCTATGTGGCCGTCTGTACCTTCATCCGTACCATGCTTTAACCAAATAATATTCTCTATTCCAAAATAGTTTTTTAAATTATTTTCGATTTGATCTTTTGAAAGATCTGGGTTTCTATTTTTATTCAACAAACACTGCTCTGTGGTTATTAAAGTGCCTTTTCCATTCACATGTATAGAGCCTCCCTCTAAAACCATATTATTTTTAAAATACTTCGAATTTGAATGATTGATCATGAATTTTGCAACTTTATCATCAAGTTCAAAATTCTCTTTATAGCCCCAACAATTAAAATCAGAGTCAACTCCACCTAACTGATTTTTTTCATTTAGTAAAAAAATGGCCCCTGAGTCTCTGCACCACGCATCATTTATTGGTAGCTCTAAGATTTCAATATTGCTATTCAATAATTTCGTCGCACTTTTAAGATCACTTGGATTAACAATCATTAATAATTTTTCAAATTTACTAATTGAATTAGCAACATTGGCCCATGCAATACGTCCCTTATCTAAATCAAAATGAGACCATGAAGGCGTTGCATTCGTCGGAAAAGATTCCGTTGGCCACTGCATCCAACAACATTCATGTGGATGCCATTCAGGCGGCATATAAAATAATGATTCAGATGGTGTGCTCATATTTTTTTTGGTCGGGGCGGCAAGATTCGAACTTGCGACCCTCTGGTCCCAAACCAGATGCGCTACCAGACTGCGCTACGCCCCGAAGTGATGCAGAATGTATATAAAAACCTTTAATTCTTCAATCTATTTAAAGAAATCTAGAAGTAGTTTATTTACCTCTTCTGGCTTCTCCTGCTGTACCCAATGTCCCGCAGACTTAATAGTATGACTTGATACTAAATTTTCGTGAAGACTCGGGTTTATAAGTGTCCATTTGGCTACTGGGTCATCTTCTCCAACTATAAAACAGGAAAGAGGGGAAATCTTCTTCTCATGAGTATCTTTAGTCATTTCCCAATTTCGATCAATATTGCGATACCAATTAATGGGGCCTCTCATGCCACCTCTAGTAAACTCATTTAAATAGTAATCAAAGTCATCTTTATTTAAGAAATGTGGAATTTCAGTGTGCTCACCCATTGATTTAAGAAAAGTCATTTCTTTTTCAAATGGTTTGGGCTCAAATGTTTCCATTTTTTCACCATTAGAAGAAATAGAACTATATATCGCTAACAAAGATTTTCTCATATCCTTCTCAAGTTCTTTTTCAACTAAGCCTTCTTTTTGAAAATAAAGCATATAAAAAAAAACATCTTTAAATAAAAATTTCATTGTTTCTATCGGTGGCATTTTAGATATTTGATGAGGCACACTCATACCACAAACCTTATCTACTCTATCAGCATGATATAATGATGTATTCCAAACAACTGGCGCTCCCCAATCATGTCCGATTAAATTAAAAGTATCTTTTCCTAAAGTATCTGCAATTGCTATAACATCAGAAGTCAGCTCCATGATATTATAAGACTCAATTTCATGTGGCTTAGAGCTCAAGCCGTAACCACGCATGTCTGGAACAGCTACACTAAAACCATTTTCAACTAAATAATTTATTTGGTGTCTCCATGAGTACCATGACTCTGGCCAGCCATGAACCATGATGACAAGCGGACCACTTCCATCAACGTAAGTGTTTATCTCGATGTCTTTATTAATAATTTTTCTAAATTTTTCCTTATTAAATTCCATTTATTATGACGGGTCCTTTTTACCCCTATTTCTTAATATTTTAAAAATACCATCTGCAGTGAATATTACGTTATTATTTATATAAAGAGAGCATTTCATAAATAATATAGATTTTGTTTCTCTAGTAACTTCAGCAAATCCATAAACCCATGAACCCTTTGGAGCAGGGCCAACATAATTGGCATTTAATTTCGCAGTCAAACAAGGAAACGAGTCTTTTTTCCATGCAGTATAGCCCATTATGCCATCAGCAAATGCTATTAAAGTACCTCCATGAGCAATTCCAGCCTTATTACAATTTATTTCCTCAACTCTGAATCCTTTATAGTAATAACCATCCAATTCTAAATTATAAATGAAACCATTATTTTTAGAAAAAGGTCCTGGATCCTTATCCTTTATAAAATTAGACTGCTCTTTTAATATATTAAATTGCATTTTAAAAAAATATTTGAAATTGAATATGTTTTCAATGTATAGTTGATTTATTAACGGGGAGCAATTGCTGAGAGGTTTCTTTTGAAACGACCCATAACCTGATCTAGATAATGCTAGCGGAGGCAATATGAAAACTAAAATATTATCAATAATTTTTATCTTAATAACGATTAGTTCTATTTCTGCAAAGGAAGTGTTAGTTGTAGGTACTTATGACTCATTTTCTGCAGAATGGGGACCTGGACCTGTAATTGAAACAGAGTTTGAAAAAAATTGTAACTGTGACGTACAATACGTTTCAACTAGCCAAGCGGGAACGCTCGCCAATGAAATATTTTTAAAAGACAAAGATGTAATTCTAGGAGTAGAAATGCATGAGTTTGATTATAAATCTGAGAATTGGAATATTTATGATTATGGTTATTTTTCATTCATATATAATGAAGAAACCTTAAAAGATATTCCTAATTCATTTGAAGAATTAATTAATCATAAAAATTTAAAAATAGTCGTACAAGACCCCAGAACCAGTCCCGTTGGATTAGGCTTATTAAGATGGATGAAACTAACTCATCCAGATAACTTTCCTTCTATACTCAAAAAATTTAACAATAATGTTTTAACTTATACTCCTGGTTGGTCTGAGGCATATGGCATTTTTCTTGAAGGCAAAGCTGACTTAGTTTTGAGCTACAGTACTTCACCATTTTATCATCAAGAATATGAAGATGAATATAAATATAAAGCTATTGAATTTACAGACGGACATTTAGTAACAAAAGAAATAGTTTATGTAAGACCTGATTCAGAAAAACAAAATCTTGGAAAAGAATTTATAGAATTTATGATGCGGGATAACATTCAAAAAATAATTGCTCAGATGAATATCATGTACCCTGCAAGAGAGAATGATAATAACATTCCTGATAGAATGAGAAAGCTTAAGAAGCCAAAAGAGATTAAATATGATAATTTTTTAGAGGCCGAGCCTCTGATAAAAATATGGCTTGAAGTTGCTTCTTCTTAATTATAGAAACTTATTTCCATGGCTGTGCTTAACATTCGTGACATTAGCAATTTTACTTCCTTTAATTGGTATTTTTTCTCAATATAATATAAGTGCAAGCTTTGAATTTTCTAATTACACATCCTCAATTATTTTTTTTACCGTATATCAATCATTACTATCGGCTTTATTGTCGATCGTTGTTGGTTCTCTTTTAGCCTTTTTATTGAATACATATAATAATTTTTATTTTGTAAAAATTATTGCACAAACTCAGTCAATATTATTTGTACTTCCAACAATAATAACAATATTTGGAATTCTTTCTTTTTATGGAAATTATTTTGAAATTTATGGCCTTACAGGAATTCTTATTGGTCACGTAATTTTAAATACTCCACTCGTAAGCAGAATTATTTATCAATCATTAAATGACATTAGCCCAAATGAAAAAATGTTATCAAGACAGATGGGCTTGAAAAAAATGTCTTCTTTCATTGCATCAGAGTGGCCAATTATCAAAAAAAATATTCCTAGTCTCTTCGTTTTGATAACATTTATTTGTTTTGTAAGTTTCACTCCTGTCTTAATTTTAGGAGGAGGTCCTAAGTACTCTACCCTAGAAGTATCAATTTATTACTCAGTAATATTTTCAAACAATTTTAATGCAGCTTTAAATTTACTTTTTTTCCAACTTATAATTTGTTTTTCTATTTATTTTATTTTTTTTAAAAACTTTAAAAGTCAGAATTTTTCGATTGATGATAAACGACATATCAAAACATATTTTAATTTCACTTTACTTAATCTTTTTGGTTTACTAATTTTATTGCTTATTACATTAGTTATTTTTTCACCTATTTTATTCATAATTGTAAAGGGAATAAATAAAGAGTTATTATATATATTAACTTCCACATATCTTTGGGAGGCAATCTACAATACATTAATCATTTGTTTTTTCTCAGGTATTGCTTCTATATTTATTGTATACAATCTACTAGTGTTGACACATAAGAAGACTAAAATATCTGAATCCCTAATTTATAGTTTAATAATTTTTTCACCAGCTGTGATGGCTGTCGGATATTACATATTGTTATTTAAATTAAATTTAATGTATCTCCCAAATATTATTATTGTAATTATTCTAAATTCTTTTTTTGTTTTGCCATTCACATACAACTATTTGGCACCTTCATTTTTTCGAGTGATAAAAGAAAATGATGATATAGCGAATAGTTTAAATCTATATGGATTAAGCAGATTTCTAACGATTGACTTGCCCAGGCTAAAAAAATCATTAATTACAGCCTTTTGTGTATCCTCAATATTGTCTGCAAGTGATTTAGTCGTAATTTCTTTTTTTGGGACGAATGACTTGTCAACCCTTACGCAAACAATATATAGACTAATGGGAAGCTATAGAATAAACGAAGCATATTCAGTATCATTGATCTTATTGATATTTTGTTTTATTTATTTCTTCTTAGCGCATAAAATATTGGAGAAAAATAAATGGAACATTCATTAGATTTAACTTATCACTGGGCTGGGTTCTCGGCTCTAGCTATCTTTGTTTTTGCTTATGCACTTGTGATGGCTGAGGAATTCACTCACTTAAGAAAATCTAAACCTGTTGTTCTTGCTGCAGGTCTAATATGGGGCATAGTTGCGTTTGCGTATTCGGGCACGCCTCATTATGAAATGGTCGAACACGAAATTAGACATAGTTTTCTTGAATATGCTGAACTTGCCTTCTTCTTATTGGTCGCGATGACATACATAAATGCATTGGAAGAAAGAAATGTATTTAATTCTCTAAAAGCATGGTTGATTAAAAATCAATTCAGCTACAGACAATTATTTTGGATTACAGGAATATTAGCGTTCTTTCTCTCTCCATTGGCAGATAACTTAACAACAGCATTGGTGCTTTGCGCTGTTGTGTTGGCGGTTGGATCCTCAAGTCCCAAGTTTGTTGGTATTGCATGTGTCAATATTGTTGTAGCGGCAAATGCTGGAGGGGCATTTAGTCCGTTTGGAGACATAACCACTTTAATGGTATGGCAAGCAGGACAACTAGATTTTCTTCAATTCTTTGCTCTAGTAATCCCTTCTGTTGTAAACTACATAATTCCAGCAGGAATAATGCACTTTTTTGTATCAGATCATAAACCTGATGTTGCTGAAGAAACTGTTGAAATTAAATACGGTGGGAAAGTAATAATACTTCTTGGACTCTTAACAATACTTACTGCAGTTAGCTTTCATAACTTTTTGCACCTACCACCTGTATTCGGAATGATGACTGGTTTAGCTTATTTGCAACTTTATAGTTTCTATATAAAGATTAACACGACAAACATTGAAGAAAAAAAATATGATTTCTTCGAAAATGTAGCTCATGTTGAATGGGATACATTATTATTTTTCTTTGGGGTTATTCTGTCTGTTGGTGGCCTAGGGTTTATTGGTTACTTGGAATATGTCTCTCAATTTATGTATACAGATTTAGGTGCAACTAATGCTAATATTCTTGTTGGCATTCTCTCAGCAATTGTTGACAATATTCCTGTAATGTTTGCTGTCTTAACTATGGAGCCTGCAATGCCTGACTCGCAATGGCTTTTAGTGACATTGACTGCCGGTGTTGGAGGAAGCATGCTTTCAATAGGCTCTGCTGCCGGAGTTGCATTGATGGGACAATCTAGAGGAATGTATACTTTTTTTGGTCATTTGAAATGGACACCAATTATAGCAATCGGTTACTTTGCTAGTGTTTATGTGCATATCTTAATTAATTTCTAATGAAATATTTTATTTTAATCACAATCACTCTTATTTTAAACATGGGTACAGCTATGACAGAAAATGCATATGACCACTCTTTTAAATCAATTAATGAAGAAGATATAATTAAGTTATCTGACTACAAAGGAAAAACAATTGTTGTTGTAAATACTGCTAGCCTGTGTGGCTTCACTTACCAATATGAAGGTTTGCAGGCTTTATATGATACTTACTCGGACAAGGGTCTTATTATTGTGGGTGTGCCGTCTAATGACTTTGGAAATCAAGAATCAGGAGATAATGAACAAGTCAAAGACTTTTGCGAAAGTACATTTAATATCACCTTTCCACTTACTGAAAAAAATGTTGTAAAAGGTAAAAATGCTCACCCTTTTTTTCAATGGTCGAAAAAGGAATTGGGTTTTATTGGTGGAGTACCTAGATGGAATTTTCACAAAATTATTATAGATAAAAATGGTAATGCACTTGCTGGTTTTACAGCTTTAACTAAACCAAGTTCAAAAAAATTCATAAATGAAATTGAAAAAGCTTTAAGTCTCTAAAATAATATAAATGTATGAAAGATATATTTATAGTTTTAGGAAATCAGTTATTTGATCCTCTATACCTAAAAAATTACAAATTTTGTAAAATATTTATGGCTGAAGACTTGGGTCTTTGCACTTATGAGAAGCATCATAAACTAAAAATACTTCATTTCTTATCATCAATGCGCAGTTACAATGATTTATTAAAATCTAAAGGTTTCGAGACTGATTATTATGATTGTAAAAATAATTTTTCTGATAAATATGAAGATAAATTAAGAAAATCAATCAAAGAAAGCAAACCAAAGAGAGTTTTCTCCTTTGAAGTTGAAGACAAGCCTTTTGAAAAAAAGCTAAATAAAATAGTAAAAGAAATTGGATTAGAAAGAGTAATCGTCACCTCCCCTATGTTTCTTAATTCAAGAGATGATTTTAAAAAATATCTAGAAAACAAAAAAAAACCTTTAATGGCCAATTATTACAAAATGAGTCGTATTAAATTTGACTTATTAGTTAAAGACGAAAAACCAGTTGGAGGAAAATGGAGTTTTGATAAAGATAATAGAAAAAAATTACCGCAGACTGTTAAGTTGCCAAAGCGGCTAGTAGCTTCTGAAACTAAGCATACAAAAGTATTAAAGAAATTTATAAATACAACATTTGAAAATCATCCGGGAAATACTGAAAATTTTTGGCTACCTACTACACATAAAGAATCAACAGAGTGGCTAGATGATTTTTTAATAGAGAAATTAAACCTATTTGGCGATTATGAGGATGCAGTAAGTCAAAGAGATAATATTCTATTTCACAGCGCACTTAGTCCTCTAATCAATAGTGGATTAATTACACCTGAAAAGATCGTTGATAGATTAAAAAAATTAAGAACCAAAGTTAATTTGAACTCTTTAGAAGGCTACATTAGACAGGTAATTGGATGGAGAGAATTTATGAGAGGTATTTATCAGAATTACTCAGCAGAAATGGAAAAGGGAAATTTTTTTAAACATAAGAGAAAATTTAAAAAAGAGTGGTACTCGGGCGAAACTGGAATACCACCCTTGGATCATTCAATTAAAAATGCATTGAAATATGGTTGGACGCACCATATTGAGAGACTGATGGTTTTATCAAGTCTAATGAATCTATGTGAGATTGAACCCAAACAAGTTTATAAATGGTTCATGGAGATGTTTGTTGACTCCTCTGAATGGGTAATGGTGCCAAATGTTTATGGCATGGGTCTTTTTAGTGATGGAGGGATATTTGCAACAAAACCGTATATCTGTGGTTCGAGTTATTACTTAAAGATGATGGATTTTAAAAAAGGTGAATGGTGTGAAACTGTTGATGGCCTTTATTGGAGATTCATAAATAAAAATAGAAAATTTTTTAGTAGCAATCCAAGACTGAACATGATGGTAAGCGTTTATGATAAAATGAAAAATGAAAGAAAGAAAAAAATCTTATCTAAAGCAGAAGCGTTTATAACTCAGTTCACAACCTAAGCATTATTGCTGCAGTGCATTATCTAGGTTCATTAGTATTGGCCTGCCATCGTGAGCGGAACTTAATGGAATTATCTTATCATCAATTGAAGCACATAGTGTCGGTGCGCTCCTTTTTTTATCTCCCATGTTAACTTCAAGTTCGACAATAATAAGTTTTGCATTATCAAATGTTTTTAAAATCTTCATAACTACTCCTAATAATAATAAATTAATAATAAATATAACGATCCAAGTAACTGTAAAATAAAGAGTGCCACTGAGAATAAATGAAATTGCTTAAATTTTTTTTCAGATAGAGAATTTCCTAATTTCGCTTCATCTCGATGATAGTTTATTTTAGGTGTAATTATATAAAGATTTATCGCAAATAAAATTGAGGAAATAGCAGAAATAATCCAATAAATATTTAACTGACTATTTAAAGTTGTTAAAAATGCAAGTAACATTGCAATCAATCCATATAAAAACATACGCGGAAAGAGTTGTCTTAGAAATACTCCAGAGTTAGTTTCATCCAGTACTTTAAAAATTGTTGGTGAGACCACTGCCATAAAGAATATCATAAATCCCACTACTAGTGAGTGTAAGAAGATTCCAAATTGCAACATAAATTTATTGATTAGTTATATTAACCTATTTCTTAGTCTTTAATTCCTTACCATCAAATATATCTTTTTTTGCAACCTCATTATCTATAATAGAAACAAATTCATGGTTAACATCTCGGTGGCCCATTTCATCATTTCTAACAGCAACAATTACATCTCGGAGTTTGGCAAATTTTGATAGGTTCCAATAATCTATTGCAATTTTTGGCGCGGGAGTATTTTCAATATTGCCACTGTCAATTTCTTCTAAGTACTCAGTGTAGCTTATGATTGCTTGCTCTTCAAAGTAACCAACTATCCGATGACATGTACGTGGGGAGATTAAGTACATGAAAAAATATAGGTTAAAAAATACTCCTTGAACAAATATGACTAAAAATCTTTCAAAAGCAGATGGTTTTGCAATATTTATGAAGGTCATTAAATGCATTCTTTCATTTTCGGCTTCATCCAAGAGTATTTTAATCCAACCCCGGCCCTCCTGCATCTTTCTGAGACTTTTTAAATGGTTTAGCATACCTGCTACCATTCCAGGTACAGCCGCGACAGTTTCAAGTATTACTGCGCGATGACCATACCTTTTCTTGAAAAAAAAATCTGCAAATAGCCTTAGCATTTTAGTGAATATAAGTGCAACTTTGTCACTGAAATTTCTTGGCTGATAATGCGAAAACATCTTATTTGTCATACTCTATAAATAATACCTATAAGAGCCATGTAAATGCTTCTGGATGATTTTATAATGCCATATTGTCACAGAAATGGCGGTCCCTACGGGATTCGAACCCGTGATCTTCTGGATGAAAACCAGATATCCTAACCGCTAGACGAAGGGACCATATGCCATTTATATATCTAATAATAATATGAAATCAATAACTGATTAGTTTATTTGGGAATTCGCTATATCAATTATATGCAGTTGAGGAGTTTTTCTACCATTCCATTCATTTATTTTTATCTTTCCAAATATTGAAATATTTCCACCTTTATTCTTTTTTAATTCATCTCCAAGCTTCGTGTTTAAACTTCTAAATGCCATTGCCTCAATGAAAGAGCTTTCATTTGATTTTATGAGACATTTGAGATGATCTTCCCCAATCTGATCCACAGAAGCTAGCTTAATATTTTCAAATATAAAATTTGGCTCAGGATTCTCTGAGCCAAATGGTCCAACTTTTTCAATCTCATCATGTACCTCTAAATTTACTGCTGAAATACTAAGTTTATCATCAGCGAGCATGGTGGTAAAGTTTGTCTCAATTGCATCAACCTTATTCAATTTCTTTTCAAAGAATTGACTTAATTCATCTATTTTATTTTTTTCCATTGTTAGACCCGCAGCCATTGCATGACCGCCACCCTTTAAAATTATTTGACTTTGCTGAGCAGCAACCACTAAACTTCCTAAGTCAATTCCTTTTAGAGATCTGCCAGATCCCTTGGCCACATCATCAGTAATTGAAAGTACTATAGTAGGTTTATTAAATTTATCTTTTAAACGACTAGCAATAATTCCTATTACTCCTTCATGCCATCCCTCACCATAAACAATTAAAACTTTATTCTTAAGTTTATCCTCGGTAACTTGCTCAATAGCCTGGTCTAATACATAACTTTCAATTGTTCGCCGTTCAGAATTAAACTTATTTAACTCTTCCGAAATCTGATCAGCTTTTAGTTTTTGACTTGCCGTCAATAAATCTGTCCCAAAACTTGACCTTCCGAGTCTACCTGCAGCATTTATTCTGGGGCCCAATTTGAAGCCTAAATCATAAACAGACACCTTCTGCTTTATATTAGATTTTTCTGCTAAGGCTCTTAATCCTGGATTATTAAGCTTCTGCATCACCTCTAAACCTTTGTTAACTAAAATACGATTTAACCCTTTTAATGGAACAGCGTCACATACTGTTCCTAAAGCTGCAACATCAAGAAATGAAATAAGATTAGGTTCTTCTATATCATTTTTTTTAAACCAACCTTCTTTCCTAAGCTTTCTGTTTATTCCAATGATAAACATATATGTTACTCCTACCGCAGCTAAATAATTCAATCCTGATGTATCATCAAGCCTGTTTGGATTTATTAATGCAAATGCTTTGGGAAGATTAATTTCTGGCTGGTGGTGATCCAACACAATAATATCAAGCTTGTTTTGATTGGCAAATTCAATCTCTTCGTGAGACATTGTTCCACAATCAACTGTAAAAATTACTTTGACCCCTTTATCTTTAAATTTAGAAAATACCTCCTTACTGGGCCCATAGCCTTCTGTAAATCTATTGGGTATATGAAAATCAAGATCTATAGATAGTTTCTTAAAATAATTTATTAATAATGACGCAGAGGTTGAGCCGTCTACATCATAATCTCCAAATACTGCTATCTTTTCATTAGCTAAAATAGCTTGGTACAGTCGGTCACATGATTTTTCCATATCTACTAAATTATATGGATCAGGTAAACTTTCTTTTAAAGATGGATTTATATAACTTGGTATGTCTTGTTCCGATATATTTCTTATATTTAATAACTTTGAAACTAATCTACTCAATCCATATTTCTGTGAAATAAAATCTATTTGACGATCGCTATATTCTTTAAGTTTCCAGTTTTTATTTGTTAATGATTGTATATCGACGCTTAATTCATTATCAGACATCTATCAACTAATATCGTGATATGTTTCTATGTATTGTGACGAAGACTCGCCCGTTCTTAGTACTAAAGAATGAGTTACATATTTATTTTGATTTGTTCTTACTCCTCTTACCATTGTTCCTTCGGTTACACCTGTTGCTGAAAAAATAATATCCCCATGAGCCAGCTCATCAAGTGAGTATTTTTTGTTTAAGTCTTTTATACCTATTTTTTCAGCTCTGATTTTTTCATCTTCATTGTTTATTACAAGTCTTGTTTGCATTTGGCCCCCAATACATTGCAATGCAGCAGCTGCAAGTACACCTTCAGGAGCTCCTCCTACACCCATATAAATATCTACAGAACTATGTTCCTGAGTGGTCATAATAATGCCAGCCACATCTCCATCGGGAATTAAAACTATTTTTGCCCCAATTGACCTAAGATCTTCGATAATACTATCATGACGAGATCTTTCTAAAACACATGCTGTAACTTCATTTATTGGAACTTTTTTGGCATCAGCAATACTCTGTATATTCTCTTTTGTAGTTGCGTCTAAATCAATAATATCATCTGGAAGATTTCCCCCAACCGCGATTTTATTCATATAGGTATCAGGCGCATATAAAAGTCCGCCCCTTTGAGCAGCTGCAATTACGGATAAAGAATTAGGCATACCTTTTGCAGTAATTGTAGTCCCTTCAAGAGGATCTAAAGCTATATCAACTTCATGATTCCTTCCTGTACCAACTTCTTCTCCTATGTATAACATGGGCGCTTCATCTCTTTCGCCCTCACCAATCACTATTCTTCCCTTAAAATCAATTTGATTTAATGCAGTTCTCATTGCGTCCACTGCTTTTTGATCTGCTGCTTTTTCATCTCCAAGACCAATTAACATAGACGAAGCAATCGCTGCTTTTTCAGTTGCCGCAACTATTCCTGATGCATATTGTGTTGATATAATGGTCATAACGAATCTTCGATTCTGATGAATTTAGCAGATGCTGCAACTTCTGGTAATCTTTTAATTTGATTTAAAGCAACTTTCAGAGACGATTCCTTAACTTTGTGCGTAATTAAAATTATTTCCGCATATTTTGTCTTTTTAGATGGTTTTTGGATAATGCTTTTAATAGATATACCTTT
>ERZ802830.2416-NODE-2416-length-16944-cov-24.72_pt1 | contig 16944 bp, 12 predicted proteins | sample MGYA00345654_ERZ802830 | MGnify/ENA primary metagenome ERZ802830 (study PRJEB30503, sample SAMEA104212375) | marine metagenome | biome: Westerlies Biome; feature: [SRF] surface water layer (ENVO:00010504) within the epipelagic zone...; material: water...
GAAGCACACAAAGGCGATCACGAGGAAGTTGATGATCGCCACAATCACGCTGCCTGCTGGCCAGGAATTGATTGAGTCCACATTCGCTGCCTTGAGTGCCGGCTCAAGCGCATTGGTCATCAATAAGGTGACAACCGAGCCAACAACCTTGCCAAACGCGCCTGCAATCACAACGGCAATGGCGAGATCAACCACATTGCCTTTGTTGATAAAAGCTTTGAAGTCTGCAAATAAACCAGGCTTGCGAGTCATTGAAGGCTTGAACTGATTCCCATTAGATAGTCATTCAGGCTGAGCTTTCCCCGCCCTAGATACAAATTGATGGATTGCCTTGGATTGATATTGATGGGGGTAGCCAGATGCCAGACCCCCGCTATTTTTGAGGGTGTGAACCGGTTCCATGACCCAGCTTCACGAGCTTCGACTGCGGCTTTTGGTTCAGCAGGAAAGCGAGCGCATCGCTGCCAGTCAGCCAACCGACCTTGACTTGTCTGTGGTGCAAGCGCGCTGTCTCTGCTGGCTCGCCCTTTTGGCAGAAGCCCATGAAGATCAGGCCAGTGATGCTGAGAGTCGTGGAGACACCGAACAAGCGATGGGTTGGTTTGCCGACTCCATGCGTTTGCGCGATGCGCTCAACGTGGTGAGCTCAATCGAGATTCCGCTACCAGGGGCGTTGAACAGGGAAGGAGATCCGTTCGGCGATCAACTTGGTGATCGGTTTGGGTTCGATCAGGATCCGCCGTTAGCGGCCTGATCAGGTGCCATGATGGTTAATAACTGAGGGTCTGCTTTGCCTGAAGAGCCCTGTCAATGTCCGGACTGTCAACGCTTCTATCGGGAGCATGACCGTCTAATCAGAGAGTCACCAACGTTGCGTCAGCAGCAGGAGCTGAGTTGGGCGGCGCTTCAAGCCTTTAGAACCTTGTCTGGCCGCGTGCTCGAGGACCTTCAAAAACAACACGGCACTCCAGGCGCTGACGCCCAAACCCATGCCACCCCGATGGGTGGTGGAGAAGAGCCTGCTGATGCGACCCATCAAGCGATGGCTGATCTGGAAAACATCAACGCTCACTTATTTTCAATCGAAGCGTTGATGGAGCGCATCTTTGATGTTCGCGTGCCCGACGATATTGAACAGAAATTCAGGGAGCTGGCCGGTGAGCTAGCCCCAGACCCCCTCAATGCTGATCGCCTGCGTTTAAATCGCTTGCTGCACCAAACCCCTGATCTTCCTGATCGCAGCTGAACATTCTGAGATCAATTCCGCTCAAAAAAAGCCCTCGAGATCATCGCGAGGGCTTTTTTAATGCAAGGGCAATTGCCCTTCCACTAATCAGGCACGTCGCAGGTGATCTCTACGGGCATGGGCTCAACCTTCCAGATGTCACGGCAGTAGTCACGGATCGAGCGATCCGATGAAAAGAAGCCGCTTCTGGCGCTGTTCAACACCGACATCCGGTTCCAGTGATGGCGATCGGTCCAGGCCAGGCTCACCGCATCTTGAGCGCGCAAGTAATCGGCGAAATCAGCCATCACGAAGAAGGGATCATTGCCCGTGAGGTTGTCGATCAGAGGACGGAACAGCTCACCATCGCCATTGCTGAAATGACCCATCTCCACCAAGCGGATGGCTTCAGCCAGCTCAGGAACAGACTCCACCACTTCCCAAGGCCTATAACCGCTTTGCTTGAGGGCAGCAATTTCTTCCACGGTCTTGCCGAAGAGGAAGAAGTTTTCAGGTCCCACGTGCTCACGGATTTCCACGTTGGCACCATCGAGGGTGCCAATCGTGAGCGCTCCATTCATCGCGAACTTCATGTTGCCGGTGCCGGAGGCTTCCTTGCCGGCGGTGGAGATCTGTTCGGAAAGATCCGAGGCTGGATACACCTGTTCGCCCAGCTTGACGTTGTAATCAGCCAGGAACACCACCCTTAGCCGTCCGTCCATATCCGGATCAGCGTTGATCGTTTCGGCGATGCCGTTGATGAAGCGGATGATCAACTTGGCCATGTAGTAGCCAGGTGCCGCCTTGCCTCCAAAGATCACCGTGCGTGGTGCCATGCCATCGGCCTGGCCGTTTTTGATCCTGAGGTACTGGGTGATCACCTGCAGAGCGTTGAGGTGCTGGCGTTTGTACTCATGGATGCGCTTCACCTGCACGTCAAACAGGCTGGATGGATCCACCAACACGCCCGTGTTGCGGTGGATGTAGGTCGACAGCTTGCGCTTCACGGAGAGCTTGGTGTCTTCCCAATGAGTGAGGAAGCCAGTGTCGTTCTGGCGATCCTCAAGCTTGCGCAGGATCTCCATATTGGTGACCCAGTCGGGGCCCACATGCTCATCAAGCAGGGCAGAGAGTCCGGGATTGGAGAGTGCAACCCAGCGCCTAGGGGTCACGCCATTGGTCACGTTGGTGAATTTTTCGGGCCAGAGCTCAGCGAATTCAGGCATCAGCTGCTCACGCACCAACTCGGAGTGGAGCGCTGCCACACCATTCACGTGATGGGCGCCAATGGTGGCGAGGTGGGCCATGCGGATCGACTTACCCCCCTCCTCATCAATGATCGAGAGTTTGCGTTGAATCGCCTCGTTACCGGGGTAACGCAGGCGCACTTGCTGCAGGAAGCGGCGGTTGATTTCGTAAATCAGCTCAAGGTGCCTAGGCAACAGGCTTCCAAACAGGTTGAGATCCCATTTTTCGAGGGCCTCGGGAAGCAGGGTGTGGTTGGTGTAAGCCACGGAACGGCGGGTGATGTCCCAGGCCTTGTCCCATTCCATGTGGCGATCATCGATCAGCAGACGCATCAGTTCTGCCACCGCGATGGCGGGGTGGGTGTCGTTGAGCTGAACGGTCCAGTACTCAGGGAAGTCGTCAACGGACAGCCCACGGTTATCGAGGCTGCGCAACATGTCCTGAAGGGAGCAGCTCACAAAGAAGTGCTGCTGTTTCAGGCGTAGGCGCCGGCCTTCATCAGTGCCGTCGTTCGGGTACAGCACTTTGGAGAGGGTTTCGCTGCCCACCTTCTCTTCCACGGCGCCGTAGTAATCGCCGATGTTGAAGGCGTAGAAATCAAAGCTTTCCGTGGCATCCGCCCGCCAGAGGCGCAGACGGTCGCAGGTGTTCACGCGGTAGCCCAGCACCGGCACGTCGTGGGGGACGCCGATGGCGTGTTCGGAGGGGATCCAGCGGGAGCGGTAGTTGCCCTTGTCATCGATGTAGCTCTCGGTGCGGCCGCCGAAGCCCACGAAGCAGGCCTGATCGGGCTGGGGCAGCTCCCAGGGCCAGCCGCCCTTGAGCCACTTGTCGGTGACCTCCACCTGCCAGCCGTCGCGGATCAGCTGGTCGAAGATGCCGAACTCGTAGCGGATGCCATAGCCGGTGGCTGGGATTTCCAGGCTGGCCAGCGACTCCATGTAGCAAGCCGCGAGACGGCCCAGGCCGCCGTTGCCCAGTCCGGGCTCTTCCTCGACCTCGAGGATCTGCTGCAGGGATTCAATGCCGAAGCGTTTGAGCGCTTCTTCTGCTTCCTTCTGGATACCAAGATTCAGCAGGTTGTTGGCCAGCTGGGGACCGATCAGGAACTCGGCTGAGAGATAGGCCACCGTGCGCTGGGGCCTGGCGCGGATCGCTTCCTTGCTGGCGAGGAAGCGGGTCATCAAACGGTCGCGCACCGCGTAGCTCAGGGCCATGTAGAGGTCATGGCGGCTGGCGGAAGGAGCGAGTTTTCCCAGGGTGAAGAACAGGTGCTCGGTCATGCCGTCAAACACGGACTCGGCATCCAGGCCGGCACGTTCGGGATCGGCGTAACAGCCTGGAGTGGGCAGGCGCAGGTCGAGGGGCTGGGAGCTACTCATGGGAGGGTTGGCAAAGGGGCTTGGAAACGTTGAAAGAGAGGTCTGGATCAGCGCTGTGGTTCAGACAGCACAGGAGCTGCGGCCCAGGCTCCAGCGCCAGTTGTTGATCTCAGGTGCATCGGTGCCGTGCTCATAGGCGTAAGCGCGGTGCTTGTGGATTTCGTCCTTCATCTGTTCTTTCACGTGGGCGGCCCGGGAGCCGAGAGAGTCCACGCGGTCGATCACATCGATCACCAGGTTGAAGCGGTCGATCTGGTTGCAGATGGCCAGTTCTAGAGGCGTATTGATGTTGCCTTGTTCCTTGTAACCGCGCACGTGGAAGTTGCTGTGGTTCGGGCGGTTGTAGGTGAGGCGGTGGATCAGCCAGGGATAGCCGTGGAAGTTGAAAATCACCGGTTTGTCTGGAGTGAACAGGCTTTCGAAGTCCCTGTCGCTAAGGCCATGGGGATGGTCTTTGGGGTTACCCAGGGAGAACAGCTTCACCACGTTCACGTAGCGGATCTTGAGATGGGGAGTTTGTGAACGCAGAATTTCGATCGCTGCGAGGCATTCCTTGGTGGGGATGTCTCCAGCGGAGGCCAGCACCACATCGGGTTCATCAGGATCAACACCGCAGTTGTCGTTGCAGGCCCACTCCCAGATGCCGGCGCCTTTGGCAACGTGGCGGCGAGCCTCGTCAAGGGTGAGGTACTGCAGGTGCTTCTGCTTGTCCGACACAATGATGTTGGCCACATCGGTTTCGGTGAGGGCCTTTTCAGACACCGCCAGCAGACTGTTGGCGTCAGCCGGCAGATACACCCGGGTGATGCTTCCCTTCTTGTTCCCCGCCAGGTCGATGAAACCGGGATCCTGGTGGGTGAAGCCGTTGTGATCCTGCCGCCACACGGTGGACGAGATCAAGCAGTTCCAAGGACCGATCGGCGCTCTCCAGGGGATCTCTTCGCAGTGCTCCAGCCACTTGCAGTGCTGGTTGTACATCGAGGCCACGACGTGGGCGAAGGCCTCGTAGGTGTGGAAGAAAGCGTTCCTGCCGGTGAGCAGATAGCCATCCATCATCCCCACCAGGGTGTGCTCAGAGAGCATCTCCACCACGGCGCCGTCGCGGGCTAATTCGCTGCCGTTGAGGTCTTCGGGCAGGAAATTCGCCATCCAGGCCTTCTTGGTCGTCTCATAGACAGCCTGGAGGCGGTTGGAGGCCGTTTCGTCTGGGCCGAAGAGGCGATAGGCACCGGGGTTGTGGTTGATCAAATCGCGGATCAGTTCACCAAGGGGGTAAGTGTTCTCCTTTTCGGTGGTACCGGGGCTCTCGACCGGGACTTCGTAGTTGCGCAGCTCCGGGAAGCGCAGATCTTTGCGCAGCACCCCACCGTTGGTGTGCGGGTTGGAGCCCATGCGGCGATCACCCTTGGGAGACAGCGCCCTGATCTCCTCGCGCACGGCGCCGTTGTCATCGAACAGCTCCCAGGGGCGGTAGCTCTTCATCCAGTCCTCGAGCAGGCGCAGGTGATCTGGGTTGGCTTTCACATCACCGATCGGCACCTGGTGAGCGCGCCAGAAGTTCTCGATCTTCTTGCCATCAAGTTCCTGCGGACCGGTCCATCCCTTGGGGGAGCGCAGCACGACCATCGGCCAGCGGGGGCGGAAGGCTTCACCACTGCCGCGGGCCTCCTCCTGGATCGCCCGAATTTCGAGCACGGCCTGCTCCATGGCCACGGCCATCTTGCGGTGCATCTCCATTGGATCGGAGCCTTCCACGAAGATCGGCGTCCAGCCCAGCCCGCGGAACAGGCTTTCCAGCTCGTCGTGATCGATGCGGCTGAGGATCGTGGGGTTGGCGATCTTGTAACCGTTGAGGTGCAGCACTGGCAGCACGGCACCGTCTTTGATCGGGTTGATGAATTTGTTGATGTGCCAGCTGGTGGCCAGAGGCCCGGTCTCCGCTTCGCCATCACCCACGCAGGCGACCGTGATCAGCTCCGGGTTGTCGAACACCGATCCAGCCGCATGGGAGAGCACGTAGCCGAGTTCACCACCCTCGTGAATCGAACCGGGCATCTCCGCAGTGCAGTGGCTGCCGATGTGTCCTGGGAAGGAAAACATCTTGAAGAACTTCTTCAGGCCGTCTTCATCCAGCGACTTGTCGGGATAGCGCTCGGTGTAGCTGCCGTCGATGTACACCGGCCCGCGGGCGCCAGGGGCCCCATGGCCAGGACCGGACATGTAGATCATGTCCAGGTCGTAGGTGTTGATCAGCCGGTTGGCGTGGGTCCAGATGAAGGCCTGGCCTGGGCTGGAGCCCCAGTGGCCCAGAAGACGGTTCTTGATGTGCTCGGGCTGGAGCGGCTCCCGCAGCAGCGGATTGTCTTGCAGATAAATCATTCCCACCGCCAGGTAGTTGGCGGCCCGCCAGTAGGCATCAAGGCGCTGCAGTTCGTGATCCGAGGGCGCCTGGAGGTTGTCCGCGCCTGAGACATGCAGGAAGGGTGTAACCGTCATGCGAACCGCGAAGTGTTTGCTGGGTAAGCGGAAGGTAGCCAGCTCAACCGGGGGCGCTCGTTAAGAACCGCACATCCGCATCGTGGCCTGGCCCACGCCGTTTCGGCATGGGTGCATGCGGTGCAAAAACCCATTTGCAGATAAGGTCCGCGGGAGAGGCTTTAACGATTCCGATGCTCGCTGCAGCGATGCCGCCCCTGCTGGCGGAGATCTCAGCCCACGACCTTGAAATGGCCGAAACCCTGATCGGGGTGGCGCGTTTCGCCTTGATCTTCGTGGCCGCGCGACTGCTTGCTGAGGTGCTGGTGCGCCTTCAACTGCCCACCATCCTCGGAGAACTGCTCGCCGGTGTGTTGATCGGTGCCTCTGGCCTGCACCTGCTGGTGCCTCCGGAAACGCAGGTGGAGCTCAGTAATGGGGTGATCAGCCTGGTGAGTGGCCTGGTGAATGTTCCCCCGGAGGCCGTGCCGGACATTTACAACGAGAGCTTCCCTTCGTTGGAATCGGTGGCGGAGCTCGGGCTCTATGCCCTGCTGTTCCTTACCGGTCTCGAGAGTGAACTCGAAGAACTGATTGCCGTTGGCGCCCAGGCGTTCACCGTGGCCGTGGCCGGAGTGGTGCTTCCCTTCGCCCTGGGCACCTGGGGACTGATGGCCATCTTTCATGTGGATGCCATCCCGGCGATCTTTGCCGGTGCCTCGATGACGGCCACGAGCATCGGCATCACGGCCAGCGTGTTCGGTGAACTCGGTTTCCTCAAAACCCGGGAAGGGCAGATCGTGATCGGTGCGGCCGTTCTCGATGACATCCTCGGCATCGTGATCCTGGCGGTGGTAGTGGCGCTGGCGTCCGGCGGCTCCCTGGAGATCGGTCCGATCGTGAAGTTGGTGGTGGCGGCCGCCGTGTTTGTGGTGGCGGCGATCGGTCTCAGCCGCACTGCCGCTCCGGCCTTCGACTGGATGATCGACAAGCTCAAGGCACCGGGAGAAGTCTTGGTGGGCTCCTTCGTGATCTTGGCCCTGAGCTGCTTCACCGCCACAGCCATCGGCCTTGAAGCTGCTCTCGGAGCCTTCGCGGCCGGCCTGATCCTCAGCAGTTCAAAGCACAACCACGCCATTCAGCAGGCGGTGCTGCCGATCGTGACCCTGTTCGCCACCATCTTCTTCGTGCTGGTGGGCGCCGGTATGGATCTTTCGGTGATCAATCCTTCCGATCCCTCCAGCCGCACGGCGCTTGTGGTGGCCGGCTTCCTTCTGGTGGTCGCCATCATCGGCAAAATCGCCGCCGGCTGGGCCTTTGTCAGCAAGCAGCCCACCCGCCGGTTGGTGGTGGGTCTGGGGATGATGCCCCGCGGAGAGGTTGGTCTGATCTTCCTGGGCCTCGGCACCAGCGCCAAGCTGCTGTCGCCCTCACTTGAGGCCGCCATCCTGTTGATGGTGATCGGCACCACCTTCCTGGCTCCTGTGCTGCTGCGCCTCGTGCTTGGGGGCAACAAGCCCGATGACGGCGACAGCGTCGGTGACGACGTGGCAGCAGAACCGGTGGGCCTGCTTTAACGCCGGGCCAGACTTAGAAACAGACCCCAGCCGATGGTGATCAGGGCCAGGCTCGAGGCCCAGCCTGGACCGAGGGCCCATCCCAGGATCAGCTGCATCACCACCCCCACGGCCAACGCCAAAAGCAGGCTGCTGATCACCAGGGCGGCCTGACGCCACGACTCATTCAGCGGGCCGCTTTCCAGGCTCGCTTCAAACCGGCTCAAGGGTCCGCTGAGCGGTATGTAGAGGGCCAACGCCCAGAACAGTCCTCCGCTGAGGGTGGCTCCCTGAAGCAATGGGCTGACGCTGTCGTCGAACATCGCGGTGTCGGCGGTCCGGTGGACCACCTGAGGAATGGGACGCCTAGCATCGCGGGCCAAAGCAGTGGGTGTGGTGAGCAACGACCAGGCAGCGTGGTGGCAGTTCAATGGCCATGCCGTGCACGGTCTGTGCGCAGGGTCAGAGCTGGACCAGAACCCCCAAGTACTGGAGCGCCCGGCACTCCTGCTCGTTCATGGGTTCGGTGCCTCCACAGATCACTGGCGGCACAACATCCCCGTGCTGGCCCAGACCCATGAGGTGCATGCCGTGGATCTCCTCGGCTTCGGTCGCAGCGCAAAGCCCGCAGGTCTCACCTATGGAGGCGCGCTCTGGCGTGATCAGCTGGTTGCCTACGTGCAGGAACGGATTGGCCGTCCCACAGTGATTGCCGGCAATTCCTTGGGTGGATTCGCTGCCTTGGCCGCAGGTGCTGCTCTTGGGACACAAGCGGCTGGGGTGGTGCTGCTCAATGCCGCGGGTCCCTTCAGTGATGAACAGTCCGCCAGCCCAGGGGGGTGGGGAGCCATCACCCGGCGCACCATCGGCAGCGCTCTGCTCAAAAGCCCGGTGCTGCAGCGGTTGCTGTTTGAGAACCTGCGAAGGCCCGCCACCATCCGTCGCACGCTGCGGCAGGTGTACATCGACAAGACGAATGTCGATGACCAGCTCGTGGAGTCGATCCGACGTCCGTCGCTGGACCCGGGAGCCTTCGGTGTGTTCCGCACTGTGTTCGATATCCCGAGCGGTCAACCCCTGGATGAGCTGTTTGCCCATCTGCGGGCGCCGTTGCTGCTGCTGTGGGGGATCCGCGATCCCTGGATCAATGCCGCTGGACGGCGATCCAGCTTTCAGCGCCATGCTCCCGAGAACACCACCGAAGTGGTGCTCGACGCCGGCCACTGCCCCCACGATGAGGTTCCCGATCAGGTGAACCGGGCCTTGCTGGACTGGCTGGACGCGCGTGTTGGCAGGAACACCTCGGATTCGCAGCCAGCCCGGTAATTTCCGGCCAATCTTGGGTGTCCAAGTCCTGTGGCTATGACCTTCCGCCAGCAGTCCGCTCCCTACGCCCACTGGGAATATGTGCATCCCAGCAGCGGTGATCGCCTGAGGGTCGTGCCCGAGCGCGGTGGTCTGGTGAGCGAATGGCTCTGCAATGGGCGCGAAGTGCTCTACTTCGATCAGGAGCGCTACTCCGATCCTGCCAAGAGCATCCGCGGCGGCATTCCCGTGCTGTTTCCCATCTGCGGCAACCTGCCGAACGACAGCCTGCCCCTGGCTAGCGGCACCTACACCCTGAAGCAACACGGTTTCGCTCGCAATCTCCCTTGGACGGTCGAACTGCTCGAGGATCAGAGCGGTGTGCGGCTCTGCCTCGTTGACACGGCCGAAACTCGGGCGGCTTATCCCTTCGCCTTCCAGGTGCAGATGGAGATTCGCCCTGTTGCGTCCGCTCTGGAGATTGTGACCACGGTTTCCAACACCTCCGAGGCCGGTGGCGAGGCCATGCCGTTCAGCTTCGGCTTGCACCCCTACTTCAACGTGACCGATCTGGCCCAGACCCAGCTCGAGGGTCTCGCCCCCCGCTGCCTCAATCACCTTGAGATGGCGGACGCTGAGACGGCCTCACAGTTGAGTTGTCTGCCCGATGGCGTGGACTTCCTCACCCGTCCGTCCGGACCGGTGACTCTGGTTGACACAGCGGCTGGCACCCGTCTGCAGCTGCAGCACCAAGAACCCATGGACCTCACGGTGGTCTGGACCGAGCCCCCTCGCCCGATGGTGTGCCTTGAACCCTGGACGGGGCCGCGGCAATCGTTGGTCAGTGGCGATCGCAAGCTGGAACTGAGCGCCGGCCAGAGCACCACACTCACCTGCCGCTATCTGGTGAGCTGAACACGTCTCAGCTGAAGGGTGCTGCCACTCCCGGCAGTCGGCCCCGGGCCAGTTGCAGCCTGGGGTCGAACTGACGCTTCACCGCTTCGATCAGGGGCCTTGAGGGAGCATCCAACCAGGCGTCCAGCGCCTGCTTGTTTTCCGGCTCTGACGGTTGAGTCAGCACCGTGACCTCACCTCCCAGGCCCACCACCTGTCGGCGCAATGCTGCAATCGCATAGGTGGGGGTTGCCGGGCCCTGTGCCTGCCAGGCATCGCCGCTGCCTGTTCCTGCGGCCAGTTGACAGCTCCAGCCTTGCAATCGCTGGAAGGTTTCGTCGTTCAGCAGGTCGATACCGCGTGCCGGCGGCAGGCTCAGGCGTAGCAACCAGGCTGGGTCTGACGCTTGAGGGATTGGGGCTGGGAGTGGATGGCTCCATGCTTGCCGTTCCGTCTTCAGTCGCAGGTCATCGGCCAGGGCTTCGATTTGACTCAGCTGTGCGTCAACGGCGGCATCGCTGATGCTGGCCACCCCCAGCCTGAGGGTGCAGCCCCGGTCGGGTGTCGTTTCCCAGTTGATCCAGTCTGGGGTGAAACCGCCGCGGATCACCGCTTGGCGCAGGGGCTCCAGGCCGGACGGCTCTCCGCGCACCAGCAGCAGGCGACGGGCCTTGCGGATGGGCTGCACCCGCAGGGTGACTTCGGTGATCAGGGCCAAGCTGCCCCAGCTGCCGCAGAGCAGCCGCATCAGGTCGTAGCCGGCCACGTTTTTCACGACCCGCCCGCCGGCCTTGGCGGCAACGCCATCACTGCGCATCAGGCCGATGCCGATCAGTTGATCACGCACCCCCAGATGCCGCTGGCGCAGGCTGCCGGAGAGCCCTCGGGCCACCAGCCCTCCCACTGTGCCGGCGCTGGTCCCGAGCTCCGTCGCGGTGCCCCAGGGCCAGTCCACCGGTAGCCACTGATGGTGTTCGGCCAGGGCGTTCTGCAGATCGGCCAGGGGCAGCCCGGCCTCCACGGTGATGGTGAGGTCATCCACGGCGTGGTCGATGATCCGGTTGAATCGGCGGGTGCTCACGGCTGGGCCTGCCTGCTGAAGCGGCGGCCCCCAGTGCAGGCGACTTCCCAGCCCTGCCGGCGTCCAGGGACGGCCACTGCCATGCAGGTCGCGCACCAGCGCGCTCAGCTCAGCTTCGCTGTGCGGCTGCAGCAGCGTCTCGGAGAAGGCCTCAGTGATGGTGGGACTGAACGCGCGAGATGATCGTGCCATGACCATTGTCGTGATCGACGACGATCCCACCGGGTCCCAGACCGTGCACAGCTGTCCGTTGTTGCTGCGCTGGGATGTGGACAGTCTGCGCCGGGGCCTGCGCCATCGTTCATCGCTTCTGTTTGTGCTGGCCAACACCCGTGCGCTCCCCCCCGAGGAAGCCGCTCAGCGCAACCGGGAGATCGTGGATGCACTCCAACAGGCTTTGGAGGCCGAGGCCATCCCCGAGTCCGAACTCCTGCTGGTGAGTCGGGGCGATTCCACGTTGCGCGGCCACGGTGTGCTCGAACCGGCCGTTCTCGCCGAGGAGCTGGAAGCTCGTTTTGGGCCTGTGGATGCCACCTTGCATGTGCCGGCCTTTCTGCCTGGGGGGCGCACCACCGTGGATGGGGTGCATCTGCTGCACGGCGAACCGGTGCACACCACGGCCTTTGCCAGGGACCGAAGCTTCGGCTTCAGCACCAGTGCTCTCGATGCCTGGCTTGAAGAAAAGAGTGCTGGAACAATTCCGGCGCACTCGGTGCTGCGCCTGGGACGAGACCTGCTCGATCGTGCGGTCGACGAGGTCCCTGAGGGCGGAGAAGCGCTGCTGGACTGGCTGTTGGCTTTGCGGGGCAATGCGCCGGTGGTGGTGGATGCCGAGTGTCCGGCGCAACTCGACGCCCTCGGGGTTGCTGTGCACCGGTTGCAGGGGCGCAAGCGCTTTCTGTTTCGCGCCGCCGCGAGTCTGATCAATGGTCTGGTGAACGCTGGCAAGACTCCTTTAGGGCCCCAACCCCTCTCTGCAGCAGGTCTGGCCAGCCTGCGTCGTCGGGATTCAATGGGGGTGGCCTTGCCCGGATTAGTGCTGGTGGGCTCCCATGTGCCCCTGGCCGATGTGCAATTGGCGGAGCTGCTAACGGATGACCGTTGTGCCGGCCTGGAACTGCCGGTGGCGCGGATTGCGCGGGTGCTGGAGGGAGGGACGCCCGACCTGCTGCTGGCTGATCTCGAGTGCGAGTGGGGGGAGCATCTGCAGTCATGTCTGGCCAGGAGGCGCACACCGGTGCTGTTCACCAGCCGCGGAGAGCTCACGTTCGGCGACGGTGCTTCGTCCCAGAGGCGGCGCCTGCAGTTCGGCTTGGAGCTGGCCCAGCTCACAGCCAGGCTGGTGGCGGCACTGGCACCTCAGCTGGGCTACGTGATCAGCAAAGGCGGAATCACCACCGGCACCCTGCTGGCGGAGGGGCTGGACCTGGAGGCCGTGCAGCTCGAAGGGCAGTTGCTGCCGGGCCTGTCACTGGTGCGTCCTTTGGTGCCTCGAGGGTTGCCTTGGGATGGGCTGCCGATCGTGACCTTCCCTGGGAACCTGGGGGATGCAAGCACCTTGGCGGAGGCTTGGCGGCTGATGGAGTCAGGCTGAGTCAACAGCGGCCTAGGTCTTTCAAGCGATGGTCAGGTCGGCGGCGCGGGCCAGCAGCTCCATCGGATGCAGCACCTTCGGTCCGTCCTGTTGCAGATGGCGACGCAGTTGCAGGGTGCAGCCGATGTTGGCGCTGGCGATCACGCTGGCCCCGGTGCGGCTCAGATCCTCCACCTTGAGTTGTCCCAGTTCGGCCGCTTCCTGCGGCTGCACCAGGTTGTAAATCCCGGCACTGCCGCAGCACACACCAGCTTCCGTGGCCTCACGCAGCTGCAGTTCGGGGATCATGCGCAGCAACGCTCGCGGCTCGCTGCTGATGCCCTGCCCGTGAATCATGTGGCAAGCATCGTGATACGCCACGGTGATCGGTAGGGGTTGCAGGGAGGCGCGGAATGGTTCCGACAGGCCTCGTTCTGCCAGAAATTCATGCACGTCGAGCACGGGGCAGGAAAAGCTGCTTTGCTCGTCACTGAGGAGTTCGCCATAGGCCTTCATCGTGTGGCCGCAGCCGGATGCAGCCACCAGCAGGGCGTCCAGGCCCTCAGGTCCTGCGGCTTCCTCGAAGCTGCGCACCAGATTGCTGGCCAGGGAGCGGGTCTGCTCCATCTGTCCCTGGTGATGACTGACCGCACCACAGCAGCCCTGGTCGGCGGGGATCACCACCTCGAAGCCATTGGCCTGAAGAACGGCCAGGGTGGCTGCATTCACCTGGGGGTCAAAGCAGCGTTGCACGCAGCCCAACAGCAGGCCCACCCGGCCGCGCCGTTCGCCTCTGGCGGGTGTTAGCAGCGGGAAGCGATCGGCGAAGCCTTCCGGCGCCAGCGGCGGCAGCAGCGCTTCCATGGCTTCGAGTTGAGGCCCGAGTAGGCGGGAAAGACCGCTTCGCCTGACCAGGGTCTGAAGCGGACCTCCCGCATAGGCCCGCAGGGGGGTGAGCAAAGCCCGTAGGCGGCTGGGATAGGGCAGTACTGCCAGTAGGAGCTGCCGGAAGGTCTGTTGCCAGGGGCTGCGCAGCTCCGCTGTGTTCAGTTTCGGCCGGGTTGCTTCGATCAGCTGGTCGTAGCGCACGCCGGAGGGGCAGGCACTCACACAGGCGAAGCACCCCAGGCAACTGTCGAAATGGGAGGCCACGGTGGCATCGAGCTCGAGCTCACCCGCTTCAATCGCCTTGAGGCTGTGGATGCGGCCACGGGGGGAATCCATCTCTGTGCCCAGCACCCGGTAGCTGGCGCAGGTGGGCAGGCAGAAGCCACAGTGCACGCAGGGGTCGGTTGCACTCTCCGGAAGGCCGGCAAAGCTCTGCGTTTGAGGCGTAGGACCGGGCGGCGAGCTCATGGATCCATTGTGATTGCAGCAGAACCGATGCTGTCGGAACTGTCTGGGACTTTGTCGTTCAGTGATGACTGATCGTGATCCATCTGCTTGATGCCTGTGATCCTGAGAATCATTCCGCTGCGTTCGCTCGGATTGTGTCGGTAGATGAGCTCAGTTTCTAGTCCGTTCAGGATTGGATTCAAGACATTGATGTTTTTGTCGACATTGGCAATGAGATCTCCGGGCGCTGGTGTGTAACGCATGCCTTTGTTGGCTCCGTCTTTAACGATGAACGCCTTGCTTACTGGCTCGTATTCGATCAGGGATCTGTAGTGAATGCGATTAAGGTGGCGTTTGGATGAAAGCCATGAATCCTGGCTGATGATGAGATGCACGTTGGCCCCTGACTCGCGGACTTTTTTGCAAATCCGATCGAGCTTTTCGTAGGTTGCTTGTGTGGAAGCCTGGTCGAATTTCTGTTCGGCGATCGTTTTGGCGAAGGTTTTGTCCATCAGTGTGTGATCGGCTCCGATGATCAAGCTTGCTGATGCTGCCGCCGCCATGATCTTGACGCTTTGTTGATGGTGGCGTCGCTGCTTAGGTTCAATAAGTTGCATCCATGCCCAGCCGATGTTGATTGTTGCGATCAGTTGAACCGGTAATGCCAAGTAGCTGTTGGCGTCGAACGCATAGGTGAGAGCTAATGCGGTGGCGTAGGCAAAAGCGGTGATGTTGATGGAGTCCAGGATCGTGAATGTGAGGCGCCTCCTGAGGATTGCTCCAGCCCTGGTCAGGGCGACAGCGCCAAAGAGATAGCAGCGAATGTCGAGAACCAACCCTCCTGGAGCGTTGTTGTTGTAAGCACTCCCTCCGGCAAAGCTGCTGGGGATCAGCGCTAAAAAGATATAGCTTGCGATAAAGACAAGGCTCAGGCTGCAAAGCCAATGTTCAAGGCGATGATTTGGCTTGTCTTTTGATTGGTTTGTGATCGAGTCCGCTATCCATAAAGAGGCAGCCGGTGTGATGAAGAGAATGACGGCAATGTCTTTGATGTAAATGCCAAGCAGTGCCCAAAGAAAAGTGAGGTAAAAGTAAGATGCATGTGATGTTTTTCGATAGAATGCATAGGTGGTGATATAAAGCATGAAAACAAGGCACAACAGCCGCTCGCAGTAGATCACATGAAAGAAGGCGGTTCCTGTTGATGGGTGGATTAAAAAGAGGAGTGTCAGCAAGAGGATGGTCGACTGTTTCGCGAGCTTGCTTGATGTCAAGTCGTTGAGGAACTTGATGCTCAATAAAACGATGCTGATCAGTTCGGCCACGCTCACCAGGATCCAGGTTTTGATGTGGATGGTGAACCAGCTCAGAATGTGAAGGTCCTGGTGAGCGAGTGGGAAAAAGCGATAATCGGTTCGTCGCATTGTTTCGCTAACGAAGGATTGTCGGATTGAGAAGTTATCGAGAAAGTGTCCTTTGACGAGCTCTGGATACCAGCCGAGCATGTCTTTGTGCAGGTAAGTAATGCCGGACATCATCGCGACGCCGTAAGCGATGAAGAGTGCACTTGAAATTGGATTCTTTTTGATGAAACGCAGCAGCGATTCGATGGGCTGTTTGGATTGGTGCTCGGATCTCAGCGTCTCGCGCTTGCGATTGACATAAATACGCTGGGCCAAGCAAATGATGACCAGGGCAAGAGCGATCAGCCAGATGTTGTGTGTGATCTCCTGGTAACCAAGTAGGAGATCTTGGCCTGACTTGGAATCTGGAGGGGGGAGTGCTTGAGGACGCTGCCGAACCCACACCCACAAGCCAATCCCGGCTGCGCTCAGGGCGATCCATGCCGTCGCCAGACGCAACAGCCAATGTTTCTCTCGCCCGTTCAAGATCCCTGGCCTTGCTTAGAACCGCTCGATAATCGCTTCGGCGAAGCCGCTGCAGCTCACCGGATCCACCTTCGGTTCCATCAAGCGAGCGAGGTCATAGGTGACCTGCTTGTCGGCAATCGCTGCACTCAGACCTTGGGTCACCAGGTCAGCAGCCTCTTGCCAGCCCAGGAACTCCAGCATCATCACGCCGCTCAGAATCACAGACCCGGGGTTGATGCGATCAAGTCCGGCATGTTTCGGGGCCGTGCCGTGGGTGGCTTCAAAGATCGCGGCGGTTTCGCCGATGTTGGCGCCGGGGGCCATGCCCAGACCGCCCACCATCGCCGCGGCGGCATCGGAGATGTAGTCGCCATTGAGGTTGAGGGTGGCCAGGATCGAATACTCCTGAGGCCGGGTCTGGATCTGCTGGAAGATGCTGTCGGCGATGCGGTCGTCGACCAGCACCATCTCTTTCCACTTGCCGCCGCCATGGCTGGAACCGATGGCATCGATCACGGCCTGCACTTCCGCATCAATGTCAGCCTTTTTCTCGGGGGTGAGGCTGTCGTAGCCGGGCTCGATCATGCGGGCGTTGGCCTGCACGCTCAGGGCTGAATCCGTCTCGAGGTTGCCGAGGATCCAGCTCTCGCGCTCCGTGATGCAGACGTCGCGGAATTCAGTCGTGGCCAATTCATAGCCCCAGTCGCGAAAGGCGCCTTCGGTGAACTTCATGATGTTGCCCTTGTGCACCAGAGTCACGTGGCGCTTGTTGCCCTCCAGGCGCAGGGCGTGCTGAATCGCCTTGCGGATGTGGCGTTGGCTGCCGTGCTTGCTCACCGGCTTGATGCCGATGCCGGAGCCTTCCGGGATCTGACGTTTGCCCAGCTTGCCGTTGGCGGGGATCACCACCTCGTTGAGGTGCTTGCGCAGCTCCTGGCCGACGGCGTCATCGGCTTCCCATTCCACGCCCATATAAATGTCTTCGGTGTTCTCCCGGTA
>ERZ802830.2420-NODE-2420-length-16924-cov-7.28401_pt1 | contig 16924 bp, 19 predicted proteins | sample MGYA00345654_ERZ802830 | MGnify/ENA primary metagenome ERZ802830 (study PRJEB30503, sample SAMEA104212375) | marine metagenome | biome: Westerlies Biome; feature: [SRF] surface water layer (ENVO:00010504) within the epipelagic zone...; material: water...
TTATAACTATAAAACCACCCTATCGGAAAATATTTAATTCTTGATACACCCTTGTGCATAAAGAAGTTATCTATTCCTCGATAGTACCATAAGATTTTTTCTTTGTGTGCGTTAAAATAAAGAGTTATGTTCTCTTTATCTAAGTTATCGTTCCATCTTAATATACTAGAATTTAAATCTGTATATCTATGTGGAACATGTTCAGTTTCTTTTTTCATTGTTTCTAAATCATGCCAATGTGTTTGGCCAAAACATAAACAATCTTCAGGATCAAAGTTTACTATATCATCTATATTCTTTTGTATAATAACATCTAGATCTAAGAATAAATTTTCACCTTTTTGTCTCACTACATTGTCATCAAATAGATACATTTTGTTCCACCACTTTTCTAACTTGTTTCCTTTAGGAAATGGTAGAACAGTTATCCAATCATTCAGTCCTTTTGGATTTTCTGTTAGACAGTAAAAATGAAAGTCTTGTGATATAGATTCCTGACAGGATTCATATATTTTATTCACATGTTTGGCAGAATATTTACTGCCCCATTTTACTGTATAAATGTTCATTGCCAATGTTTCAATAACTCCGGATCTACTAATTCATTTTGTTTAACACTACCTCTACCTTTAAGCATTGCTTCTGGTAATAGATCAATATTAAATACACAAAGGATTGGTGTGTCCCTGTATATTTCTGTTTCTAAATCATCATCGTCCCAACTACGCCCTCGGTTATACGAGTAAGCATAATCTGCTGGGAAATGATCCCATAATTTTTTACCCCAATCACCCCATCGCCAGGAGTGATAGTTATCTGTTCCGTCTGTATATGTAAACCATATCTTTTCTTGATTCTCTAATACATCATGCCATATACATTCTGCTTGATCGTCGGACCAAACTTGACAACTGCCATTTGTATATGCTCCATGTGCTAATTTAAATTTACGAGTTTTCATTGGCCTAGGATCTTGCCACCAACTTCTTAACTTAGTTGGTCTTTCCATATTATAGGTAAGTAAAGGCTCTATATCATTTTGTATAATAACATCAAGATCGAAGAAAACAAAACGGCCGGTTGGCTTATCATCAGCAAAGTTATGGGTATTAAACACCATAGTTTTAGGCCTGTCCCAACAACGAGCCATCCCGTACTTAAAATTATCAGTACCAAACCAATACTTAGGATGAATATCGGGAATATCAGGAAAAGGAATAACCTTAATGTCAGGATCAAGACCGTCAGCATCATCAGTATAACAGTAAAAATGGAAATCATGTCTATCATTACAATTCCTCCTTGCCATGTTTTTTAATCTATTTACAAAATGAGGACCATATCTAGTACCCCATTTTGAACAAACTATATTAACTCTCATTACTCTTCCTTGCTATTACATAGTCTCTGCCATACATAAATCCTTCGTCTGCTAAATCTGCTGTAAGTCTATAGCATACTGCCTCATAATCTCCTATTGAGGATTGTAATATTAATGTTGCAAATTCAGATTGTTCAAACGCTTGATCAAGCATTGGTTTCCAAATATCTCTATCGGTAAAAGAACCTTCTAATACGATTCCTGTTTTAAATTTTAACATACTCCACCTTGTTCATTGTGTAAAATTGTAGGATTTAATTTTAATAAGTTATTAAAATATCCTTTGTAAAAATCATTAGTAAATATTTCTTCTAATGAATAATTACTAATATTATTTTTCTCCCAATCATATAATAGTTCTGTTTTATGTTCGGGAGATGTGTCTGCTGTAATAATATTTAACGCTACATGTTTACATGGAAAGACTTGTCCTGTTGAACTTAAATAAAATTGATTATTTACTTTTCCTTCGCATTTAATATGTGGCGCAAATTTTATCTTTCTCTCTTTATATATGTCATCTTTTTTTCGTGTCTGTAGAGTCTCTAGTTCTATAAGTTTATAGTCAGGCATATCCTGTTTAATTTTTTCTTCTACATGGGGAACCTCAGGAGGTACCTTATTTACATATACAAATCCTGTAAAGTTATTTTGTCTACAAATCGTTTTAGCCTTCTGTATATCATTATCCAATTGATTAGTATGTGTATATTCCCAAAATACTCTACACCCTGTGTCTAATAATGCCTTAGCATTTTCTAATATTTTTTTATCTGGATTGCCTGTATTAATAGAAAATGTAACATTGCCTGAATCTGAAAATAACAAACCAACATTGGACCACCATATAGTATCTTGTTTGTTTCCTTTGGTAACCATGTCAACACCTATTCCCCAATCGCCCATAAAGTAATGAGCTATATCAAATATTTCTGGATTATCAATAGGGTCTCCTTTCAGTCCTTTAAAGTTGACTCTTTTCATATGAGCTTTTTCCATAAAGTCCTGATTAAATGTTTCTTTTATTTCATACAATGTTAAATTTTCATTGCTTGATAATTGTATTTCTACTCTTTCAGGCAACCAAGGATATAAATCTGTTGCTTTGTTATACATTGCTTCTATTTGTTCTTCATTATAATCCTCATACCAATAAGGTAATGCCACAATACTTTCTATTTTCTTTGTTAAGTCTGGATATGAAGCTGTATAGTCTTGTAAGAAAGGTAAAGTACCTTCTTCTATAAAAAATTTATTATGGAAAGCATCATATTCATATAAGAGTTCGTCTTCACTTTCTTCCCATTCTTCTAGTATGCCTTCCACTTTAGCATTTCGGTGTACAAAATAACCTAGGTTACCATCCTCTAACTGAATTTTCTTATTAGACTTATAAATGTCTATGTCCTCTATATTGTTAATAATAACATTAGGAGTTAAGAACAATGTATTGCCACCTGGTTTGGTGTGTTGCATAATATCTATTTCAATCCAATCCTTTCCATGCTTAGGAACATGAAACTCTATACCATCAATATAGCCTTCTTTTTTCTTTGTAGTTTCTAGCAGTTCCATTTCAGCCTTATCTACAAACACATAAAAGTCAAAAGGATTTTCTATCAGCTTTTTGCATTGTGTATAAAAAGCATTTATATGTATTTGACTATAATTAGTGTCTAGCTGATTTGCTATGATTGTTACCATGCCATAATCTCAATAATGTTTCATCTTCTAATTCATCTATTTTTATTTGTTTCTTACTAGGATTAGAATCCACATTGAACAAACAAAACTTAGGTTCTTCTCTATATTTATGTGCCTCTAAATCAGTCGGATGCGTCATACCTCTATTGTAACTATACACCCATTCAAAAGGAATATTATTCCAAAAGTCTCTTTGTCTCCAGAAATGATAGTTATCTGTTCCCTTATAAAATGTTCTAAATATTTGTTGATCCTCTGCCATTGCATCCCAGAATATATGTTCACATTGGTCTTTGTTCCAACACATAACACTAGAATTATATAATGTTCCTCTAATGTCTATAAAGAGTCTTTCGTGTATTCTTTTGTCCCAATTATCCCATTTAACATGAACTATTCTAGGTTTAAGAGCTAGCTCATTTAATTCATCTATACTATTTTGTATTATAATATCTAAATCAAAATAACACCACTTGCCATCATAACCTAAAAAGTTATGAGAGTTAAAGACTATAAATTTAGCTCTATCCCAACAGTATTTTTCTTTTCCAAACCAATACTTAGGATGTAAAATCTCTACATCTGGTATAGGAACTGTATCACAATTCAATCCTGTAGCATCATCAGTATAACAGGTGAATGTAAAATTGTGCGTATAGTTTTCTTGTACCATACGATACAGATTATTTACATATTCAGGTGAGTATTTAGTGCCCCACTTGATGCAGACAAAGTTCATCATATTCTTTCTCAATCTCCGGGTTTCTATCTAATCCATTTAATAAGCATATTGTATAATCAGGTCTATATTTTCTTCCTGTCGTATTAAAAGCATATACTTCTTCTTTGGGTAAGTGTTCAAATGTAAATCCTTCATGATATAAAAATGTATCATCTCCATAAGGATACTTTACATCATATGTTTCAGGGTATTCATTATAGTGCTTCCATATATGTGTAGCATCTTTCCAAAGCATTACACTAGAATTATAGTTACTTAAAGGCCCTACAAACTCTGGTTGCCATGGAAAATCATGTATGCTTATTTGTTTATCACCTTTATCTTTCCACCATGTATATACAATTACAGGGTTATTATGACAATAATCAAACAAATGATCTATATTCTTTTGTATTCTTATATCTAAATCGAGATATAATATTGTACCCATGTCTTTTAATTGAAATAATTTTATTTTTTCCATGTTGCCATTTGGCTCATGTTCCATATAAATAATTCCTATATCGGGGTGCAAATCTTTAGGGTCGTCTGTTACACAGACATAGTTATACTTGCCTTCGGTATGCTCGTATATAGAATTAACAGCATCTGCGCTGTATTTGTCACCATATTTTAATGTTAAAATAGTTTTCATTGTAATTACTTTTATTTATAAATAAGACTATACAACGAATTATAAGAGATACTTGAATGGCCACCGTACAAAATATTGTTATAGATCAAGGAACCACCTTTAGTTTAGATATAAATCTAACTAATGACGATGCTTCTGCAAAAGATCTAACAGCATATACAGTAGCGAGTCAAATGAGAAAATCTTATGAGGCATCTACGGCAACGAGTTTTACATGCGTTAAGGTAGATAATACAGGAAAGGTAACGATTAGTTTGACAGCAGCACAAACAGCAACGCTTAAACCAGGGCGTTATGTGTATGATGTTGAAATAACAGGCACATCGCCTGTTGAAACTTTAAGAGTTCTAGAGGGGTTAGTAACAGTAACTCCAGAAGTAACGAAAGTTTAAGGAGGAATGAATGGGAGTTAATGTAAGCACATCGAGTACACCGGCAAAGGTAACAATTTCTACTGGCAGTTCAAGAGTAGTAACTACAACCACAAGCCAATCTCAAGTAGCAACATCAACAACAATAGACAGCTTGTCTGGCATTGATACTTCCGGAGCACAAAATGGTTATTCGTTAATTTATGATGCATCAACTGGCAAATGGGAAGCCACTGCACCAACTGATGTTGCAGCCCCATCCAGCATTGACGGTGGTACATTTTAATATGGTAAATTAATACAACTTAACTAGGAGAAAATTAAATGGCAACAACTATTCAGATAAAAAGAAGTACAGGCGCTTCAGCTCCAGCTACTTCTGACTTAGTTGAAGGCGAATTAGCGTATGCTGAGGATAGATCCAACTCAGGAGCATCTGCAAAGTTATACATCTCATCTATTGATTCTGGCGGTAACGAAGTTATCCAGGAACTAGGTGGTAAGTATTACACAGATCTTATTGACAATGCTACAGACTCCAACACAGCTTCTACAATCGTTAAAAGAGACGGTTCAGGAAACTTTAGTGCTGGCGTAGTAACATTTGGCTCCTTGAGCGATGGTTCGATAACAGCTACTGCATTTGTAGATGAAGACAATATGGCTTCAGACAGTGCAACGCTTATACCAACTCAACAATCAGTCAAAGCCTATGTTGATTCTCAAGTCACAGGTAGTGACTTAGACGCAGCTGGTGACTCTGGAACAATAGACATAGATCTAGATTCAGAGACATTTACTGTGGCTGGTGGTACAGGTATCACAACAGCAGCTTCAGGTACAACGATTACAGCCACACTTGATAACACAGCAGTTACAGCAGCCTCATATGGTTCAAGCTCTGCGATACCGGTTATCACAGTCGACGCACAAGGTCGTATTACAGCAGCAACAACAGCAGCGACTAGTTCTACTTTAACAATTGGAGCCGATAGTGGTTCTGATGATACTGTTACAGTAGGAACAGACACATTAAACTTCGTAGGTACAAACAACGAAGTAGAAACAACAGTTTCAAACAATCAGATACAAATTGGATTACCTAATAATGTAACAATTTCAGGTAACTTAACTGTATCAGGAACAACAACTACGGTAGATTCTACAACTTTAAGTGTTGCAGATCCATTGATCATATTAGCATCTGGTAATAATTCATCAGACGCAGTTGATATTGGTCTTTATGGTCTATATGACACTTCAGGTTCATTAGATTTATACGGTGGTTTATTTAGAGATGCTGACGATTCAGGTAAATGGAAACTATTTAAAGACTTGCAAGCAGCACCAACAACAACTGTTAATGTATCAGGAACAGGATATACAGTCGGCACACTTGTAGCTAGCATAGAATCAGCTAGTGCTACAATTACCGGTGGTACAATTACTGGAATTACTGATTTATTAGTAGCAGATGGTGGTACAGGAGCTAGCACATTTACAAGTAACGGAATTCTATATGGTAACGGTGCAGGAGCTTTACAGGCAACAGCAGCTGGTACTAGTGGATACTTCCTATACAGTAATAGTGGAACACCTGATTGGACTAATGTCGTAGATGGCGGAACTTATTCTTAATAACAAGTAATCAATGGGAAGTGAAATGGAACAAGAAGTAAATACAAAATTAGTAGATGAATATATTAATAGCTTATCTCAGAAAGTAAATGAGCTACAGCAAGAAAACCTATTACTTAAAGCTAAAGCCAGCTATAATGAAAAAGAATATCAGGAAAGAGAATTACAATTAAAATTGGAACTACAACAAGCATTAGACAAAATTGCTACTCCAGAAGTTAAGAAGGAAGAGCCGGTTAAGAAAAAACCGGTTCCAACCTTTACTTCGGGAACAGTAAAAGAAGTAGAAGAGAAACAACCAGAGGCTAAGAAAAAACCTAAGCCAATGATAAAAGCTCCTAAACCTAAAGGTTATAATATTGAAGTAGACGGTCCAAGAGAAGTAATTCCTAATCCTAAATTTATAGAGGCAGAGGCAAAAATAAACTAACAAGGATAAAGACATGGCAACAGTAATTAAAATTAAGCGTAATGAAACATCAGGTAATGCACCAACTACAGCAGATATTGTACAAGGTGAAGTTGCACTTAACTCTGCAGATAAAGAAGTTTATGTAAGAGACTCTTCAGATGCTATTGTTAAGATTGCAAACTATGCAGAAAAAGACCTTTCATTAGAATTTCCTACAGGAGATTATGGAAGTGTTGCTTCTTCACTTGCAACAGATGCGTTTGGACAATTAACTGATGTTATATATGATTTAAATACGTCAATTAAATACAGATTAGCTACAGAGGACTTAGGTTCAGTAGCATAAGGAGACAAATAGATGGCAGTTACAGTACAATTTAGACGAGGCACAGCTACACAGAACGATGCGTTCACAGGTGCAGCAGGTGAAGTCTCGGTTAATACAACAAATAATTCTATTAGGGTCCATGACGGAAGCACTCAAGGCGGACATGAATTAATGTTAGCCTCAGCAGCAAATATATCAGGAAATATCGCAGGAACAAGTATATCAGGCGGTTCTATCGATGGCGGAACATATTAATTAGGAGAAAATAATGCCAACACAGGTACAATTAAGACGAGGGACTACAACACAAAATGAATCCTTCACTGGTGCGGTAGGTGAACTTTCCGTAGATACTACGCTAGATACAGTTCGAGTACATGACGGTTCAACAGCAGGCGGTATAAGACTAGCTAAATATTCTGAAATACAATCAGGAGATATTACAGCAGTCGTAGCAGGCACAGGACTTTCAGGAGGAGCTACTAGCGGTAGTGCAACGGTAAATTTATCACACTTAGGAATTGAAAGCTTAAGTGACCCTAACGATGATCAGATAATCTTTTGGGATGATAGCGCAGGAGCTACTGCGTTTTTAGATATAGGAAGTGGCCTTGCTATATCTGGAACAACACTAAGCGCTTCAACACAAACAAACTTAGCAGATGCAGATGCAGATACTAAGATTCAAGTAGAAGAAAGCAGCGACGAAGATAAAATTAGATTCGACGCAGCAGGAACAGAAGTTATGAATATAACTTCATCAGGACTATTTCCAAGCGCAGATGATACATTTGCACTAGGAGCATCTAACTTACAATGGAGTGATTTATATGTAGGTCCTGGATCACTATATGTTAATGGACAAAAAGTTATTGAAGATAGCTCAGGTACAATTAATGTATCAGCGGATGCCAACCAAAATGTATCTGTACAAACATCAGGCTCAGGTAATGTCGAATTAGACGCTACAGGAACTGGTCTTGTTGCAGTTAAAACAACTTTACAAATCGAGAATGGTAGTAATATTACTAACTCAGCAGGTAACGCAATTACATTTGGTTCAGGCTTATCTTCAGATTCACTTACATCTAAATCTACAGATACTAATCTAGTATTAGCAGGTAATGGTACAGGTATTGTACAAGTAAGTGATGCTTTAACAGTAACAGGAAACCTTACAGTACAAGGTACAACATCAACAGTAGAATCTACAACATTAACAGTTGCAGATCTTAACATTACAGTAGCACAGGGAGCAGCGGACGCAGCAGCAGCTAACGGAGCAGGACTTACAGTAGATGGAGCGTCAGCAACATTAACTTATACTTCTGCAGACGATAGATGGAACTTTAACAAGTCCTTAAATGCTACTTTAATAGGTAATGTTACAGGTAATGTTACAGGTAATGTAAGTGGAAGTTCAGGTTCAACAACAGGTAACGCAGCAACAGCTTCGGCACTTGCTACAGCAAGAACTTTATCATTTACAGGAGATGTAACAGGTACAGGAGACTTTGATGGATCAGGTAACTTAGCAACTGCATTAACTATAGCAGCAAATAGTGTAGCTTTAGGAACAGATACTACAGGTAATTATATGGCACAAGTAAGTGGAGGAGATGGTATTACTATTTCCCATACGCAGAGCGAAGGCTCTACAGCAACCATTACTGGAACGGCTATATATAATGCTAGTGGTACTAAATTAAATTAAGGTAGGTAAGTATGGCTTTAGCGAGCAGAACAGACTTACAGGATTACGCCCTACGAAGGTTAGGCGCTCCTGTAATTGAAGTAAATGTAGAAGACGGGCAACTATCTGATAGAATAGATGATGCCTTGCAGTTCTTTCAAGAATATCACTTTGATGGTGTTGAAAGAGTATTTGTTTCTCATCAACTTACAGGTTCAAAACTAAAACTTACAACCAATATTGCAACCAGCTTTACAAAAGGCGAAACAGTTACGGGTGGAACATCAGGAGCTACTGCAAAAGTATCTTCTACAGATGGACAATTTATAACAACAGAGGAGTCTGAAGGTACATGGCAAGCGTCGGAGTCTATTACAGGCGACACATCAGGTACAACTGGAACATTATCACCAACAGATTTTTACACCAAGGGGGATATCGAAAACGGATATATCCCCATTGGTTCTGGTATATTAGGCGTAACAAGAATTTTTAACTTTGGTGGAGCAGCTACTAACAATACAAAAGATGGGCAACTATTTGATTTAATGTATCAATTTAGAATGAATGATCTATATAATTTAATGGGAGCTGACATGGTCTACTATACAATAGTCCAGAGTCACTTAACAACATTAGAAAAACTTCTTACCTCAGAAAGACAAATTCGTTTCAATCGTAAAACAGATAGATTATATGTAGACACAGATTGGGACAGAACATTTAATCCAGGAGATTACATAGTAGCAGAAGCATATGCTATCATAGATCCGGCAACATATACAGAAGTTTATGATGACATGTTTCTTAAGAAATATACAACAGCATTATTTAAAAGGCAATGGGGCGAAAACTTGAAAAAGTTCTCAGGAATACAAATGCCAGGTGGTGTCACATTAAACGGAGATCAAATTTATCAAGAAGCAGTACAAGAAATTGCTGCTATTGAACAAGAGATGTCACTAAAATATGAATTGCCTCCGTCGTTTATGATAGGATAACTATATGACTACAAATCATTTCTTTCAATCAGGCAATAGCATAGGAGCTACAAGCGAACAACGCTTAGTGGAAGACCTGGTTATTGAAAGTTTGAAAGTATATGGACATGACATATACTATATGCCTAGAACTCTAGTAAATCAAGATAAGATATTTGATGAAGATGAATTGTCAAGATTTACACAAGCATATCCATTAGAAATGTATTTAGATAATGTCAATGGATATGAAGGACAGGGAGATATATTTACAAGGTTTGGACTAGAAGTTCGAGACCAAGCAACCTTTGTTCTAGCAAAAAGACGATGGGAAGATTTAGTATTAACAAGTGGAGGTACATTTACACAAGCAACAAGACCTTCTGAAGGAGACTTACTATATTTTCCAAAAACAAAAAGCATTTTTGAAATTAAATATGTTGATTTCCAAAATCCTTTTTATCAACTTAACCAAATTTATGTGTTTAAATTAGTATGTGAACTATTCGAATACAGTTCAGAAGATTTGGATACAGGTATTACAGAAATAGATGCCATAGAAACAAAATACTCTCAGGATATGTTAGAGTATCAGTTATTACAAGAGAGTGGCAAACTAATATATAACGAAACAAATGGTTGTATAATAAACGAAGCTTATAGCACAGCAACATCAGAGCCAATAGACAATGTAGACTTTGATAACCTAGTAACACTAGAAGGTATATTAGACTTCAGTGAACGGAATCCTTTTGGTGAGATAGGAGGTTAATATGTTTAAAGATAAAACATTTTATCACAGTCATATAAGAAAAGCAATCATTGCCTTTGGAACTATATTCAATGATATAAACATTGAAAGAAAAAATAGTTCAGGAGCAATTGCACAAACTATAAGAGTACCTTTAGCATATTCTACTAAACAAAAATTCCTAACAAGGATTGCTAGAGTAACAGATACAACTACAAGAGGTGAAGTAGCAATTACTTTGCCTAGAATAGGATTTGAGATTATAGGTTTAAACTATGATCCAGCCAGAAAGACGCAAGTAATTAATAAATCAAAAGCAGTAGGTACAGGAGATGATACTAATACAGTAAGATACGCATTTAATTCTACGCCATACAACATGACTTTGGGCTTATATATATTTGCGAAGAACCAAGATGATGGTTTACAATGTTTGGAACAAATAATTCCTTACTTTAATCCTGACTTTAATGTTACGATTAATGACTTACCAGAACTTGGAATAAAAAGAGATATTAAAATTACATTAGATAATGTTGGTTATGAAGATGAATATGAAGGCGAGTTTGCTAATAGATTAAGTGTAGTATGGACATTAAATTTTACCATGAGACTTAATTTTTATAGCAATGTTGCTAACGCAGATGTTATTAAGAAAGCAATTGCTACAGTTTACAATGATCCTAAAATGAGTCTTAATACAACTACTAATGCTAGCAAAGCAAAAATAACTGCTAGTGTTAATCCGTTAAATGCAACACCGTCTGATACTTATTCATTCTTGGAGGAATTTGATGAAGAATTCGAACAATAAAAGCACATTTGAAGAGTTAGATAAGAGCTTTAACACCAAAGAAATAACAAAAGCTTTAGAGTCTAATCTAAAAAGAACTCAAGAAGAAAGGCAACTACCAGCAATAGATATGTCTGATGAAGATAAGCAAGAGCTAGCAACAAAACAACAAGAAGAAGATTTACAATATGCTAGGAGTATGTTGAAACAGGCTGAGGCATATAATGCTGAGGCAATAGAAGGTATATTACATATAGCAAGAAACTCAGACCAACCTAGAGCATACGAAGTAGCTGGGGGACTAATTAAAAATTTACAGGACAATGCTAAAGACATGTTAGATGTACACGAAAGACAAAAAAGAATATCAGCAGACGATCCTAAGGCAAAGAATATAAAAACACAAAACAATTTATTCGTAGGTAGCACAAAGGACTTATTAAAAGCTATTAAGAACGAAGATACTAAAACAATAGATGTAACACCAGATGACACAAGCAAGTAATAGCTATCACGGCAATCCTAATTTAAAACCACTGGGTTATCAGCACGATTTCTCAGAAGAAGAAATTAAAGAGTATGTTAAATGTAAGGATGACCCTGTTTATTTTATAGAAAAATATGTAAAGATTATTACATTGGATAAAGGTTTACAACCATTTAAGTTATACGACTGCCAAAAAAGAAAAGTAGAATGTATAATGAATAATAGGCGTGTTGTTCTTATGGAAGGACGACAACAAGGTAAAACAGTAACATCAGCAGCGTGTATATTACACTATACAATTTTCCAAGAAGATAAAACAGTAGCTATTATGGCAAACAAATCCTCAGCAGCAAGAGAAGTATTAAACAGATATCAAATAATGTATGAAAATTTACCTTTATGGATGCAACAAGGTGTTAAGGTATGGAATAAGGGTGATGTAGAATTAGAAAACAATAGTAAAGTATTAACAGCAGCAACAACAGCAGCAGCGATTCGTGGTAAATCAGTTAACTGGCTATATATTGATGAGGCAGCAATCATACCTAACAACATAGCAGACGAGTTCTTTACTTCTGTTTATCCTACTATTTCTGCTGGTGAGACAACAAAAATTCTACTTACATCTACACCATTAGGTTACAATCACTTCTGGAAATTCTGGAATGAATCTGTAGAAGGAGTAAACGGTTTTGAAAATATGTTTATTCCTTACTATGAGATACCAGGTAGAGATGAGAAGTGGCTAGGAGAACAGAAACAATTACTAGGTGATGTTAAATTTAATCAAGAGGTAATGTGTGAGTTCCTAGGATCAACCAATACATTAATTAATGCACAAACAATAGCAAGACTTAGTACAAAAGATCCTTTATATACTAAAAGTGGTTTAGATATATACGAAGAACCTCAAGAAGGACACTTCTATGCTATGACAGTAGACACATCTAGAGGCATAGGTGGAGACTTTTCAGCATTTATTGTAGCAGATATAACGAAAATGCCATATAAAGTAGTGGCAAAATACAGAGATAACAAAGTAGCGCCTATGTTATACCCAGACATAATAGGAAAAGTGGGTAAAGACTATAATGATGCTTTTATATTAGTAGAAGTAAATGACATAGGACAACAAGTAGCAGAGATATTACATCAAGAAGTAGAGTATGAGAACATGCTTAGTACTGTTACTGAACAAGCAAGACAATATGTAAGTCCAGGTTTTGGTAAAGCAACAAAACATGGGGTTACAACCTCTAAACAAGTTAAAAGACAAGGGTGTTTTACATTTAAGTCTTTAATAGAGGAACAGAAACTGTTGGTATTTGATGAACATATAATACATGAGATTTCAACATTTACTGAGAAAGGTAACACTTATCAAGCAGATGAAGGTTACCACGATGATTTGGTTATGTGTTTAGTTTTATTTGGTTGGCTTACTAGTCAAAACTTCTTTAAAGACATGACAGATGTTAATACAAGAGAGGGTTTATATAAGCAACAGATGGGAGATATTGAGAGTAACTTAACACCTTTTATCAGAGTTACAGGTAACGAAGAAGAAGTTGAAGTGTTAGGTGGTGATGTTTGGCTTACTCATGATGAGTATCACCCTGTATCTTTACAAAAGAAACTAAAAAATATGATAAATTCCTAATGTACACACGCACCTATAGGTCTGTACATATTTGTAATTTAAGTTTTTTATAAATAGTTGGATGATAATAAATATAACTTGTGTCATTCATAAGATAATATAAACCGAGGAGAAAAACATGGCATTTCAGCTATCACCAGGCGTTGTCGTTACTGAAACAGACCTTACTAGCGTTGTCCCGGCGGTTGCATCTACTACAGGTGCATTTGTTGGGAACTTCCAATGGGGTCCGGCAGGCGAGATCGTAACAATTAGTTCAGAGAATAATCTTGTAGAGAGATTTTTCAAGCCAGATAATGATACAGCTGTAGACTTTTTCACAGCAGCATCATTCTTGGCATATGGTAATAATTTGAAGACAGTCAGAGCAGTTGATGACACCACAGCGAGAAACGCTGTAGCATCAGGAACAGCAGTTCTTATTAAAAACGGCGATGACTATACTCAAAATCACAGAGACGGTTCAGGTTCTAATGGAATGTGGGCAGCTAAATATCCTGGAGCATTAGGTAATTCACTTAAAGTTTCATTTGCGGATTCTAGTAACTTTGACAGTAATTCAGTAGCATCATCTACTGTAACAGCAGGTGGATCTAGTTATTCTAGTGCACCAACTGTAGCATTTAGTGCAGCACCAGCAGGCGGAGTAACTGCTACTGGTACAGCAACAATAAGTGGCGATGCTGTTAACGCAATTACTATTACTAATCCAGGAAACGGATATACAAGCGCACCAACCATTACAATTAGTGGCGGTGGAGGTTCTGGAGCAACAGCTACAGCGACTTTAGCTACTGACTGGGCATATAAAAATAAATTTGATACTGCACCTTTAACAAGCACAAGAACTGCTTTAACAGGTGGTTCAAATGACGAACTTCACATAGTAGTTATTGATGAAGACGGTCTATTTTCAGGTACTATAGGTACAGTATTAGAAACTTTTGCAGGCACTTCTAAAGCGTCGGATGCAAAAGGATTAGAAGGTGGTTCAATATTCTACAGAGATGTAATTGAAACACAATCTAAATTTATTTACTTCACAGATCACCCAGCAAGTGAAACAACTTGGGGTACAAGTGGAGCAGGAACAACTTATACATCTAACTTTACAGCAGCAGAATCTACTGTATCATTAACAGGCGGTGTTTCAGATGCCCCTGATAGTGGCGATATACAAACAGCATATGCACTATTTGCAGATGCAGAAAGTGTAGATATTTCACTTGTATTGACAGGCGGACACAGCACAACAGACGCAAAGTATGTAATAGACAACATTTCTAAATCTAGAAAAGACTGTTTAACTTTCTGTTCTCCACAACTGACAGATGTCGTTAACAACGCAGGTTCAGAAGTTACAGCAATGGTTGCTTCAAAAGCACTATTGACACCTACTTCTTATTCTGTAATGGACGGTAACTGGAAGTATATGTATGACAGATATAACGATGTCTACAGATGGGTTCCTTGTAACGGAGACATAGCAGGACTATGTGTTGAAACAGACAACACTACAGATCCTTGGTTCTCACCAGCAGGTTACAACAGGGGACAACTTAAAAATGCAGTTAAATTAGCATTCAACCCAACAAAAGCAAACAGAGACGACATGTATTCAGCAGGTATTAATCCTGTAATTAGCTCTGTAGGTAATGGTATAGTATTGTTTGGAGACAAAACAATGACATCAGCACCTTCAGCGTTCAACAGAATTAATGTTAGACGATTGTTTATTGTGTTAGAAAAAGCTATTGCAATAGCAGCTAAGTATCAACTGTTTGAATTTAACGATGCGTTTACTAGAGCGCAATTTTCATCATTACTTACACCATTCTTAAGAGATGTTCAAGGCCGTAGAGGTATATTTGACTTTAAAGTAATTTGTAACACATCTAATAACACATCAGAGGTTATAGATAGGAACGAATTTGTAGCAGATATCTTTATTAAGCCAGCAAAAGCAATCAACTTTATACAGTTGAACTTTATTGCTACTAGAACAGGTGTTAGCTTTGAAGAAATTGGCGGTTAACGGCGTATAAATAGTTTTAATAGGAGAACAAAATGCAAATAGAAAAATTCAAATCAGCATTAGGGGCAGGCGGAGCTCGTCCCAATCAGTTTGAAGTGATCCTCACATTTCCAACAGCAGTAGGTGCAGTTGGAGGAGATGCTAATATTCTAGTTACTGGAGCTGCTATGCCAGCTTCAACAGTTAACCCAGCTATCATACAGTATAGAGGCAGGGAAGTTAAATTCGCAGGTGAAAGGATTTTTGATCCTTGGACAATCACTATTGCCAATGATACTAAACAGTCTTTAAGACAACCGTTTGAAGCTTGGTTAGATGCAATGAATAATAAAGCAGACAACAGCTCGATAGCACTTAACCCACAAGACTATCAAAGAGAGATTACTGTTAAACATTTGGACAGAAATGACGAAGCATTACCTGGTGGAATTATACAACTTAACGGAGCTTTTCCAATTAACATGTCAGAAGTTGCATTACAATATGCACAGAACGATATAATTGAAGAGTTTACAGTTACATTCCAGTACCAGGACTATGAAGTCATAAATTAATCCCGATAGATGGGACGGAATAAATAATTATGGACATTTTTGGTTTTGAAATAAAGAGGAAGGAGACGCCACAGGGTGAGAAATCATTTGTGGCGCCTGCCGAAGACGGTGCAATAGAGTCGATTCGAGCGGGTGGGTACTACGGTACTTACATGGATCTGGAAGGGGTAGCCCAAACAGAAGCCGAGTTGGTTAAAAGATATCGTGACATTGCCATGATGGCAGATGTTGATACAGCAGTAGAGGATATCATTAACGAAGGGATTGCACAATTGGAGAATGAATCTCCCGTCGAACTTAACTTAGACGATGTAGAGTTATCGTCAGCAGTTAAGAAATCAATACTAAAAGAGTTTGAACAACTAAAGAACCTCCTGGACTTCAAGGAACGAGCCCAGGACTACTTTAGGAGATGGTACATAGATGGCAAGATCTTTTTCCATAAGGTTATAGATCTTGAAAATCCTAAACAAGGGATCAAGGATATTAGATATATTGATCCTAGGAAAATTAGGAAGGTGCGTGAGATTAAGAAGGAAAAGAATCCTTCTGGCGTACAATTTGTTAAAGAGGTAGAAGAGTTCTTTATCTTTAATGACAAAGGAGTAACTTCTAAACCAGGACAATATATTGCTCCTGAAAACCAACAAGGTTTAAAAATAACAAAAGACGCTATAGCATATGCACCAAGTGGTTTGGTAGATCACGATAAGAATATTTCTTTATCTTATCTACATAAGGCTATTAGGCCTGCACACCAA
>ERZ802830.2426-NODE-2426-length-16883-cov-6.70187_pt1 | contig 16883 bp, 17 predicted proteins | sample MGYA00345654_ERZ802830 | MGnify/ENA primary metagenome ERZ802830 (study PRJEB30503, sample SAMEA104212375) | marine metagenome | biome: Westerlies Biome; feature: [SRF] surface water layer (ENVO:00010504) within the epipelagic zone...; material: water...
CAATTAAAAGCTGCATCTACTTTAGTAAATATAATATCAAAAAGAAATTATGCTCCCATACTTTTGGATGGCGTAACAGGATCTGGTAAAACTGAAGTTTACTTTCAAGCTATTTTAAACATTTTAAAACAAAAAAAACAGGTTTTAGTACTACTTCCTGAAATTTACTTATCTACAGAGTGGAATTTTCGTTTCAAACAAAATTTTGGTTTTGATCCACTTATATGGCATTCAAACCTATCAAAAAAAATAAGAGAAGAAACATGGTTTAAAGTAAACAGAGGTGACAACAATGCAATAGTTGGAGCTAGATCTGCACTCTTTCTTCCATTTTCTAATTTAGGACTAATAATTATTGATGAAGAACATGACAATTCTTTTAAACAAGAAGAGGGTGTTCTTTACAACGCAAGAGACATGGCTCTAATAAGAGCTAAGATTGAAAAAATTCCTATTATTTTATCTACAGCTACACCATCTATGGAAACCTGGTCAAACGCACAAAATAATAAATTTTCTTATGTAAAATTATCAGAACGTATTGGTATAGCTAAAATGCCTGAAATACGAATAGTTGATATGAGAGAGGCTAATTTAGATTATAACAAGTGGATATCTCATTCTTTAAAAGATAAAATTTCAGAAAACTTAGTAAACAAAAACTTATCGCTCTTATTCTTAAATAGAAGGGGATATGCACCACTAAAATTATGTAATTCATGTGGCCACCGTCTTAAGTGCCGGAATTGTGAAAGCTGGTTGGTAGAACATAAAAAAGATAATATTCTAATTTGTCATCAATGTGGAATTACCCAAAAATTCGAAAATAAATGTAAGTCATGTGGCAAGGAAGAAACTCTTATTTCATGTGGTCCAGGAGTTGAAAGGATAGAAGAAGAAATAATAGGTCATTTCCCCGAAGTCAAAATTGAAATTCTTTCTTCTGACACTGTAAAAAATCCTCATGCAATGAGTACTTTATTAAAGAAAATTCAAAATTGTGAAATTGATATAATTATTGGCACTCAAATGATCTCAAAAGGCCATAATTTCAAAAATTTAACACTAGTAGGAATTATAGATGCAGACATGAGTTTATCAGGGGGTGATTTGAGAGCTTCAGAAAAGGCGTTCCAAGTTCTGCATCAAGTTTCTGGTCGTGCAGGGAGAGAAAATAAAAAAGGAATAGTTCTGATACAAACTTATGATCCTGAAAATCAAGTGATAGAAGCTCTGAAAAAAAATAACAGAGACAATTTTTTAACTATGGAAAAAGATTTCAGAAAAGCTACTAATCTTCCACCTTTTGGAAGATTAGTATCAATTATAATTTCTTCCAAGGATCAATATAAACTAGAGAGATTTGGAAATACATTAAAAGATATTGCACCTAATTTTGAAAATGTTTCAATACTTGGCCCAGCGCCAGCAACAGTTTTTTATCTAAGAGGTAAATTCAGATATAGATTTCTTATTAAAACTAAAAAGGAAATCAATATTCAAAAGGTAATTAAAATTTGGCTTCAAAGTACAAAAATACCCTCAGCTATAAAGTTAGTAATTGATATTGAACCTTATTCATTTCTGTAAAAATTTTTTAATTTAATATATTTAAAAGGTTATTTAATTTTTATTTAATATTAGTTGATGATACTCTTGCAACAACTCAATCCATGTGCTAACACCACAGCCAAAAAGATATAAATTTAAAAGTAATATTTTGGTAATTTATTTTGAAAAGTAATTCAGAAATTAGTAAGCGTTATGCAAAGGCTTTGATTGAGCTTTGTAGCGAATCTAAAAGTTTAGAAAAGGTTGAAAAAGATATTTTAAACCTAAATAATTTGATCAATAATAATGATGAAATTAAAGAAATTTTAAAATCGCAAATTATTTCTAGAGATAACCTTGCTAAAATTATGGGCGATGTTTTAAGAACATTAAATTCAAACCCTCTTACTATTAAATTTGTTGGTACCATTGCATTAAATGGTCGATTACAAAATATACACAATATTGTTGATGAATTTTTAAAGATGATGTCTGATAAAAGAGGTGAGTTAGTTGCAAGCGTAACAACTGCTTTTCCAATATCAAAAGATATAAATAATTCTTTGGTTACAGAAGTAAAAAAATTAACTAAATCTGAAAAAATTGAATTAAAATCTAACGTTGATAAATCACTTATTGGGGGGTTTGTTCTCCGTGTTGGCTCAACTATGATTGATAGTTCAATAAAAACAAAACTTAATTCGTTAAAAATGATTATGAAGGGTGTCTAGATCATGGATATTAGTGCTGCTGAAATTTCAAAAATTTTAAAAGAGCAAATTTCTGACTATGGAAGCAAAGCTTCTGTTTCCGAAGTTGGAAAGGTTTTAAGTATAGGAGACGGAATAGCAAGAGTATATGGTCTTGACGAGGTTCAACTCGGTGAAATGGTTGAATTTGACGGTGGTGTTAAAGGAATGGCACTGAATCTTGAATCAGATAATGTTGGTGTGGTTATCTTCGGGGACGATAGATCAATCAAAGAAGGAGATACAGTCAAAAGAACAAAGTCTATCGTTGATGTTCAAGTTGGAAAAGAATTACTTGGCAGAGTAGTTGATGGATTAGGAAACCCTATTGATGGCAAAGGGCCTATTCCTAAAAGTGCTAAACGTACAAGAGTAGAGGTTAAAGCCCCAGGTATCATGCCTAGAAAATCAGTTCATGAGCCAATGATGACTGGGCTCAAAGCCATTGATACATTAGTTCCTGTTGGTAGAGGCCAAAGAGAACTTATCATTGGTGATAGACAAATCGGTAAAACAGCAATTGCTCTAGACACTTTTATTAATCAAAAAGAAACTAATGAAGCTGCTGGAAAAGATGATAGTAAGAAATTATTTTGTATTTATGTTGCAATAGGACAAAAGCGTTCATCTGTTGCTCAAATTGTTAAGACACTAGAAGAATACGGTGCTATGGACTACACAATTGTTGTAGCTGCAACAGCATCTGAGTCAGCGCCAATGCAATTTTTAGCCCCATATACTGCAGCAGCAATGGGTGAATATTTTAGAGATAATGGCATGCACGCCGTAATTGTTTATGATGACCTATCAAAACAAGCTGTAGCATACAGACAAATGTCTTTGCTTTTAAGAAGACCACCTGGACGTGAAGCCTATCCTGGTGATGTTTTTTATCTTCACTCTAGACTTCTTGAAAGATCTGCAAAAGTTAATGATAAATTAGGTGGTGGATCATTAACTGCTTTACCAATAATTGAAACACAAGCAGGTGATTTATCGGCCTTTATTCCAACGAATGTTATTTCAATAACAGATGGACAGATTTTTTTAGAATCAGAACTTTTTTATAGAGGTATTCGGCCAGCTGTAAATGTAGGCCTATCCGTTAGTAGAGTTGGTTCTGCAGCTCAAACAAAAGCTATGAAAAAGGTTGCAGGGTCTATTAAGTTGGAACTTGCTCAATATAGAGAAATGGCTGCATTTGCTCAATTTGCTTCAGATATGGATGCTTCAACTCAACAATTACTAGCAAGAGGCTCTAGACTAGTTGAGCTTCTGAAACAGCCACAATACAGTCCTCTTCCAATGGAAGAACAGGTAATATCTATATATGCAGGCGTTAATGGTTATTTAGATAAAGTTAGCATTGAAAATATATCAAAATTTGAGACTGACTTAATGAATCTTATAAAAAGTAGCCACAAAGATATCCTCAAATCAATTCGTGATGAGAAAGCTTTAACTGACTCTACAGAAGAAAAGTTAAAAAAAGCTATTGAAGAATTTTTAAAAACTTTTGAATAAATTGGAATTATAATTTAATGCCTTCTTTAAAAGACTTAAAAATAAGAATAAATACTGTAAAGTCCACACAGAAGATTACTTCTGCTATGAAAATGGTTGCATCTGCGAAACTTAAAAAGGCTCAAGAGAAAGCTGAGTCAGGAAGACCATATGCAACAAAAATGAGTAGTATTGTTTCTACGCTAGCATCAAAGGTTAACAAGGGTAGTGGTCCAAAATTATTATTTGGGAATAATTCAGATAAAAATATACTATTAGTTGCGATTTCTGCTGACAGAGGTTTGTGTGGAGGCTTTAACAATAATATTTCTAAAGAGGTAAGAAGAAGAGTTAAAGAACTAGAAAATGATGGTAAAATTGTAAAACTAATTTTAGTTGGAAGAAAAGTTGGATCAGTTCTAAAACGTGAAATGGGTGATAGAATAATAGGTTCTTTTACAGGAATTCAAGGTGACAATTTAACGTTTACTAAAGTTTCTCCAGTTTCATTGCAAATATTATCTCTTTTTGAAGAAAATAATGTAGATGAAGTCGAAATGCTCTATAATCGTTTTCAATCCGTAATTTCTCAAGTAGTTACAAAAAAACAACTTATTCCTGCAGAAGTAAGTGATGAAAAAATTGAAGAAGAAGATCAACAAACTACATATGAGTATGAACCTGAGGAAGAAATAATTCTGAATGACTTGCTTCCCAGGAATTTATCAACACAAATTTATAGTGCGCTGCTAGAAAGTTCTGCAGGCGAATTAGCAGCTAGAATGACAGCAATGGATAATGCTACAAGAAATGCTGGTGAACTAATTGATAGACTAACCTTAGAGTATAATAGAACCAGACAGGCTTTTATAACAAAAGAATTAATCGAAATAATATCTGGTGCAGAAGCAGTATGATAACAAATTTTAAAATTAGAAAAGGAATATACAATGGCAAAAACTAAATCTGGAAAGATTACTCAGGTTATTGGAGCTGTAGTTGATGTAAAGTTTGAAGAAGATCTTCCTCCAATATTAAACGCTCTTGAAGTTGATAATAATGGAACAAGACTTGTACTTGAAATTGCTCAGCATCTTGGTGAAAATACTGTCAGATGCATTGCTATGGATGCTACTGAAGGTTTAGTTAGAAACATGGATGCTGTTGATACAGGAGCACCAATTACTGTTCCTGTAGGCCCTGAAACATTAGGAAGAATTATTAACGTTGTTGGTGATGCAATTGATGAAAAAAAGCCAATTAAAAGTAAAAAAAGTTATCCTATACATAGACCAGCCCCTGAATTTATTGAGCAGGCAACTGAATCCGAAATATTAGAAACTGGGATTAAAGTTGTTGATTTGTTAGCTCCTTATGCAAAAGGTGGAAAAATCGGTTTGTTTGGGGGAGCTGGTGTTGGTAAAACAGTTTTGATTATGGAACTTATTAATAACGTCGCAAAAGCACACGGTGGATATTCTGTATTTGCTGGAGTTGGTGAAAGAACCAGAGAAGGTAATGACTTATATCATGAAATGATAGAGTCTAACGTTATTATTCCAGATGGTCCGGGATCAAAAGCCGCTCTTGTTTATGGTCAAATGAATGAGCCTCCAGGTGCAAGAGCAAGAGTTGGATTAACAGGCTTAACATTAGCGGAATATTTTAGAGATGAAGAAGGTCAGGATGTTTTGTTTTTCGTAGATAATATTTTTAGATTTACACAGGCAGGCTCAGAAGTGTCCGCACTTTTAGGGAGAATTCCCTCTGCTGTTGGATATCAGCCAACGCTTTCAACAGACATGGGTGCTCTTCAAGAGAGAATTACAACAACCACAAAAGGATCGATAACATCTGTTCAAGCAATATATGTTCCTGCTGATGATTTAACAGATCCTGCTCCTGCAACTTCATTTGCTCACCTTGATGCTACAACCGTATTATCAAGAGCAATTTCTGAGAAAGGAATTTACCCAGCAGTTGATCCACTTGATTCTACTTCAAGAATGTTAGACCCAAGAATAGTTGGTGATGAACACTATGAAACAGCAAGATCTGTTCAGTCGATTCTCCAACAATACAAAGCATTACAAGATATTATTGCTATTTTAGGAATGGATGAACTATCTGAAGAAGATAAATTAACTGTTGCCCGAGCAAGAAAGATTGAAAGATTTTTATCTCAGCCTTTTCATGTAGCTGAAGTATTTACTGGTTCACCTGGAAAGTTAGTATCTTTAGAAGACACAATTAAAGGTTTCAAGGGAATCGTTAATGGTGAATATGACCACTTACCAGAAGCTGCATTTTATATGGTAGGAACCATTGAAGAGGCAATTGAAAAGGGAGCTAAGCTTGAAGCTTCAGCTGCTTAAATAATATGAGATTTTTTTATGGAAAATAAAACTAACTTTACACTTATTACTCCATCTCAGACTATGATAAATCAAGAGGTTGAGATGGTAGTTGTCCCTGGCAGTGAGGGACATTTTGGAGTTTTATCATTACATGCTCATACATTATCAACATTAAACAGAGGCATTGTAACCTTGTATGATAATGGTAACCCTACAAATGAAGTTGTTGTTGATGGTGGTATTGCTGATGTTACTCCAACTGGATGTTCTGTTTTAGTTGAGAGAGCTGAAGATCTAAATGGAATTGATAAAACTGATATAGAAAAACGATATAATAGTTTTAAAGACAAAGAAGATAATTTTGAAAATCCAGCTGAAGAAAAAGCTAATTCTGAAGAAATTAGCTGGCTAAGGTTTGTTTTAGATAATATAAAAAATTAGTTCATACCTTTGAAAAAAGTTTTTCAAATTCATTTATTACTTTCTCATAGATATTTCTTTTAAATGGAACTGCCAGTTCTGGTAATTTTTTGTGGTCTTCCCACTTCCATTCAATAAACTCCGGATTTTCAGTTTTAATGTTAATTTCATCATTGGTTCCTAGGAATCTATATGCTAACCATTTCTGTGTTTGCCCTCTATATTTTCCATTCCAAAGCCTTTGAGAAAGTTTTTGAGGAATGTCATAATTGAGCCAAGTTCCCATCTCACCAACTAGTTGAACATTTCGAGTGCCAATTTCTTCTTCCATCTCTCTTAAACCTGCCTCTTTTGGGTTTTCACTTGCTTCAATTCCTCCTTGAGGCATTTGCCATGCGTTCAAACTAGAATCTATTCTTTTTCCAATAAAAACATGCCCGTCTTTATTAATAACAACTAAGCCAACACAGTTTCTGTAAGGTTTTGATTGGTTCATTATTGTTTCAAATTATTTTTTAAGGTTGCTAAATACAGAAGCACCTCTAATTAAATCTAGTGCTCTTGATAATTGGAAATCAATTTCGTCTTGGGTTTTTTCAGTAACATCTAATTCTGAACCAAGAGAGGTCTCTTCACTTGTTTTAGAAATATCAGTATCATTATCATCAATATCTATTGAATTTTCTTTTTCTTTTTTATCTAAAGCCCCTCTGATATCTTCCTCCCGAACAATACCAAAATCTATGGGCTCTATTTTTGCTACCTTAACTTCAATATCAGGAGAAATACCCTTAGCTTGAATAGAAATACCTGATGGTGTATAATATCGTGCTGTTGTTAATCTCATAGCTCCATGTCCTGGCAAAGGAATAACAGTTTGCACAGACCCTTTTCCAAAAGATCTAGTGCCGAGTAAAACTGCCCTTTTATGGTCCTTTAAAGCTCCCGCAACGATTTCTGAAGCTGAAGCTGATCCACTATTTATTAAAACAACAAGTGGCAAACCATTAATTATGTCACCTGGCCTCGAATAATGATGTGTTGAATCGTTACCATTTCTTCCTCTAGTTGAAACAATTTCTCCTAATTCTAAAAATGAGTCTGAAACAGATATAGCCTCGGATAGCAATCCACCTGGATTATTTCTCAAATCTAAAACTATTCCTTGAAGTTTATCTCCTAAATCTTTTTTAAAACCTTGAACAGCTTTAACAAGCCCGGGCGTAGTTTGTTGACTGAATGTAGTGAGTCTTATATATCCAATATTATCAAAAACTTCACTTTTTACTGAAGATATCTTTATTTCATCCCTAATAATTTTAACTTCGAAGGGATCATTCTTACCTCTTCTAATTGTTATAATTACTGGATCCCCAATTTTACCTCTTAATTTTTCAACTGCCTCATCTAAAGTAAGTCCGTAAACACCTTCGTTGTCTATACCAATAATTAAATCTCCGGGCTGTATATTTGCTTTGTCTGCTGGAGTATCGTCAATTGGAGATACCACTTTAACAAATCCGTCTTCCATTGTGACTTCGATACCAAGTCCACCAAAAGCCCCCTTTGTTTGAACTTGCATATCTTGGAAATCTTCATCACCCATAAATGAAGAGTGAGGATCAAGATTTGCTAACATGCCATTGATTGCAGACTTAATTAAATCTTTGTCAGTAACATCTTCAACGTAAGCTTCTCGAACTCTTTGGAATACGTCACCAAATAAGGTTAATTGTCTGTAAGTCTCAGAATTTTTTGCCTCTACATTTAAAATGAGAGGAGAAAAATAACTTATACCCAATATACAGAAAGCAGATGCAAATATTACTGATATTATTTTTTTTGAAACAAACAATTATTTCTCCGTCGATGATATTATATGATCAAACATTATATTATATTTAAATGTTAAATAATCAAACTATTACCTTCTATTTCTTTTGGTTTATCTATATTTAAAAGTTCAATTATTGTAGGAGCTATGTCAGATAATTTACCTTTGTTCAATTTCATATTATCGCCCCCATTAACTAGTATAAATGGAACCAAATTATTTGTATGAGCAGTATGTTTAGACTTTTGATCTTCATCCCACATGGTTTCACTATTTCCATGGTCAGATGTAAGAATTAAAATACCATTTTTTTCATTGACAGCTTTAAAAATTTTCCCTACACAATCGTCTACATACTCGACTGCCTGTAGAGTTGATTCATAATTTCCTGAATGCCCTACCATGTCTGGGTTAGCAAAATTTGCTATAATAACATCAAATTTTTTATTATTAATACTTTTAATAATTTCTTCTGTTATTTCACTAGCACTCATTTTTTTTGTTAAATCATATGTCTCAACTTTAGGTGAAGAAATTAAAATTCTCTCTTCACCATTGAAAACTTTTTCATCTCCTCCATTAAAAAAGAAAGTTACATGAGGATATTTTTCTGTTTCAGCTATTCTTAATTGCTTTAATCCAGAGTTTGATAAAATTTCGCCTAAAGAATTTTTAATATTATTTTTAGAAAACAAACTAGGCATAAGTTTATCTATTTCATATGAATAAGGAACCATTCCCAATAATGAGGAGTAATCAATTGTTTTCGATCTAACAAAATTATTGAAGCTTTTATTAGTTAGTGAATTAATTATTTGTCGCACTCTGTCTGATCTAAAATTTGCAATAATCAAACCATCACCATTTTTTATCCCTTTAAAGTAATTTTCCTCATTTTTCTTTATTATTGTAGGAGAAATAAATTCGTCGGTTTCTCCTCTATTATAAGCATCTTGTATGAGCCCTTTAATATTGGTTGAGTAGTAATTAGCTTCGCCTAAAACCAAAGTTTTCCAAGCAATTAGCGTTCTATCCCATCGATTATCTCTATCCATGGAGAAAAATCTTCCCATTACAGATCCTATTGAAGCACCTTTGGGTAATTTTGAATTAAATTTTACTAAACTTGATAGTGCTGATTTTGGGAGTACATCTCTTCCATCAGTGAAAGCATGAATAATAACTTTAATATTTTTTCTTACTAAAATATTTGCTAATTCTAAAATATGATTATCTTTTGAATGAACGCCACCACTACTTACTAATCCTAGAATATGAGTAGTACCATTACCAAGTGAGACATTATTAACAAAATTATTAATTAAGTTATGTTTTTTTAAGCTTCCAGAGTTTATTGATTCATCTATCCTAAGAAGGTTTTGTTTTAAAACTCTTCCACACCCTATGTTCATATGCCCAACTTCAGAATTACCAACTTGCCCTTTAGGAAGACCTACATCCTCTCCAGATGCTAATATTTGTGTTGAAGGGTAATTATTATTTAAATAATCAAAGTTAGGGGTATATGCGTTTTTAACAGCATTTTTAAAATTATTTTTAGATATTCCCCAACCATCCAGTATGCAAAACGTAATTGGTTTAGATGTTTTATTAATTCTAATATCAAATTCTCCAAACAAATATAATTTTAATTACGATGATATGGATGTTTAGCAATAATTGCTTCAGCTCTATAAATCTGCTCTAAAAGAATAACTCGTGCAAGCATATGAGGAAAGGTCATCTTTGAAAAACTTATAATCAAATCAACATTATCTTTTAGTTTTTGATCAACTCCATCAGCTCCACCGATTATAAAATTTATTTTATTGAAACCAGTATTTTTCCAATTTGATAAAATACCAGAAAACTCATCTGATGAAAAACATTTACCAAATTGGTCGAGTAAAATTCTTTTTCCGTTATTTTTAATCATTGATAAAAGTTTTTCTGACTCATCTTTAGTTTTTTTATTTCCTTCTGGTAAATGAGATACATACTCAAATAACTGAATATTACTAATTCTTTTTGAATATTTACTAAAAATTTCAGATTCTGCGGAACGCTTCATATTCCCAATAGCATAAATATGATATTTGATCATAAATTAACTATATATCATTTCCAATCATAATTGTTTCTGAGTCACCCTTTTTTTGAATCCACATTTTCTCGAGATTATAAAATTCTCTTGTCTCTTGTTGAAATAAATTTAGTAGGATATCTCCAGCATCAATTAAAATCCAATCAGATTTTTGCAAACCTTCAACGGATATTTTTTTAATTTTATGTGTTTTTAAAAACTCAATAATTTTTTGAGCCATTGAATTAGTATGCCTGGAAGAGCTTCCTGCAGCTATTATCATATAATCTGCTATTGAACTTTTCCCCTTAAGGTCAATAACTACTATATTTTCAGCCTTAAGTTTGTCTAATTCAGAAACTATTTGTTCTTGAATATTATTAGTTCTTTGTTTTTTTGTTGGAATATTTAATCTCCTCAATTTCAATATAATATAAAGAATGAAAAATTTCTATTAATTTGATTTTCTAATTTTTGTTGATGAAATATTTAAATTTATATTGTGTAAATACCCCCATTTAGGTGGTTTTTCGTCAACTAAAGCTCTAAGTCTATTGTTTCTAATTCTACTGCCTAAGATATGAGCACCTTTGCTATTTAAACTTCTAAAAGAAAAGTTTTTTCGATTGAAAATGGCAAATGGAAGCAAATTTGATAATTCAGACGCTTTATACCATTTATGGAAGTTAAATAAATTATCTGAGCCCATTATCCAGATAAATTTGATTTTGGGAAATCTGGGAAGCATTTTTCTTAATAAACTGTAGCTAGTTTTTGTTTTAAAATTACTTTCTAATTTTAAAACTCTGAATTTGGGGTGTTTAGCTTTTTCAATACAAAGTTGATATCTTTTAGATATCGGTAAGGTCTCAAAAGAGCTCTTCAATGGATTTTGTGGACTAATAAGCCACCATATTTCATCTAAACCAAAAAGTTTAAGAGCTAATTTAGCTATCGTAAAATGTCCTTCATGTGGAGGATTAAAAGACCCCCCCATTAACCCTACTTTTAAATTTCTAGTGTCATGAATAAACTTAGGAAATTTGTGAACTCTTTTAGGAGCGGATCTGCCCATTACCATGTACAACATATTTAAAACTCGTTAATTGCTCAGCTCCAACTGGTCCTCTGGCATGTAACCTTCCTGTAGAAATACCAATTTCAGCACCAAGACCAAACTCACCACCATCGGCAAATTGTGTTGATGCGTTCACCATTACTATAGCACTGTCAATAGAACTAGTAAAAATATCAGCATTTGTTTTACTTTCTGTCATTATAGCATCTGTGTGTTCTGTTCCAAATTTCTCAATATGATTAATTGCATCATATATATCCTCAACAATTTTTATTGATAGTTTAGGAGCTAAATATTCAGTTGACCAATCATCTTCAGTTGCAAGACCAATATTAGGAATTATAGATTGAGTGATTTCATCACCTACTATTTCACAACCAAGTTTGTTAAGTTTTGAATGCATTAATGGAAGAAAAGCATGAGCAACATTTTTATTGACTAATAAAGTCTCAGTAGCACCACATATTCCTGTCCTCCTCATTTTAGCATTTTCTACTACAGAATAAGATTTTTCTAGGTCAGCATGCTCATCTATATAAATATGACAAACGCCTTCTAAATGAGAAAAAACTGGTACGCTTGCATATTTTTGAACTTTTCCAACAAGCGATTTTCCACCTCTAGGTATTATAACATCAATGATACCTGACATTTTTAGCATATAATCAACTGCCTCTCTATTTTTCGAAGGTACTAATTGAACTACATCAGGCGATATTTGGCACTCTTCTAATGAACTTCTTATTAATTCGGTTATAATTTGACATGAATTAAAGCTATCAGAACCACACCTCATGATAACTGAATTTCCAGATTTAATAGAAAGCCCTGCCGCATCAGCTGTAACATTAGGACGAGATTCAAAAATAATTCCTAATACTCCTAAAGGGGTAGGCTTTCTTGAAATTTTTAAACCATTAGGTCTTTCCCACTCGTCTAGTTTTCTTTGTAAAGGATCAGGCAATTGAGAAATTTCATTTAAACTTTTTACAATGTCTAAAATTCTTTTTTCATCTAAACGAAGTCTATCAATATATGATTCTTTTAAATCAGCCCTAAAAGCATTATCTAAATCTTCTTTGTTTTTAGTAATAATTTTTTCAATATTGGATTTTATTTTCCCTGCACATAATTTAAGAACTTTTTGTCTTATTTCGTGAGGTGCAAAGGCTACTTCTTTCTGAGAGTTTTTAGATTTTTTGCCAATTATGTGTAAAATTTCTTTAATTTCCATCTAAAAACAAGCCTAGGTTAATATTATTTTTTCAAAACTAAATCATCTCTATGTATGAGTTCATCTCGACCTTCATACCCTAGATAACTTTTTATATCACGAGTTTTCTTTCCAGAAATAATTTCAATTTCTCTAGAGTTATATGATGATAGACCTGAACCTATATTTCTTCTGTCTTGATCTAGTATTTCAACTAAGTCACCTTTTTCAAATAAACCTTCTACCTTTATAACTCCAGCAGGTAATAAAGAACTGCCATTTTTAAGTGCAGTTGATGCACCATTATCTACTATTAATTTACCTAAAATATTAAGTCCAGCTGCAATCCATTTTTTTCGTGCTGTTAATGGCGTTTCATTGGCTTTGAAAATAGTATGCTTTTTTCCTTTAGATAACTCTAAGATTGGGTGCTCGCTCTCACCATTGCAAATGATCAAATTACACCCTGATAAACTTGAAATTTTAGCAGCCTCAAGTTTTGTTACCATACCACCTGAAGCGTATTCATAATGAGATGATCCAGCCATATTCATAATTTCTTCATTTATTTCTGTAACTAAAGGAATATGCTTAGCTGTTTTAGAGTGATGTGGGTTTTGATCATAAAGTCCATCGATATCAGATAATAAGATTAGTAAATCTGATGATGACATTTGCGCAACTCTAGCTGCGAGCCTATCATTATCACCAAATTTTATTTCACTTGTGGTAACTGTATCATTTTCATTAATCACCGGAACTACATGAGAATTGATTAATGTTGCAATAGTCGCTCTTGCATTTAAATGTCTTCTTCTTGTTTCTGTATCATCAGGAGAAAGAAGAATTTGTGCACACTTAATATTTTGATGTTCTAAAGCAGCTTTCCAAGAATAAGCTAATTCAATTTGTCCTATAGATGCTGCTGCCTGGTTTTCTTCAAGATTTAAAGTTTTATCTGAAGAAATTAATGTGTTACGTCCTAAAGCAATTGCTCCTGAAGAAACGATTATAATTTCTTTTTTTATTTTCTGTAAATATGCAATATCTTCAGAAAAAGCAGAAAGCCAGTTATTTTGAATTGTTCTATTTTTTTTATTAATAATTAAAGAGCTACCTACTTTTATAATTATTCTTTTATAATTAGAAAAAAATTTACTTGTATATTTTTTATAATCTAAAAAATTTTTTATATCTTTTCCCATATTATAAATTTTTAAAGTTCGAGCCTTGTTCTTAGTTTCAAAAAATTAACATACAATGTTTAAAAATTACAACATCAGTCTTCTAAATCACTATTAGATTTATCAATATTGATGATAATTTCTGATACCTTTCTCAAAAGGTTTGAGACACCCTGATTGGAAATTGACGATATTCTATATACTTCTTTTGCGCCTGCTTTTTTTAACTTCTGTTCAATTTCAATATTTAATTCATCCAACAATGCATCAGATTTAGTTAAAACAGTAATACATTTTTTTTCATTTAAATCAGCTCCGTATTCTTTAATCTCATTTTGAATAGTTTTCCATGAATCAACTGGATCTTCATCACAGCAATCAACTAAATGTAAAAGAACTTTGCACCTTTCAATATGACCTAAAAATCGTGTGCCTAGTCCTGAACCAAGATGAGCGCCTTTTATTAGACCTGGAATATCTGCTATTACGAATTCATGATTGTCAATTTCAGCTACTCCTAGTCCTGGATACAAAGTAGTGAAAGGATAACTAGCTATTTTAGGCCGTGCAGCACTTACAACTGAGAGTAATGTTGATTTACCAGCATTAGGCAAACCAATCAAACCCGCATCAGCAATAAGTTTTAGCCTAAACCAAACCCATAATTCTTCACCTGTAATTCCAGGTTGAGCATATCTAGGGCTTTGTCTAGTTGAGGACTTAAACCATGCATTTCCTTTGCCCCCCTTACCTCCCTCAAGAAGTATTTCTCTTTGACCTATTTTTACCAAATCTAGTAGAAGTTGGTCTTTTTCTTCAGAAAGAATTTGAGTTCCTAGTGGTAGTTTTATTATTATTGGCTGACCATTTTGACCAGACTTATTTCTACCAGCTCCAGAATGGCCTGTCTCTGCTTTAAAATGTTGCTTATAGCGGAAATCTATTAGTGTGTTCAAACCTTCAACACATTCTACAATTACATCGGCTCCCTTTCCACCATCACCTCCATCTGGACCACCATAGGGGACATTAGCTTCTCTCCTGAAACTTACAGCTCCAGGACCACCGTTACCACTTTTCAAAAAAATTTTTACTTCATCAAGGAATTTCATTTTAACCGTCTGAACGGTTATGTATAAAGGTAAGGATTATTCTGCCGCTTTTGCTTCTGTTACCACATTAACAAACATTTTACCCTTAGATTTTTCTCTAAACTTAATTACTCCTGGTGATGTTGCAAAAAGAGTATGATCTTTACCAATCCCTACATTATCTCCAGGATGAACCTTAGTACCTCTTTGCCTAATAATTATATTACCAGCTAAAACCTTTTCTCCACCAAACTTTTTGACACCTAAACGTCTGCCTGCTGAGTCACGACCGTTTCTTGAACTACCACCTGCTTTTTTATGTGCCATAATAAACCCCTAAAATTTTTTATTTTTCTTTTTTTGAGCTTGTTTTAGCTTTTGGAGCCTTAACTTTCTCAACTTTTTTTGCTGTTGATGCCTTAGTTACTTTTGACTCTGTTTCTTTTTTAGTAACTTTAGTTTCATCAGTTTTCTTTACTTTTTGAACTCTCTCTTTTGTTACTTTCTTTTCATCTTTAATAACAAGTTTTTTTGGATCGCCAATTCCAACAACTTTCAATAAAGTCAAATCCTGTCTATGACCTTTAACTCTTCTTGAGTTTTTTCTTCTTCTATGTTTGAGAGTTATTATCTTTGGACCTCTAGTTTGTTTAACTACAGTAGCTGAAACAGCAACGTTCTGAAGTTCATTACCCTTGGTAATTTTACCAGAATCCACAACCATCAAAATATCAGATAAAGTTACAACTGAACCTTCATCAGCATTTATCCTTTCAACTAAAAGTTTCTGGTCATTTTCTACGCGGTATTGCTTCCCACCAGTCTTTATTACAGCATACATTTTTAAATATCCGTAGTTACAAAATATTTAAATTTTGTAAATCTAATGTTGAACGACGATATATATCTTTTACAGTGAATTTGTCAAGCATATGTAGGTTATTATTTAATAATTTAGTATTAATTTTTAGCAGTATATAATTTTTTTCTATATAATTTAATATTATGAATAAATCTATTTTAACAAATATTATTGCTCTCTTAATAACTTTAATAGGAATAATTAATCCTTTTGAAAATAGTTTACTACTTATGATTGGTTTGTTTAGCTTATCAGGAGGAATTACTAACTGGATAGCTATTCATATGTTATTTGAAAAAGTCCCTTTCGTTTATGGTTCAGGAATAATTCCTAAAAATTTTCTTATATTTAAACAAGCAATAAAAGATCTCGTAATAAAAGAATTCTTTTCTAGAAATAATGTAGAAGTATTTACCTCCAAAATAAGTGAAGAAGCAATTATATCTATTTCTAAAAATATTAATTATAATAATATTTTTGAAGGTTTAACTGAATCTATAGAAAGCTCACAATTAGGTGGTATGCTTTCCATGGTAGGAGGTAAAAAAGCCCTAGAGCCTCTTAGAAAACCTATAATAATAAAACTAGAAACCTTATTCAAATCCATAATAGAAAACGAAAAACGTTCAAATTTTGGCGATGAAATAGTGGATAACGTTTATGTTAGAATAGAAAAATTAATTGATGACAGATTAAATGAGTTATCTCCCCAAGATGTTAAAAAGATTATACAAAACCTAATTGACAAACACTTAGGATGGTTAGTAATTTGGGGTGGGGTTTTTGGAGGATTTATAGGTATTATTAGTTTTTTTGTTTCGTTATTTTTTATTTAAATTTTTCTACAAAAATATTTTTATTTAACTATATTATTTAAAAAAAGGTTTAAAAATGAATTATATCCCGGCTCCAATGCCAGAAAATGAGACCCGTCGTCAAGAAGCTGTTGAACGTTTAC
>ERZ802830.2429-NODE-2429-length-16879-cov-14.8455_pt1 | contig 16879 bp, 16 predicted proteins | sample MGYA00345654_ERZ802830 | MGnify/ENA primary metagenome ERZ802830 (study PRJEB30503, sample SAMEA104212375) | marine metagenome | biome: Westerlies Biome; feature: [SRF] surface water layer (ENVO:00010504) within the epipelagic zone...; material: water...
TATTAAAAACAGCAATATTCATTGTAATCGCTTTAATTCTCTTAAGTTTAGGTGGGAGCTTGTTCTTTTTATTGAAAGATCAAGGGCAAACCCAAAGCAAAAGAACTGTTTATGGTTTAGGTATGAGAGTTAGTCTCGGTGTTGTTTTAATAATTCTAATTACTTATGGTCTTTATTCAGGTCAACTAGGAAATAGTGTGCCCTGGGACCAGGTAAATTAGATTATATAAACAAAGAAAAATAACATTACCCAAACGACATCAACAAAATGCCAATACCAAGATGCAGCTTCAAATCCGAAGTGATCATGAGTTTCAAAATGATTAAAAAACACTGATCTAACCAACATTACTGATAACATACAGCATCCTAGAAAAACATGAAAACCATGAAATCCAGTTAACATGAAAAATGTTGATCCATATATGCCTGAATTTAGAGTTAAGCCATAATGAGCATAGGCCTCATAGTATTCTGCAGCTTGTAAAGCTAAAAAGATAACTGCCAATCCAACAGTTGCTCCTAGCCATCTGTTAAAAGATTTTCTACTGCCATTTTTTAAACCTAAGTGGGCAAAATGAACTGTAACACTTGAACTTAAAAGAATAATTGTATTCCATAATGGTAACCATGCGAGCACATGCGACCAGCCTGGAAATGCCATAGTCTTATCGGCTATTACATATTCTGATCCATTATCAGGAGTTGCTATAACTGGCCAGGTGTTTTCAAATCCTGTCCAGAAATCTACTCCCATCTCTTGAACAAATTCTATGGGAGCACCTTTTTCCCCTTCGCCTGCTAACCATGGAACTGCAAAAGTGCGAACATAAAATAGAGCTCCAAAAAATGCAGCAAAAAACATTACTTCAGAAAAAATAAACCAAGCCATTCCAAAAACATATGATTTTTTTAATTGTGCGCTATCCAGTCCAGCAAGATGCTCTTGAACAACCGTTCTAAACCAAAAGAACATGGTTAGAGTCATGCAAATGAATCCTAGATATAAAACTGTTGTTCCATTATCTGTTCCATTTATCGTTCCACCAGCACCCATGACCAAAAAGAACAATGATGTTGCTGCAAAAATCGGGTATCTGCTAGAATCAGGTACGTAATAGTTTCCGCCGCTCATATTTTATGACCCCGCATGATCACCATCATGATCCATAATTATCTTTTTTTCTAAGTTACTATCAAAAATAGTATAAGAAAGCACAATGTTTTTAATATTACTTGGAAGCTCATTATCAACCACCATCTTGATAGGCAGTAATATTTCTTCACCTGGCATAAGCTCGATGCCCTCAGCGAAGCAAAAGCACTCTATTTTTTTTATATAATCCTTTGCATTTGTTGGAGCAACACTATTTACTGCTCTTCCTACCATCATTTCGTTAGTAGTATTTTTCGCATAAAAAGTTGCTTCATACATGGTTCCAGTTTTTATTTTTGTTACCTCTTTGGAAGGCTTAAATGTCCAGGGCATCCCAGCGTTGTTATGGGAAATAAATTGAAGTCCTATTTCTCTTCCCTCAATTGATATCGAAGATTCTGCATTTGTTGTTTGTGTGACTTTTCCATTTAACCCAGTTATATCGCAAAAAACATCATACAAAGGTACAAGCAAAAAAGAAAAAAGGTACATTGCAGCAACAGCACCTGAAAGTTTTAGAATTGTCTTTTTTCTGCTTCCCATTTTTTAACTTACTTTCGGAGGTATACTAAATGTGTGATAAGGAGCTGGTGAATCAACGGTCCATTCAAGGCCTCTCGCTCCTTCCCAAACTTGATCGGTTGCTTGTTTGCCTCCCATTACTGTTTTAATAACAATAAATAAGAAAAATACCTGAGAAAATCCAAAGAGAAATGCTCCTGCGGTAGAAACCATATTCCAATCTGCAAATTGTAATGCATAATCAGGAACTCTTCTTGGCATTCCTGCTAAACCAATAAAGTGTTGTGGGAAAAATGTAACATTTACACCAATAAACGATAACCAAAAATGCAGTCTGCCTAATCTTTCGTCATACATATTACCGGTCCACTTAGGTATCCAATAATAGACCGCAGCCATAATTGAGAATATGGCTCCTGGAACTAAAACATAATGAAAGTGTGCAACAACAAAATAAGTATCATGGTATTGAAAGTCAGCCGGAGTAATAGCAAGCATTAAGCCTGAAAACCCACCAAGAGTGAAAAGGACAACGAATGCGCAAGCAAATAACATAGGGGTTTCAAATGTTATTGAGCCTTTGAACATTGTGGCGATCCAATTAAAAACCTTAACGCCAGTTGGAACAGCTATAAGCATAGTTGACCACATGAAAAATAGCTCTGCCGCTAAAGGCATTCCTACTGTAAACATATGATGAGCCCAAACTACAAATGATAATATTGCTATAGACAACATTGCCCAAACCATAGAAGAATATCCAAACAGTTGCTTTCTTGAGAAAGTTTCAATGATATGAGAAACAATTCCAAAAGCAGGCAAAATCATAATATACACTTCTGGATGTCCAAAAAACCAGAAAATATGTTGGAATAAAACTGGATCTCCTCCACCTGCCGCATTAAAAAAACTGGTGCCAAAGTGGATATCCATTAACATCATGGTTACTGCGCCTGCCAAAACAGGCATTACAGCTATTAACAAGTATGCAGTAATTAGCCATGACCATACAAATAAAGGCATCTTCATAAGACCCATTCCTGGAGCTCTCATATTCATAATGGTAACAATAACGTTGATGGAGCCCATTATTGATGATGCTCCCATAATATGAACAGAGAAAATAAAAAATGTAGTGCTTGGAGGTGCATAGGTAGTAGATAAAGGAGCATAGAAAGTCCAACCAAAATTAGGTGCCCCACCTTCCATAAACAAAGATGACAATAATACAAAGAATGCAAAAGGAAGAATCCAAAAACTTAAGTTATTCATTCTTGGTAATGCCATATCTGGTGCGCCGATCATCATTGGGACTAGCCAGTTTGCAAGACCAACAAAAGCTGGCATTACTCCACCGAAAATCATTATTAATCCATGAAGAGTAATCATTTGATTGTAAAATTCAGGTTCTACTATTTGCATGCCTGGCTGAAAAAGCTCAGCTCTTATAATCATCGCCATAGCGCCACCGATTAAGAACATAGCAAAACTAAACCATAAATATAAAGTTCCTATATCTTTATGATTAGTTGTATAGAACCATCTCTTAAGCCCTTTAGCTGGGCCATGATGGTCGTGTTCATTATGGTGATTTTCAATTACAGCACTCATATATACCCTCTTTATGTATTAAATCTTATTTTTCTTATATTCAACAATATCCTTAGGTGCGACTATTTCTCCATCGCCATTTTGCGCATTGCCCCAAGATTGTCTTGTGTAGGTTATCACAGAAGCCATTTCAACCTCTGAAAGATAACTAAATGAATTCATAGCTGCTCCTTGCACGCCCTCCATCAAAATTTCAATATTTCTTGCTTTATCATTCATTACGATTCCACTTCCAGCTAAAGCAGGAAAAATTCCAGTTATTCCTTGTCCATTTACTTGATGGCAAGCAACACAATTTGTTGTGTATAAAGCTTCTCCACGAGCAACTAATTCTTCAGCAGTCCAGTCTTTTTCTGTTAATTCTGCCATTGCAATTGCTGCGGCTTGTTTTTCTGCTATCCATGAGTCATATTCATCTTGTTCAACTGCTTTAACAACTATGGGCATAAAGCCATGATTCTTGCCACATAACTCAGTACATTTTCCTCTATATAATCCTGGCTCTTCGACAATCGTCCATGCAGTATTTATAAATCCTGGTATTGCATCTTGCTTAATAGCAAATGCTGGAACCCACCATGAATGAATAACATCATTGGCAGTTATTAAAAATCTTACTTTTTTTCCTACTGGTATTACTACCATTTCATCAACCTCTTGTAGGTAGTTTTCGCCTTTGGGAACTTTATTATAAATTTCGTCTAAATCAGTTGTTAAATTGGCAAAAAAATTGACATCATCTTCTAAGTATCTGTATTGCCATTTCCATTGGTAGCCCACTACTTGAATATTGATATCTCCAGCTTCGTCGTTATACATTGTCTGAAGAGTTTTAGACGCCGGGACTGCCATCGCAATGAGAATTAGAAAAGGAATTATTGTCCAAGCAATTTCTACTTTGGTGCTCTCATGAAATGTAGCAGCAACTGGGTTTTTCTTTTTTGTATAGGCATACATGGAATAGAACATGACGCCAAAAACTAAAACTCCAATAGCTACACATATCCAAAAAATAAGCATATGAAGGTCATAGACTTCTCTGCTTATTTCAGTAGCGCCTTTAGTCATATTTAATGCATCCCATTCAGCCGATAACTGGCTTGATAGTGCAAATGCTATAACTATAAATTGTGTTTTAAATGTACAAATTAGATTTCTAACATTAGTCATGTATATCCCTTATAACTAGTCTTTATAGAACTTTTTTGATGCCGTTAAAAGTAATGTTTTTTTTACAGCTAATTTTGCGTGTATTCTATAATTTTTGCAGTGAAATTACTACTCTTTAATGCCATTAAAATTGGTTATATCTACCACATTAACTGCTCTTGATTTCACGCTTTTAATAGGGTCTTTTTTTGACCCAGGTCGATACTCCTTATAAGAGCATTTTACACAATAGATCTCATCATTATCTTTGTGAATTGCTATAGAATCTTTTTCTGAACAGCTTGGACATATAGCTCCTGCAATAAATTGAGTAAATTTTTTTGACATTAAAGATCACTTATCTCATTAGCAATTTTTTTTGTATCAGGCATTACTCCAAACCACTCGTAAAACGATAAGGCAGCTTGTGCAATTAGCATTCCAGTTCCGTCATAAGAATTTTCAGAAATATTTTCAGCCCAATTGCAGAAACTTGTTCCATTCAACGAATAGTTTAAATCATAAAAAATTGTATCATTGTTAAAAAGATTTTTATCTGGGGGGCTAAATTCACCCGTTAATCCAGCAGATGATCCATTAATAACAAGATCGTAGATGCTTGATTCAATTCTAGTTGAAATATTTATCATAGGCATATACTTTGCTTGAAGTATTTCTGCTTTCTCTATTGTTCGATTAAGAATTGAAATGGTCGCTGGCTTTGCATTGATGATTTTGTAAAGTACGCTTTCAATTGCTGCGCCTGCACCAATAATCAGAATTCTTTTATCTTTAATATTAATATTTTTCTCATTTAAGTCTTTAATTAATCCATCTCCATCTGTTGAATGGCCATAAAGTATATTAGCTTTTCGATTAATAGTATTAATCGCTTCTAAAAATGATGCCTCTTCTGATAATTTATCAACAGCAGCCACTGCATTTTTTTTATGCGGCAAGGTTATATTTAAGCCTTTAGCAGATTTGGATGAAAAAAATTCATCTATGAAGCTCTTAAGCTCAATATTACTTACTTTATAGGCTCTATAATCTAAACTTATATTTTCCTGCCTGCCAAACCTGGAATGGATAAAAGGGGATAATGAGTGATCAATTGGGGCTCCAATAACTCCTAATTTGTATATTTTTGACATTGCTCTAGGATTTTAACCTCTCCACCTCTTTTTAAGGATAAATAGTAAATTTTCCTCATATTTTTTAAATTTATTGTCTTTGTTATAAATCCATGAGGTCATTGGGGGCAAAGATGCAAGAATAGACTCTATTCTTCCTCCAGATTGAAGCCCAAATGAGGTGCCTCTATCATATAAGAGGTTAAACTCAGCATATCTTCCTCTTCTATATTCCTGAAAAGCCTTATTTGATAAGGAAAAACTTCGATTTTGCCTAAGTTTTATAATCTTTATATAGCTTTGTAGGTATGTGTTTGCAACACTCTCAAGCATTTTCACAGATTTATCTATAGATAAATCATTAAAATTATCAAAAAATATGCCTCCTATGCCTCTTTTTTCGTCTCTGTGTGGTAAATAGAAGTATTCATCACAATTTTTTGCAAATTTTTTATAATAAGATTTGTTAAAGGTATCTAGATTTGTTTTAGCGGCTTTGTGCCAAAATATGCAGTCTTTTTCATATGCAAAATAAGGCGTAAGGTCATACCCGCCTCCTACCCACCAATTGATTACCTCTTTCTTCTTATTTAGTAATAAGAATAATCTTACGTTCATATGACTTGTGGGTATAAAAGGATTTTTGGGATGAGTTATTACTGAAACACCCATTGCTTGATATGAATTTGCATTATCTTTCTCAATATTATCTAGTGCAGGTCTTGGCAATTTTTTGCCAGATATTGATGAAAAATTAATAGCTGCTTTATCAAAAAATTTCCCTTTTTCAATTATGAATGTTCTTCCGCCGCCGCCCTTTTTACGTATCCAATTATCATCTGAAATAACACATGATTTACTTGGCTCAAGGTTGCAATATTTTTCAATAATTTGAGTTTGTATCTTAGAAAATTGATCTTCAAAAGTCTTAATCATTATGGTCGTATAATTTCCTTTGTATGTAAGTCTATTATGGGGGTTGGTTTATTTAAGTGGCCTAATGGTTTGTTATAAAATGCAACATCTTCAAAGTCAAATTCTTTTATTATTTCATCAATATTTGAGGATATTTTTTTTCCTGATATATTGGCTGATGTAGATGTAATAGGCTTATTAAATGTTTTTAATAATGCATTTATATGATAGTGGGTACTTACTCTTATAGCTAGCTTGCCGGATTTATTTTTTAAATGATTTGGTATATATGCTGGGTTATATTTGTATAAAAAAGTAACGGGCTCCTGATCCATTTCATCAATAAAATTTAACTCTTCTTTCGATAATGGCATTAAGAATTTGTTCAAAGTATTAATATTGTTGCATAAAATTATAAAGCTCTTATCAAGGGGTCTTTTTTTAAGCTGATATATCCTTGATACCGATTTTTTATTTAGTGCATCACAACCAATTCCCCATACACCTTCATTAGGATGTATTAAAATATTTCCTTTTTTTAGCCACTCAGAGGCATCTATCTGAGTTGAAAGATCTAACACAGATTAAGAGTTTAACTTCTTGTTTTTTTCCAAGACTTCATTTGTCATATTTTGTCTAAAATCACTCATTTTTTCTGCAAGCACTTCATCTGATATGGCTAGCATTTGAATAGCTAATATTGCGCTGTTTTTTGCTCCAGCTTTTCCTACTGCAACAGTTGCCACTGGGATTCCAGGAGGCATTTGAGCAGTAGATAATAGAGAGTCTAATCCTCCTAAACCACCAGACTCGATTGGTATACCAATTACAGGCTTTAAACTATGTGCTGCAACTGCTCCAGCAAGGTGTGCTGCCATGCCGGCTGCTGCAATAAAGAGCTTACAGCCATTAGATTCCGAGTTTTTAATAAGCTCTATCACTTGGTGAGGCGTTCTATGGGCAGATAACACGCTTTTTGAGTATTTCACGCCAAAATCATCAAAAATTTTAAAAACTTCGTTAACAATAGGCAAATCTGAGTCTGAACCCATTAAAACCGCTACATCGACATTATTTTCTGCCATATATTCCTTATTTTATTAAATTATGCAGATTATAGATTAAGAGATTATAATATAGCAATATGTCTATTCTAAAAATACTTAAATATCCTGATCCTCGTCTGAGGACTGTAGCAAAGGAAGTGACAAAATTCGACAAAAGTCTAGATAATTTGTCTAAAGATATGCTTGAAACTATGTATGCTGAAAATGGTATAGGTCTTGCAGCCACTCAGATTGATGTTCATACTCGGCTAGTTGTAATAGATATTAGTGAAGATAGAGACATGCCTTTAATATTTGTTAATCCAGAAGTAACAGTATTAGACGACAAAAGTCTAGTTCCATGTGAAGAAGGCTGTTTATCAATACCCGGAGCAAATGTTGAGGTCTCTCGTCCAGACAAAATAGAACTTCATTGGTTAGACATAAAGGGCAAAAAACATAAATCTAACCCGGAAGGCCTGCTTGCTGTATGCATTCAGCATGAAATAGATCATCTTGAAGGCAGATTATTGGTTGATTACCTGAGTCCTCTTAAGCGATCAAGACTTAAAAATAAGACTAGTAGGTAACTTTTTATTATTTTATCTACTTTTATAAGAATTTAACGGAATTTAGAAGAATTTAAAGGATTTTAGTAAAAAATGAATATTGCCTTTGTTGGAAGTCCCCAGATATCTGCAAAAATACTGGAAGAGCTTCATAAAGATGGTTTTAACATACCGCTAGTAATTTCACAGCCTGACAGAAGGAAAAAAAGGGGTCAATCTGTTGATTTAAGCGAAGTCTCAACAATGGCACGAAATCTTGGCCTTAATACACTTAAACCATTAGATTTAAATGATAGTGCATTTAGAAAAAAAGTTGAGGCAATAGATATAGATTTTCTTGTCGTTTCTGCATATGGAAAAATATTGCCAGGTTGGATGTTAAATGTTGCACATAAAATGTGTATTAATATTCATTATTCTTTACTCCCAAAATATAGAGGTGCGTCTCCTATACAAACCTCTTTAATTAATGGTGACTCTGAAACAGGGATTAGTTTTATTAAAATGAATGAAAAGATGGATGAGGGTGATCTTATTAAAACATTAGTTCTAGATATTAAAAAAACTGATGACAAGATCTCACTCGAAAACAGATTATCAACTTTGGCTGCTAACAATATTGCAGGTGTTTTAAATAGTGTAAATATAAATAGTTTTAACTTAAATAAACAGAATCATAAAGATGCATCCTATTGTATTAAGGTTAACAAGTCTGATGGGAGGATAGATTTCGGTGATAGTTCAAATAACATCATTAATAAATTTAGGGCATATAAAGGCTGGCCAGACTCATATTTTTTATATAAAGATACCGTAATAAAAATTCATGAAATGCATGAATTAAAAGATGCTGAGAGTGGAATCAGTGGAGAAATTATTAATTTTGATAGTAATGGTATTGTTGTAAAAACAAGCGATACAGCAATAGTAATCACTCACTTACAATTTCCTAATAAAAAAATTATTAGCGCTCAAGATGCAAATAATTCCTATTCTGATTTTTTTCTTAAATCGTAAAAATTCCGATAGGGGTTTTAATTGTGTTAAAAGAGGTTTAATTTAAGAGGCTATGAAAGTTATTATTTTGGGTGCGGGCAAAGTTGGAGAGAGTTTAGCAAGAAACTTGTCTCAGGATGGCTATGATATTTCTATTGTTGATCTTAATAAAAATAAAGTTGATGAGCTCCAAGATAGATTAGATATTGCGGCTATTATTGGCCATGCAGCACATCCTTCAACTTTCAAAAAAGCAGGTGCCGATGAAGAAACTATTCTTCTCGCAGTAACAAATAACGATGAAGTAAATATAGCTGCTTGCCAAATAGCGAAAAATAAATTTTCAGTTAAAAAAACTATTTGTAGGTTTAAAGATAGCACATACCTTGATTGTCTTGATTCATTTGGGGAAAGTATTATAGATATTCCTATCAGTCCTGAAAATGAAGTAACTTCTCACTTAAAAGAACTCATTGATCATCCAGGGGCTGAACAAATTGAAGAGTTTGCTGATGGAAAGGTTAAGCTGGTCTCAGTAAAAGTTAAAAAAACAGGAAGGTTGGTTGATAAAGCCCTTCGTACTATTGAAGATGATATGCCAGGAGTTGATAGCTATATTCCAACGATCTATAGAAAAGGAAAACCCTTTATTCCTAATGGAGATACTATCGTAAAAGAAGGTGACGAGGTCTATTTTGTTACAGCAAGTGAAAATGTTGATGCTGTTGTTAATGAAATGCGACTTGAGCAAGAAGCTTATTCAAGGATTATGATTATAGGCGGTGGGAAAATTGGCTTTAACTTAGCAAAACAATTAGAGGACTCATACAAAGTAAAAATAATTGAGCCTAATGAAGAAAGATGTGAGGAAATATCAAGATCATTAGAAAAAACAATTGTATTAAGAGGAAAAGGCGCTGATCAAGAGCTTCTTAAGAGTGAAAATATTTCACAAGTTGACGTATTCTGCTCATTAACAAATGATGACGAAGCCAATATCATGGCATCATTGTTGGCTAAGAAACTGGGGGCTACCAAAACAATGGTTATCCTTAACAACCCTTCTTATGTAAATATATTGCCAGGATTTGTTGATAGTTGTATAGCTCCGCATAGATTAACTGTTTCATCTGTTCTTCAACATCTTAGAGAAAGTGATGTTGCTCAAGATGTAATCTTAAAAATGCACTCTGGCGCTGAAGCAATAGAAGGCATTGTCCATGCAAATGAGTACACAAGTGACTATTTTGGAAAACCTATAAAAAGTTTGCCTATGCCAGAAGAAGCTTCGATTGGAGCAATAGTTAGGAAGGGAGTTGTGGTGATGCCTTCTTCAAGTATTGAGCTTTGTATTGAAGATCATTTAATTATTTTCTTATCAAATAAAGAAAAGGTTAAAGAGGTAGAAAAGTTATTTACTAAAAGCTAATGAATCTAAAAGCTATTTTAAATCTTTTTGGCATCTTGTTAGTTCTATTTAGTTTTTCATTTATGGTCCCAATAGGAGTTTCTTTGTTATACAAAGACACTAGTCTTAATATTTTTATTACTACATTTCTTATTGTTGCTTTTCTTGGTTTAATTTTTTGGTATTTTTCAAAAGGTCACAAGCAAGAATTAAATACCAATGATGGTTTTATAATAATTACTCTTTTTTGGTTGGTTCTTGCGGCAGCAGGATCGATACCTTTCTTTCTTAGTGGCATGACTCCAATAGACTCTTTTTTTGAAGCAATGTCTGGCATTACCACAACTGGCGCAACCGTTATTACAAACATTTCATCATTAGATGAGTCATTATTAATTTATAGACAGCTTCTGCAATGGATGGGTGGCATGGGGTTAATAGTCTTAGCTATAGCTGTGATGCCAATTTTAGGCATAGGTGGAGGGCAATTATATAAAACCGATATTCCTGGAGCCATGAATGATCAAAAGCTTACTCCCAGAATAACTGAAACCGCTAAAGCTTTATGGATAATATATTTTGGTCTAACTGTTTTATGTGCAACTTTATATTGGCTAGCTGGTATGAATAGCTTTGATGCGATAGCTCATAGCTTAAGCACGGTATCCATTGGTGGTTTTTCTACTTATGATGAAAGCATTGGCCACTTTAATAGTCTAAGTATTGAAATGGTTTGTATTTTTTTTATGGTTGTTTCTGCGTCTAGTTTTGCACTTCATTATTCTGCAATATTTAAAGGAAGGGCTTTGAGATATTTTTATGATCCAGAATTCAAATTTTTTATTAGTGTAATGGGATTAATATTTTTTCTAAGCTCTATAATTCTTTTTATTAACTTAGGGAATTTTGAATCTCAAAGAAATATCCTATTTCAGGTAGTTTCAATAGTATCAACAACTGGTTTTACAACAACAGATTATTCTGCTTGGCCAACTGTAATAGGCTTCTTGCTTTTAATTGGTGCTTTTATAGGAGGCTGCTCTGGCTCAGTTGGTGGTGGTATAAAGTCTTGGCGGATTCTTATTATGCTTAATCATGCGAAAAAGCAACTTATTAAAATAATACATCCTAGCGCTGTTGTTTCAGTAAAAATTGGAACAAAGGTTGTTGATAGCTCGGTAGCAGAATCTGTTTGGGGCTTCTTCTCTATTTATGTAATTAGCTTTATGCTTCTGCTTTTTGCTCTTTTAGCTACTGGGCTTGATTTTACTTCGGCTTTTTCTGCTATTGGTGCATGCCTTAATAATTTAGGGCCTGGGCTAGGAGAGGTCTCTAGCAATTACTCTTCTGTGACTTCGATTGGTAAAGGGGTTTTAGCTTTTGGCATGATTCTTGGAAGACTAGAGATTTTTACTGTCTTGGTTCTATTTATGCCTTTATTTTGGAGACGTTAATTCCTATAAGGATCTTCTAACCCTTTGGGTGGTTTTTTAAACCTTTTGTATTCCCAAGAATAATCTTGAGGATTGATCTTTATTATTTCAGCCATAGTAGAGTTCATTGATTCAACAGTTTTTATCTTTGGGGCATCTTTGAAAACTATTTTAATTTCATTATCTCTTGTTCCTAATAGACCTATGTATATAAGAGGTTTCGTTGTTTTGTTTGCTAAAGATGTAATTAAGGTTGTTGTATATGCCTCTCTATTAAAAAACTTAGCATATTCACCCATTCCGTCTTTTGGTACTTGATCAGAGGCCATAATAACGATTTCATTTTTTTTGATAGCTTTAAATAATTCTTTTACGCCTTTAAAGCTTGTTGTAAAAACTTTGTTGTTATTTTGTTCTCTATGTTTTTTGACATAAACATCTAGCAACTTAATTTTGGGTGGCTTGTAAAGCCCAACAGTTGGAGTTTGTCCATTCACCCATTGAAGAGCCACATCAACACTTCTATTGTGAATACCTGAAATTATGAGTCCGTTATTAGCTCTAATATTGCTTGCTAATAAATATTTATTATCAATTCGCTTAATATTCTTTGAGATAGTCTTTGTTGATCTAGAAAGAGCATAGAATGTTTCATATAAGCTACAAATTGTTTCTATTATGCTATTTCTTGCAAGCAATTCTTTCTCAGCCACAGATAGATGCTTAAAACAAATATTTATATTTGTTAGAGTTGTTTTATAAGAATCTAAAATTGTTAGCGGAAAAATTCTTATAGTTTGTCTAATTAATGCCTTCGCTGGCTTTAATGGCAGGATAGAAAATAGAAATAGTATTAATCGCATTTCATGTTTAATTAAAAAAAAATGTTTTTAAATATACAATTGTTATTTTACAGTAATATACTGAGATCTATAATCTAGATCAGTTTTATAAATATAAGGAAAAGATTTGGCTGCTAAAACAATGGAAGAGCTTGTGGCGCTTTGTAAAAGAAGGGGCTTCATTTTTCAATCTAATGAAATCTATGGGGGCATGCAGGGTCTATATGACTATGGTCCGTTAGGTGTAGAGCTAAAAAATAATCTAAAACAGTCTTGGTGGACATCCATGGTTTATGACAGGGATGATGTAGAAGGATTGGATGCTTCTATTTTAACTGCACCAAATGTTCTAAAACACTCTGGACATGAAGATACTTTTTCAGACCCAATGGTTGACTGTAAGTCTTGCAATTTAAGATTTAGAGTTGATCAAGTGCCTGAGCACTGTAAACCAGAGGACTTAACTGAACCTAGGCAGTTCAACTTAATGTTCAAAACAAATGTAGGCCCAATCGAAGATGATAAATCTTTTGCATATCTAAGACCGGAAACTGCGCAGAACATATTCACAAACTTTAAAAATGTTGTTGACTCAACTGCGAGAAAACTTCCTTTTGGCATAGCGCAAATTGGTAAAGCTTTTAGGAATGAAATAACTCCAAGAAATTTTATTTTTAGAGTTCGTGAGTTTGAGCAAATGGAATTAGAGTTTTTTTGTGAAGCGGGCTCTGATGAAGATTGGCATAATAAATGGGTGGAATTAAGATTAGATTGGTGGGAGAGGCAAGGTATAAAAAGGAAAGCAATAGAACTATATCATGTCCCGGCTGATGAATTAGCACATTATTCTAAGGCAACAGTGGATATTATGTATAAATTTCCTCATGGTTTAGAAGAATTAGAAGGTATAGCCAATAGAACTGACTTTGATCTTGGTTCACATAGTAAAAATCAAGCAGAACTAGATATAAAAGCTAAGGTTATTGAAAATAAGGCCTCAAATGCCAAACTAGCAATGCAAGATCTTGATACAAAAAAATGGAAAGTTCCATTTGTAATTGAACCATCAGCAGGTGTTGATAGGGGTGTTTTAGCAGTACTAAATGAAGCATATAAAATTGAGTCTCTTGAAGGTGGTAAAGAGAGAGTTGTATTAAGTCTTAAGCCGCATCTTTCTCCAATAAAAGCAGCTGTAATACCTTTAAAAAGAAATCATGAGGGTTTGGTTAGTTTGGCTGCTAAAATAAAATCTGAGCTACAGAATTTAAGACTGGGCCGAATATTAATTGAAAATTCCGGAAATATAGGCAAAAGCTATAGAAGACATGACGAAGTTGGAACTCCGCTTTGCATAACTGTTGATTTTGACTCTTTAGAAGATGGCACTGTTACTTTAAGAGATAGGGACACAATGAAGCAAAAAAGGGTTTCAATAGAAGAAGTGAAAGAAAATTTACAAAAAATGCTAAATAAAGGAACAAATGTCTAATAATGAGATAGTAAGATATTTATAATATCTAGAATATGAGTTTCTTACGGAGTCTGCTCTTCAATATACTCTTTTATAGCAGCCTCCCCCTTATAAGCTGCATCATAATACTTGCCTATCCCTTCATATCTGCAAAAAAATTATCAAAAATAGCATCTGTATGGATTATAACTGTATTATATCTCTTAAAAATAATCTGTGGTCTAGCTTGGGAAGTGCATGGTGAAGAAAATATCCCAGACCACCCTGTTATTCTTGTAGCTAATCATCAAGGGCAGTGGGAGTCTTTATATCTTCAAACAGTAATTCATCCTATTTCTAGCATAATTAAGCAGGAATTATTACTTATTCCATTTTTTGGCTGGGCTCTAGCTTTTATGAGTCCAATTCCAATAAATAGAAAAAATAAACTACAAAGCCTTAAAAAAGTTATAAATCAGGCAAATGCTAGAATAAAAGCTAATTTTTCAGTATTAATTTTTCCAGAAGGAACAAGAATAAAGCCTAATAGAGGAATTGCGCCATTTGGAAATAGTTGTGGCCTTTTGGCAGCTAAGAATAATATTCCAATACTTCCAATTTGTCATAATTCAGGAAAATACTGGAAAAATAAGCAATTTATTAAGCATCCTGGAAACATTGCAGTAACTATAGGCCCCCTATTTCGTGGCAGTGATCCAAAAAAATTAACTGAAGAGGTTAGATTGTGGATGAATGATGAATATAAAAAAATGAATTAAATATCTAAATTAGATACTGATAAGGCGTTTTTATCTATAAATTCTCTTCTTGGTTCTACCTGATCTCCCATAAGAATTTCAAACTGTTGATCTGCCTCTGTTGCATCGTTGATAGTAACTTGCATCATTTTTCTATTTTCAGGCTCCATTGTGGTAGTCCATAATTGATCTGGATTCATCTCTCCTAGTCCTTTGTATCTTTGAACTTCAAGCCCTCTAGTCCCGCCTTCTGACATTCTTTTAATAGCAGCATCTTTTTCAGATTCATCAGAAACATACTCATATTGTTTACCTTTGGTAATCTTATATAGGGGTGGCAGGGCTATATATACATGGCCTCTATCTAAAATATCATAAAATTGTCTGTAAAAAAGGGTTAAAAGCAGAGTACGGATGTGAGAGCCATCAACATCGGCATCGGTCATAATTATTATTCTATGGTATCTAAGCTTTTCTATATCAAATTCCTCGCCAATACCACAACCCAAAGCTTTAATAAGGGTGCCTACCTCTTGAGACCCTAAAACCTTATCTATTCTGGCTTTTTCTACGTTTATAATCTTTCCTTTTAGTGGTAAAATTGCTTGATTTTTCCTGTTTCTGCCTTGTTTTGCTGATCCTCCAGCTGAATCTCCCTCAACAATATATATTTCAGAAAGCGCTGGATCTTTTTCTTGACAATCTGCCAGCTTGCCTGGCAATCCCGCTATTTCTAAAACTCCTTTTCTTCGAGTCATCTCTCTAGCTTTTCTAGCAGCCTCTCTTGCAAGCGCTGCCTCTGCAACTTTTGAGAATATATTAAGGGCATCTTTGGGGTTTTCTAAAAGATACTCATTAAAATACTTGCTAAATACTGTGCTTACAACACTTTCAACCTCTGAAGAAACTAATTTTTCTTTTGTTTGAGAAGAAAACTTTGGATCTGGTACTTTAACTGAAACGATAGCAATTAAGCCTTCTCTAACATCTTCTCCAAGAAGATCTGAAGGTATTTTTTTGTTATTTTCTTTTTTGATAAAAGCTTTAAGCACTCTTGTTAAACTGCCTCTAAATCCTGCTAAATGAGTACCTCCGTCTTTTTGTGGGATATTGTTTGTATAGCATAAAACATTTTCTGAATATGAATCAGTCCACTGTAAGGCTATCTCAACACCAACATCATTATGTTGCGATGAGCATTCAAATACATCTGAAACTGTTTGTTTTTTTCCACGTAAATGTGTGACATAACTAGAAAGGCCACCGGTGTTCTTAAATTTTTTAGATTTACCAGTTCTTGCGTCGGTTACGTTAATCGAAACGCCTGCATTTAAAAAAGATAACTCTTGGATCCTTTTATGTATTCTATCTGTTTCAAAATTTACTGAGGTAAAAATTTTATCAGAAGGCATAAAGGTTATCTCAGTTCCAGTTAGTTTAGATGCTTTGACCTTCTTTAGTTTTGCTACAGCTTTGCCTTCCTTATATTTTTGAATAAATTCCCCGCCGTCTCTCCATACTTTTAAAGTTAGGTCTTTTGATAGGGCGTTTACAACTGAAACTCCCACACCATGAAGACCGCCGGACACCTTGTATGAATTATCATCAAACTTACCGCCAGAATGAAGCGTTGTAAGTATTAATTCAGCAGCTGAAATTCCTTCTTTTTTGTGAACATCTACCGGGATACCTCTTCCATCATCTTTAACTGTTACCGAGCCGTTTTTATTAATAATTACATTAATATCACTACAATGGCCTGCCATAGCCTCATCAATACAATTGTCTAAAACTTCAAATACCATGTGATGTAATCCAGACCCATCATCTGTATCACCTATATACATTCCAGGCCTTTTCTTTACAGCCTCTAAACCCTTTAAAACTTGAA
>ERZ802830.2430-NODE-2430-length-16867-cov-6.43011_pt1 | contig 16867 bp, 20 predicted proteins | sample MGYA00345654_ERZ802830 | MGnify/ENA primary metagenome ERZ802830 (study PRJEB30503, sample SAMEA104212375) | marine metagenome | biome: Westerlies Biome; feature: [SRF] surface water layer (ENVO:00010504) within the epipelagic zone...; material: water...
ATAAAAAATGCCAATAAAAGGTAACTTAGAATTGATTTCAGAGTGCGCAACTAAAGATTAATCATTGAGTTTTAGCACGGCCATAAAGGCCTGTTGTGGGATTTCCACATTGCCCACTTGACGCATTTTCTTTTTCCCTTTTTTCTGTTTTTCAAGCAGCTTTCTTTTACGGGAAATATCTCCTCCATAACATTTAGCGGTCACGTCTTTTCGGAGGGCTTTGATGGTTTCTCGAGAAATGATCTTGGCACCGATGGCGGCCTGTATGGGAATGTCAAACTGTTGCCTCGGGATTAATTCCCTAAGTTTTTCACACATTTTTTTGCCGATGGTATGGGCGTTATCTGAATGAATGAGAGCCGAAAGTGCATCTACAGGATTGGCGTTGAGCAAAATATCGACCTTCACCAGTTTTGATGGACGCATTCCTATAGGTGAATAGTCAAAAGAAGCATAACCTTTTGAGACGGTTTTCAAGCGGTCATAGAAGTCAAAAACGATTTCTGCCAAGGGCATATCAAAGTTTAACTCGACCCTTTCTGTGGTGAGGTAGGTTTGATTGGTAATGACGCCTCTTTTTTCGATGCAAAGGGACATTACATTCCCTACAAAATCCGATTTGGTAATGATAGAGGCTTTGATAAAAGGCTCCTCAACACGATCCAAAAACGAGGGATCGGGCAGATCAGAGGGATTGTTGACCATAACAATGTCATCAGGGTTTTTCCGGGTATAAGCGTGGTAGGATACGTTGGGAACCGTAGTGATTACCGTCATGTTGAACTCCCGCTCAAGCCTTTCTTGAATAATCTCCAAGTGTAGCATACCCAAAAATCCGCAACGAAAACCAAAGCCAAGCGCAGCAGAATTTTCTGGCAAAAAGACCAGTGAAGCATCATTCAACTGCAACTTTTCCATACTGGCTCGAAGCTCTTCATAGTCTTCTGTATCCACGGGATAGATTCCTGCAAAAACCATAGGTTTTACTTCTTCAAAGCCTTCGATAATTTCTTGGGTGGGGTTGTCAGCTCCAGTAAGTGTATCCCCCACTTTTACTTCTTTGGCTTCTTTGATGCCTGAGATGAGATAGCCCACATCGCCAGCTGCAATAACTTTTTTGGGCTGTTGTTTGAGTTTTAGGGTTCCTATTTCGTCGGCGAAATAGGTTTTTCCCGTAGCAATAAATTGAATTTTTTGTCCTTTTTTGATTTCACCGCTAATGACCCTAAAGTAAGTTTCTACACCGCGAAAAGGGTTATAGACCGAGTCGAAGATCAAGGCTTGTAGTGGAGCATCTACTTTTCCTTTTGGGGCGGGGATGCGTTCAATGATGGCCACCAGAATTTCTTCGATTCCCAGCCCCGTCTTGGCGGAGGCAGGGATCACTTCTTCAGCAGCACAGCCCAGTAGGTCTTCGATATCGTCAGTCACCTCTTCGATATTGGCTGATGGAAGGTCAACCTTATTCAATACTGGGATAATTTCTAAATCATTTTCTAGTGCAAGGTAGAGGTTGGAAATGGTTTGCGCTTGGATACTCTGGGCAGCATCAACCACCAATAGTGCGCCTTCACAAGCTGCAATGGATCGGGATACTTCGTATGAAAAGTCTACGTGACCAGGTGTGTCTATAAGATTGAAAACATATTGCTCTCCATTATATTCATATTCCATCTGGATGGCGTGGGACTTGATCGTGATCCCTCTCTCCCGTTCCAAGTCCATATTGTCTAGCAATTGCTCCTGCTTTTCGCGAGAAGTTACTGCCCCTGTGGAGTCTAGTAATCGATCTGCAAGCGTACTTTTTCCATGATCGATATGGGCTATGATGCAAAAATTTCTAATGTGTTTCATCCGCGCATTTTCCTCTGCTTCCACAAAGATACTTATTTTGAAAGCTCCTCTTTTTTCTTTTGATATAATTTTTAATGGTGGGTAAATTAATTTTTTTATAAATTGTAATCCTAACCAAATCTTATCTTAATTATGAAACTATCAATAGTTCACCAAGAATCTTATTCTAGACTGGAATTAATTTTAAGAACTCTTTTCGGCTGGATTTACATTATTCTTCCTCACTTTTTGTTTTATTTTTTATTGGCCTTTGGGGAAGTATCCTGAGATTTATTGCTTTTTGGATTGTCTTATTTACCGGGCGTTATCCTGAGAGCATGTTTGAATTTCAGACACAATCGTTGAGATGGCAGGTAAGGGTAAATGCCAGAATAAGTAATCTGGTTGACGATTATCCCTCTTTTGGTCTTACTGCAACAGATGATAATGTCAGCTTGGAAGTACCTTACCCCGAAAGAGTCAGCAGGGGCTTGTTGCTGTTAAGAATCTTTTTTGGAGTGATTTATGTCATCATACCGCATTTCTTTATTCTGTTTTTCAGAATAATCTGGGGGAGCATACTTACTTTTCTGGCGTTTTTTGTGGTCTTATTTACCAAAAGATTTCCAGAAAGCTGGCACGAGTTTTTGGTAGGAACTATGCGTTGGAATACAAGAGTGACCCGATATATGTGGTTTATGACAGACGACTATCCTCCTTTTTCCAGTAAATAACAAACCCTGACCGCTAAGAATGATTTCCCAAGAATTTGTTGATCTCCCCCAGCCAGATCAGTTGTCATCAAGAGAAAAAGAGGACGGAATGGGGGCCTACCTTATGATGTTTGCTGCTTTTGCTGTGGGCTTGCCTTTACCGGTTGTCAATCTGATTGCCGCATTGATTTACTATAGCATCAACAGAAAAAAAGCTAGGTTCGTCCACTTCCACTGTTTACAATCGTTTTTGTCGCAAATTCCTACAACACTAATGAATTGGGGCCTGCTCTACTGGGCACTTCAGGTTTATTTATTCAACAATTACAGTGAGACCAATTTTTTCTTCGCTTATATTGTTTTGGTTATCCTAGCGAATTTGATTTACATCATTTTTAGTATTATTGCTGCAGTCAAGGCCTGGAAAGGAAACTTTTATTATTTTCTATTTTTCGGGCCTTATGCATACAAAAGGGTCTACTCTCGATCCAACCCTTTGCGATACGACAATGAAGACAAAAAAGAAACCCCTTTCAATCTGAATAAACCGCCTTACTGATGTTGGGAAAAATTCAAAAAGACCTCATTAAGCTCCTGGCTTTTTTTGGAGGACTCTTTCTACTTATTTATCTCGGATTTTTTCTTCTCTTTCGTTCATCGACTCCTTCTTGGCTTACTGCGGAGTACAATGAACATTTATTATCCTATGAAAAAGAAATGCAATTGGGCGAAATTATAGATCGTTATGCGATCAAGGGACAAGAAATAGACATCCTAAAAAAACAGACGAATAGACTCTGCTATGTGGGTAATTTCTTCCAGATTAAAAAAGCAAATCCGCATTTCAGAGTACGATTATAAAATCAAGATTATCGAAAGTGAAATGATCAACGCCTTTACCATTCCTGGGGGGAGAATTTACATCAGTAAAGAGCTGATCTTGTTTTGTGAATCCCCAGAGCAATTGGCCGCGGTATTAGCTCACGAAATTGCACATGTAGAAAAAAGGCATACCGTTTCTAGAATTTTAAAAGAATTTACCATTTCCCTTCTATTTTCTATCATTAGTGGGGCGGATACCGTATTGTTATCCGAGTTGTGGAAAACTACTATTTCCTCGTCTTTTAACCGAAAACAAGAACAAGAATCGGATGAGTACGCAATGGATTTACTTGAAAAATCTAACATCTCCCCTCGCACCATAGCCGCATTTTTTAGAAAACTAAACAGAGAGAACCTCGATTATGACGAAAAAGTCGAGTTTTTAATGTCCCACCCCCATAACAACTCAAGAATTAAAAGATCATTGGAATACAAAACCTCTAAAGGTTTTAAACCCATTCCCTTTGATTTGGACTGGAAGTCCATAAAGGAAGACTTATAAGGTTGTTTTTTTTACTAAATTCACCTAAATTTTTTGAATGAAATACCTTTCTATTTCCTTTCGGGTGCTTTTAGCCATTACTTTTATTTTTTCAGCCTATACAAAAGCCGTTGGCCCAGGGTTTTTTGAGATTACTTTGATGGATCAGGGTTTGGCACCCAACAGAAATTTTGCGGGTCATATGGCACGCTTTTTTATCGGCTTGGAATTTGCACTGGGTCTATTGATGCTTTTACCTTTTTACACCAAGCAATTGATGCAAATCACCTTTTTGATGTTGGGGGGTTTTACGGTTCATCTGATCTATCTTTGGTCAACTGGAGACACCGAAAATTGTGGTTGTTTTGGCGAAATGATTTCCATGACCCCAGAACAATCCATCATTAAAAATTTGGTCATGCTGGTTGTCGCTTTTGTGATTTATAAAACCGCCCAAAGCCGAATCATTTCCAAAACCATCCCTCTGGGATTCACGGGGGTCACCATTCTCAGCATGTGGCTGTTTTTGCCCATGCCCAACCACGAGGACTTTCCCTTTGAGAATTTTACTCAATTTGAGCCCAAAGGAAGGGTCGATCTGAGCTCCGGGGAAAAGTTGATTGCTATTTTCAACTTAGACTGTGAACATTGTCAAGAAGCCGCCAAAGAATTGGGAGAACTACAAAGAGAGCACGAGAACTTCCCAGAACTCTACGTCCTTTTCTATCAAGAAGGCTCCACCACCGTAGAAGAATTTGAAAGTATGACACAATCTTCTGCACCCTATGCTTTTATAGATGTCAATACCTTTTTTGATTTGATTGGGGATTCTCCCCCGAGAATCTACTATCTCAATGATGGAGCGGTAGCTGAAATCTGGGATAAAGATTTTAATATAATTATAGTAAATACCTTTAGGTTGGAATAGCAGTCCAATATCGCAAATGATTTTGCTATTTTTGTAAAAAACGTAAAGTGGTCAAAATTGGCGACATATCGGTTGGGGAATTTCCTTTATTGTTGGCTCCTATGGAAGATGTCAGTGACCCGCCTTTCCGAGCTTTGTGCAAGGAAAATGGTGCGGATGTGGTCTACACCGAGTTTATTTCCAGTGAAGGCTTGATAAGAGATGCGGCCAAAAGTGTTCAGAAATTAGACATTTATGAAAAAGAGCGCCCGGTAGGAATACAAATTTTTGGAGCCAATTTGGATTCCATGTTGCGCTCTGTTGAAATTGTTGAAGCTTCTAAGCCCGACATCATCGACATCAATTTTGGTTGTCCTGTCAAAAAAGTAGTGAGCAAGGGAGCGGGAGCGGGGATCCTTAGAGACATCCCCCTGATGGTAAAACTGACGGCCGAAATGGCCAAACACACGGCATTGCCGCTGACGGTCAAGACCCGTTTGGGGTGGGATCATGATTCCATCAAAATCGTGGAGGTGGCCGAGCGATTGCAAGATGCGGGGGCCAAGGCCATTTCCATTCATGGGAGAACTCGGGCTCAAATGTATAAGGGAGATGCGGACTGGAAGCCCATTGCTGCGGTAAAAGAGAATACCAGAATGCATATTCCTGTTTTTGGAAATGGAGACGTGAACAGTCCCGAAAGGGCGGTGGAAATGCGAGACCGATATGGATTGGATGGCGCCATGATTGGAAGAGCCAGCATTGGAAACCCTTGGTTTTTTAACCAAGTAAAACACTTCTTCGAAACAGGAACCCATAGCGAACCCCCCACTCTAAAAGACCGTGTCGAAGTGGCCAAAAGACACTTGGAAATGTCTATCGGATGGAAAGGGGAAGTGTTGGGAGTATTGGAAACCAGACGTCATTATACGAATTATTTTAAGGGGATTCCTGATTTTAAGCCTTATCGAACAGCAATGGTAACAGCCAATGACCCCAAGGAGGTTTTTGACACCCTCAACCGTGTTCTGGAAGAGGTAGAAGAACCAGTTTGGGTTTAATCATCTTTTACCCCACGACTCGCCCAAGCCGAAGCCACACTTCCTAAAATCAGCAGGGTTCCCATCACCAATAGTAAATTTTCAAGCTCCCATTTAACGGGATAGGGTAGACTTGTTCCAGGAACATTAATAAAGGGAATCCATTCTTGAATTACGACCACAAACGTGGACAACAGCAGTCCAATCCCACCCCCAATACAAGTGATCATCATGCCCAACAAGAAAAAGGTCTGACGAAGGTGTCGTTGTGTAATCCCCATGGCTTTGAGTATATTCATCTGAGGCTTTTTATCCAATATCATCATTACCAAGGCACCCACCACATTAAAAAGAGCAATGATCAGTACCAAAGTAAAGATGAGGTAGATGGCCAAATGTTCTGTATTGAGCATTTTATAAAGAGCTGTATTGAGTTGGGCGCGGTCTTTGATTTCAACCGAGTTTCCCATGATTTTTCGAATGGTTTTTTTTAAATCATTGGAATGGGCCTCTGGGGTCGCTTTTATTTCTATGGATGAGAAAACATCTTGGGGATACTGCAGCAGATTTCGGGCAAAATCCAAAGTGCTGAAAACGTATTTTTGATCAATGTCCTCGCTGATTTGATATAAGCCGATGGTAATGGCTTGAACAGTATAGAAGGGATTTTGTCTCAGAGAACTTTTTAGATTTTTTCGAGGAATGCTGATGTTTAGAAAAGAACCGTAGTCGTATACCCCCAAGTCCATTCCGGCACCGATGCCATAGCCCGCGACAATGGCGTTGGAATCTGGGAGTAACCATTCCCCAACGGCCACCAAGGAATCTGCTGGAACAACCTTTAGGTAATCTGGGCCTACTCCTTTGAGATAGGCCACCTGGTTTTTTTCTTTAAAGGAGAGAAAAACCTTTTCTTCCAAAATGGGGCTGAATGCTTTTATACCTTCTGCTTTTTCCAATTGTTGGATCTGATCACTATCAATGGTGATGGTTTTTCCCTGTCTGGGCATTACCCGCAAATCTGGATCAAAGGCATTTGAGAAAGACAGTCCAAAATCTTTCAATCCCGAAAAGGCACTTAAGACAATCATCAGTGCTGCGGTAGCCACAACAATGACCAGCAGCGCAATGGCGTTGATTCTGTTGATTACGGTTTGTCCACTTTTGGAGAAAAAATAGCGCCAAGCGATCTTGAAAACAACCGGCATGTTTTACTTTTTTTGTCTTTTAGGGAGCCCATTTGCTTTATCAATGGGGTTGTCGGGTTGATTAAGGGCTTTTTCTATACCGTCAACATAATCCAGAGAGTCATCGATATAAAATGAAAATTCGGGCATGCGTCGCAGTTGGTTTTTCATTCTTTGAGACATATCGTGACGGATTTGAAAGCTATTTTCCTTAATGCCTTTCAAGTAGGTATCAGTCTTGTCTTGAGGAAAAATACTCAGATAGACTTTTGCCAAAGATAAATCGACGGTTACATGAACCTTGGTGATGGAAAGCACAAGGTTGGAAGTCCCTTGATTTCGGATGGCTTCTAGAAGCATACCAGCCAGTTCCTGCTGGATTGCGGTTGCTACTTTTTTTTGTCTTGGCGTTTCTTCCATTCCCATATTCAACAAAAGTAGGCATTCCTACTTGATAATTATTATTTTTGATGCCATGAGAAAGAACAATACAAATCTATTTTTGACGATACTATCGGTTGCTTTTTGCCTAACTTCTTGTTTTGCTCAGCGCGACATAAAGCTGATGCGACAGTTAATTTTTGAAAAAACCAATGTCCTTCGAACGGAAAAAGGTCTGCCAAAACTGCTTGTGTTGGACTCCTTGATGGACTTGGCGCAATTGCACAGTGAGAATATGGTCAAGCACGATTTCTATGCCCACACAGATCATTTGGGAAGAAATCCTGTGGATCGGGCGGAAAAACTCAAGGTAAAGGCATGGGTAAGAAAGGGAAATCGTTTTACGGGTATTGCCGAAAACATCGCCCAAACTCCTTGGTTTGAAAACGTAAGAGGTTGCGGAGACACCAGAACCGAAGAAGACCTGGCGCAGTGTATGGTTATGGGATGGAAAAACAGCCCGCCCCATTATAAAAATATTATGGGAGACTATACCCATTTGGGGGTTGGTTTGTATTTTGATGAAAAGGGCATGGGTTTTGGCACCCAAAATTTCCGCTAAACTACCACTCGACCCGTTCCCATTTATATTCCGAACTGAGGCGGTACGCCCCTAGGAATTTTTTCTTCCATTGATTGGGTGCGATGAGTGAAAGGTAGTCTTCGTGATCCCCTTCGTAGAGATAATAAGTTTCTCCCACCAAGGGCTCGAATTTAAATTTGGCGGTATAGACTTTTTGAGTATCACTGGCGGTTTTTACAAAGTCTTTGATTTTATCTTTCAGTTCCTCCAGTTCTGTTTGGAATTGTTTGGACACCTTTTCCACCCCTTTTTGTTTAAAGGCATCGACATTGGGAATTTTGATAACAGGGCCACTCGCTTGAGAAGCATAGGGAAGCAAGCGGGCAATATACTCTTCCTGCTTCTCATCCCAAACAACGTTATCTGGCTTTTTCTTTTTCAACTCAACTCTTTTTGCAAAGATAGTGAGTTTAAAACCTTTAATGTTTTTTTGGGAGAAAGAAGCTTATTTTTTCATGTCCTTCAAAGCCTTATACACCAAAAAGACCAAGAAAACGACAACCGAATAGACAATAATATTTCGCAGAAAGTAACCCATTTAATTTTTTTTGGAAAACCATATTCGCGTGACCACGACCTCGTGATCCACCAGCTTTTTCAAAAATTCTGAAATATAATCCAACCGATACCCCTTTTGCTCATAGATGGAAGAAATGGCTACGATTGAGCCCACATCATAGATTTTTTGGATGGGTTGTGGCTTACCAATATCCTCATAAACCACGATACTGTTGTTTTCGGTATTGATTTCGTGGCTGTTGATGGTCAGGATCAATCGATTGATTTCATTTTTTTTGCCAAGTAATTGGCCCTGGTGAATGAAGTATCCACTTGTCATTGTAATGATATAAAAAAGGCTTACGATAAAGATTGATCCTTTGTCAGTGATATTCATTTTCAGGAGTATGTTTCAGTAAATATAAAGATTTAGAAATATTTTAGCGCAACACCCAGCTTTGTTCGGCTTGAAACAACAGCTAAAATATATTTTCAGAATGATTTTTATAAAAAATCAAAAAAAGCCTTAAAAATCATCTTTATAAGCGAAAATACGTCTTCCCTTATTATAAATTAACCACACTTATTGCTTTTAGAATCATTATTGTTAATTTTGTACAGCATTACAGGTAATTTTTAAATAATATTCAATTGTACAAACCAGATTTTGAAACCATTTCACCCGATACGGGTCACTCCTACAAATATGCATATTTTGATAAGTCCTCCCCCAATACCCATAAGGTAAAGTGGCATTATCATCCTGAAGTAGAGTTGGTTTACATCAATACAGGAGTGGGAAAGAGGCAGGTGGGAACCCATTTGTCCAACTATCAAGACGGAGATTTAATATTGATTGGTTCTTATCTTCCACATACAGGTTTTACCAAAGGATTAGAGGAGGGTCAAAAAGAAATTGTCATACAGTTTAAGCCCGATATTTTTGAAATGGCTTTTCAAAATTTGGAGGAGTTAAAACGAATCAATCAGTTATTGGAGTTGTCCAAAAAAGGAATCGTATTTGATGGGTCTATCAAAGAAGACATAGGAATTAGAATGGAGGGGCTTCAATACGAAACCCAGATCGATGCCTTTCTGACTTTTGTTAAGATACTTCACGATCTGGCAAAAGAGAAAGACAAAAAAATACTCAATGCCGAGGGCTATGCCTTTATCAGTAATCCCACAGAGAACAAAAGGCTCAAGAAGATTTTCAACTACATTAGAGATCACTTTATGGAACCCATCGCATTAGAAGACATTTCTGATCAGGTTTTTATGACGCCACAGTCTTTTTGTCGATTTTTTAAAAAAAGCACCCAAAAGACCTTTACTAACTTCCTCAACGAATACCGCATTAACCATGCCACCAAACTGCTTTCTGAAACAGATGTTGACATCAAGACGATCTGTTATGAGAGCGGATTCAACAACCTGTCTAATTTCTTTAGAAACTTTAAAAAGATCACCCAATTGACCCCTAATGCTTATCGGGATGAAATTCTGGGAAGTACCAAAAACGAATAGAAAGGCTAGTTTTTTTCGTATTCGAAAGAAAAAATTTCGGTGTTTACGTGAGCCTCCTTCATCAGACGATCCATCTTTTTTACGATTTGGGGATACTCCTGTGCGAGGTTATTTTCTTCGCCAATATCGTCAGTGAGTCGATACAATTCAATAGGAGCATCAGGATTTTTGGCCATATTCAATCGTATGCCTTTCCATTTATTCATCAAGACAGCTTGCCGACCTCCTCTTTCCAAAAACTCCCAGTAGAGGTAGGGATGGGATTTTTGTTCTTTGCCCACAAGGGTAGGTAAAAAAGAGATTCCATCAATCCCAGCAAATTCTTTTTTAACTCCGGCGATTTCAATTGCTGTAGGGAAAAAATCCCAAAACGCTGAGGGGTGATTGCTAGTAGAACCAGGCTGAATTTTCGAGGGCCAATAGGCCATCATGGGAACGCGAATCCCACCCTCGTAGAGATCTCTCTTATAGCCCTTTAAGGGTCCATTGCTGTCAAAATAATCGGGATCTGCACCCCCTTCTTTGTGAGGGCCATTGTCGGAGGTAAAGATGATCAGGGTGTTTTCGGCAATCCCCAATTCGTGAACTTTATCCATTATTTCGCCCACTTGATCGTCCAAGATATTTACCATTGCGGCAAAAGCGGCGTGACTTTCCACTTGAGAATTATAGCTGCTGACACTATAGCCGTCTTTTTTTTTGGCATTAACATGCTTTTTTTCAGGCAAAAATTTGCCTCGATACTTTACCATATATTCCTCGGGAGCGACCAACTCGGCGTGGGGAATCACTGAGGGATAAAACATAAAAAAAGGAGCGTCCTTGTTTTCTTCCAAAAAAGACAATGCTTTTTGGTGGATCAACTCTGGGGCATAGGTTTGAGCAGTATTGCCATCGTTTCCTTTGAGATATTCTTTCAGCTGGTTGTCCCAAAGATGGGTAGGATAATAATTGTGGGCCACCCTTTGACAGTTATAACCATAGAATTGGTCAAAACCTTGAGAATTGGGAGCACCTTCGGAACCGGGATAACCCAGCCCCCATTTCCCAAAAGCGGCAGTACGGTAGCCTGCTTCTTTTAGTGCTTCTGCGATGGTGAGTTCTTCGCTTGCCAAAGGATATTGCCCTTCGTTTTCCAACGTAAAGCCTCTTTCAGAGTTACCCCTGATAAAAGTATGGCCCGTATGCTGGCCGGTCATCAGAGCTGATCTTGAAGGAGCACAAACGGTTGAGCCGGAATAGTGCTGTAAAAACTGCATCCCTCCTTTGGCCAATCGATCTAGATTGGGAGTTTCGAAAAGAGTTTGGCCATATACACCTATGTCGCCATAACCCAAGTCGTCGGCCAAAATATAGATAATGTTCGGGGGCTTGCTATTTTTTGGTTTAGGAGCAGTATTATTACAATTAGTAAACAAGATTAAAGCAAAAAGAAAGATTAGATTTTTCATATTTTAATGTGGTAATTTATGTTGGATAAAACCATAGAAAAAGGTGCCTAATGTGGCGGACACAATGACGATTAAAATGGGTAAAAAGCCTGCTCCCAAAAGAGAAAACATCGGTCCCGGACAAGCTCCTGAAATGGCCCAACCAGAACCAAAAATAATCCCTCCAAAGAGATAGCGTTTCCAGCCTTTTTCTTTATTGGGAATGGCAATCGGGGCACTGTCCAAAATGGATTTTATTTTAAATTTTTTGACAATAAAAACAATGATAACACCCAAGAAAACGGCTGTTCCAATAACGCCATACATGTGAAAAGAGTCGAATTGAAACATTTCGTAAATCCTAAACCAGGAGGCTACTTCTGACATGTACAGAATGATTCCAAATAATATACCGATCGTAAAAAATAGAACTGTTTTCATATGGCCAAAGTTTTAAGGAGTAATGGGAGAATAAAATGATTGATTAGAAGGCCTCCAGCAAAAAAGCCAAACACTGCAATTAGAGAGGGCAATTGTATATTGGACAATCCTGATATGGCGTGACCCGAGGTACAACCGCCGGAATATCGAGCTCCAAAACCGACCAAAAAACCTCCTAAAATCAGCAATAGTAGTACATAGGGGTTTGTAAACGCATCGTTGGAAAAAAGAATTTCAGGGGCAAAACTTTTTCCTGCATCTTGGATACCCATTGCAAGCAATTGATCCACGGTGTTTTGGGAGAGGTCCATTGACTTGGTGCTTACGATATAGTTGGAGGCAATAAAGCCTCCCAATACGACACCAAGGGCAACAATTAAATTCCATCGTTGGGCTTTCCAGTCGAAATCAAAAAAAGAAACCTTTTTTCCAGCTCCCATCATCGAACAGAGGGTGCGGAGGTTGGAGGACATTCCAAAGGACTTGCCTGTCCAAAGCAGTAAAAAAAGAATGATGGAGATCATAAAGCCTCCAAAATACCAAGGCCAAGGTTGGGTTAAAAACTGTATCATATTTTAGGATTCTATTGTTGAAGGACAAATGTAGTCCGAGAGTTCAATATTTGTTTCTTTAATGGCCTTGAAACCCCCTTGAACATCCACCAAATTGTGAATGCCCCTCTTTTTGAGAATAGAGGCTGCAATTACGGAGCGATATCCCCCTGCACAGTGCACATAAAAGGTGTCCTTTTCGGGAAATTGATTCAAATGGTCGTTGAGAAAGTCCAAAGGCGTATTTTGTGCGTTGGGGATGTGTTCGGAAATATATTCGCTTTCTTTCCTGACATCAAAAACATCAACCTTTTTTTCTTTGATAAAACCCTCCAGATCTTTTGCAACAATTCTACTGATGATATCATATTCTTTTCCAGAGTTTTTCCAAGCTTCAAAACCCCCTTCCAGATAACCCAGAGTATGGTCAAACCCTACCCGTGACAAGCGAGTAATGGTTTCTTCCTCTCTTCCTTGAGGAGAAATGATCAAAAGGGGTTGTTTAACATTTCCAATTAAAGCTCCAACCCAAGGCGCAAAACCACCGTCGAGTCCAATGAAGATTGATTGAGGAATGTGGCCTTTGACAAAGTCATTTTGGTGTCTTACATCGATGATGATGGCTCCCGATTCATTGGCCAAAAGCTCGAATGCATCTGGTTTTAAGCCTTTCATTCCTCGGTCAAGGACCTTTTCAATATCATCATAGCCCGATTTGTTCATTTTTACATTTAAAGGAAAGTATTGGGGAGGAGGCAATAGACCATCGGTTACCTCTTCGATGAACTCCTCTTTGGTCATGTCTGCTCTCAAGGCGTAATTCATTTGTTTTTGATTGCCAAGTGTGTCAACGGTTTCCTTCATCATTTTTTTGCCGCAAGCCGATCCAGCACCATGGGCTGGGTATACGATTACATCATCTGATAAAGGCATGATCTTGTTTCTCAGGCTATCGAAAAGAAATCCTGCCAAATCATCTTGGGTAATTTCCTTGGCTTTTTGAGCCAAATCAGGTCGCCCTACATCTCCTAAGAATAATGTATCACCACTGAAGATGGCGATATCTTTTCCATTATTGTCTCTCAACAAATAGGTTGTGCTTTCCATAGTGTGTCCAGGGGTGTGGAGCGCGATAATGGTTCCGTTTCCAAGAGGAAATTCCTGTCCGTCCTTGGCAATGATGACTTCAAAATCCGGATTGGCATTAGGCCCAAAAACAATAGGAGCTCCTGTCTCTTTAGACAAGGTCAGGTGGCCGCTTACAAAGTCGGCATGAAAATGGGTTTCAAAAATATACTTGATATTGGCCTTGTTTTTCTTTGCCTTTTCTATGTATGGGGCAATTTCCCTAAGCGGGTCAATGATGGCCACTTCACCCTCACTTTCGACATAGTAGGCACCTTGTGCCAAACATCCTGTGTAAATCTGTTCTACTTTCATTTTAATGGTTTATTTCAGGTTACTTTGATTAGAAATTCTTTTTTCAATTTTTGGAATTTCTTCTCCCTGGATATGCTTGATTGCCGTATCCAAATTAGAGAAAAAATTTCTTTTGCCTACTATTTTTACCAGACCATCGCGGTATAAAATATCTCTTATGGGGCCAATGGCTTTGACCCATAGAACCTTGATGTTTTTTTGCTGAAGCTCTTGAATCCAATATTCTAATGTGGTAGAGGCACTGGCATCAATGTAATGGATGGGACCCGCATCAATGACCAGAAATTGGATTTTATTTTTTTGTTCTTCCATGCGCTCTGTGATTTGTTTTTTAAAATAAATGTGGTTTCCAAAAAACAACTGTCCATCGAAACGGATGATCAGTACCCCGGGAAAAGTTTCTGTTTCTTCAGAAAATCGCAGTAGATTTCTAAATCGAGAAGTTCCTTTGATCCGACCTAAAACAGCAATATGGGGTTGGGAAGAACGATAGATTATCAACGATAGGGCGACCAAGGTTCCCAAAAGAATTCCCTCTTTGATCCCCATAACCAAGGTGACTAAAAAAGTAAAAAGCAAGACAAAAAACTCCTCCCGATGCGTTTTCCAAAGTTTGATGGGATATTTCAAGTCAATCAGGTTGATGACTGCGGTGAGAATTATTGCCCCCAGAACTGCTTTGGGGAGATGGTAAAACCAGTGGGTAAAAAACATCAAGGTCAAAGCGACCAAGGAGGCACTGATCAACGAGGCAATTCCTGTTTTGGCACCAGATTGATGATTGACCGCTGTTCTGGAGAAACCACCAGTGGCGGGGTAGGATTGAAACAAGGAGCCCACTATGTTGGCAGCACCTAGAGCGATGAGTTCCTGATTGGGGTTAATGGTTTCCTTTTTTTCTTTTATCTCTATGGCTTTGGCTACCGAAATAACTTCCAAAAAGGCGATCAACGCCAAAGTCAAAGCCATGGGCAGGAGTTGGTAAACTTCCTCAATGGAAATGGATTGCAATTGGATGGAAGGCAAGCCTTCAGGAACATCACCTACAATTTTTAATCCCTGTTCATTCCAGTTCAGTTGAGCGGTCAATAGGATGGAGACAACCACTACAATCAATGCTGCGGGGATTCTATGGGACATCTTTTTTATGGCAAATATTAAAGCAATACTTCCCAAGGTAATCAGCAGGGTAAAAAGGTGAATCTCTTCATTGCTTTGCCAGAGCGATTGAAAGATTTTTTGTATTAAATTATGAGAAGGAAGATCAATGCCTATAATGTGTTTCAGCTGGGTCATACCGATAATTACAGCGGCAGCGGAGGTAAAACCACTGATTACTGGCTTGGACAGAAAATTAACCAAAAACCCGAATTTTAAAAACCCCAAGAAAACTTGAATAAGTCCCATAAACAAGGCTAAGAAAATGGCCAAGGAAATGTAGTGGTTGGCATCTACTATAGCGATGGTATTGAGCGCAGTGGCGACCAAAAGAGAATCCATAGCTACAGGCCCAACTGCCAAATGGCGTGAACTGCCCATCAAAGCGTAAACTATTTGCGGAAAAATACCAGCATACAAACCATAAACGGGAGGAAGTCCTGCAATCATGGCATAAGCCATTCCTTGAGGAATCAGCATGACTCCTACGGTGATTCCTGCCGAAAGATCTCCTTTAAACAGACGAATATCATAAGCTTTAATCCACTCCAAAAAGGGAAAGTACCCTCGCATTTTTTTGATTTAAGTCTCAAAAATACGCTTACTTAGGAGAACGCAGCGTAACATAGGTTACACAAGTCAAATGATGATAATTTTGTTTCTTTTGAGCTGAATCTTTCCCGTTTGTTCCAGTTTTTTGAGCAAACGAGAAATGACTACACGAGAGCTATGCAATTCCAGAGCAATATTCTGGTGAGTGATGAGCAATTCATTTTTCCCATTGACTCTTTTTTTCTCAACCATATAATCCATGAGTCTTTTTTCGAGACCATCGAAAGCCAAACTGTCCAAAGTGTCAATTAATTCATCCATGCGGATTTGATAGCTGCGGAAGAGAAAACTCCGCCAACTGGGGTATTTTGACTCCCAATCTTGTATGCGTTGGATGGGAACCATAATCAATTTTGAAGGTAACTCGGAGACCGCCCTGATTTTACTTTTGGTCTCTCCCATTTCCCATGCAAAGGTCAGGGTACAGGAGTCTCCCTCTTCGAGATAGTAGAGCAGTAATTCCTCACCGTTTTCATTTTCTCGGGATATTTTTATGGCTCCTGAGACCATTAGTGGAACCCCTTTAATCTTTTCTCCAATGTCGATCATCATAAAATCTTCGGGGATTTCTTTGAGCGTACCCACTTTTGCGATCTCTTGAATTAAGTCTTCTTCAAAGACATTTCCAAAAAGTTTTTTAAGCTCAAGAATCATTTTGGATGATCTAAAATTTATCAGATGAAAGTTACAATATTCGAAAATTTTCCTGTCCCCATTTTAAAAATAATATTTTTGTTAAACCTTTAGTTATTATTCTTGTCAAAGAGTAAATTATTCAACCATTGAAAAATACCATCCACCTACTTTTATTGTTACTCCATCTTACCCATCTTTATTCTCAACAAAAGAGCTTTGAAATAAAGGGGATTATTGTGGATCAATCTTCCCAAGCTCCCATCCCATTTGCCACGGTTATTTTAGGGGATAAGACCAGCCTTGAACCCATCACTGGAGTCACCGCCAACGATGAAGGTTCTTTTAGTGTACTTTCTCCTTCGAAAGAAGTTTATGTAGAGATCAGTTTTATCGGCTATGAGACCTTGAGACGTGAAGATTTTCAGTTCAGTGGAAAGCTTTTAGATATGGGTACAATAGCCTTGAGCGAACAGTCAGAAATATTGAACGAAGTAGAGGTAAGAGGAG
>ERZ802830.2435-NODE-2435-length-16821-cov-6.6852_pt1 | contig 16821 bp, 32 predicted proteins | sample MGYA00345654_ERZ802830 | MGnify/ENA primary metagenome ERZ802830 (study PRJEB30503, sample SAMEA104212375) | marine metagenome | biome: Westerlies Biome; feature: [SRF] surface water layer (ENVO:00010504) within the epipelagic zone...; material: water...
TACTTACCACCTTCACTAGCCATAACGTGGTGAGACTTGTCAGTGCTATCGTTAAGACGTTGTGGTTTGTTCACAGCCTTAAGTCCTGCATCTTTCATTTTAGCTTTGACTCGTTCAGGTACTGCCATCTTAACCTCTGATTAATTTGTAAGGGGAACGTGGGACGTTCACTGTCTTACCCTTACTACTTTGATCTATACCTGTCGTACTTAGGATTATCTTTACGTCCAAATAATCTTAACACAAAATTCATTAAACCCCTAGCCATTTCTGTAGGGGTGGGCAACAACCAACCCAGTATCAGTAATACAATAACCCAAGGGGGTATGTTTGTGTTAAATATTTCTAGAGTTTCCACAGAACCTGTCTCTACTTCTTTTGTTGTTTGAACAACATCTCTACCTGCTGTAATCTCTTCTTCAAAGGTTACTGCAGCTTGTCTGTTCTCTTTACCTATCTGAGCATTGCTGTTGACTGTAGGTCCACCAGATCCACCAAATGGAAGTAGGGAGGTTAGACCACATCCAGATAGAAATAGAAAGAGGACTAACCATCTCATTTAAAGTCCATCATATCACTATGATCTCTGTTTACAAACTCTAGAGTTTTTTCTAACACTGCTATTCTTTGTTGTATACTTGTGATCCTAGAAATCGTAAGGGTCAAGTTATCTAGTTCAGTCCAAAGATCATCTATCTCTGTCCAAACATATTCAAGCTCTATACTATTTTCTTTAACATCTCTTTTCATGTTGATGTTATCTTCAATAGCCATCTTAGAGCCTAACTGAGATACAGTCTCTTCTAAATCAGATATAGTAGATGCTTGTTGTGATACCCACCACACACCACCAGCTAGCTGTACTGCCATAGCTGCTACAAGTGCAACTGGTAATTTTAAATTTTCCATCTTACCTATTAGCCACCCTGTTTTGTCTTAAGAACTCTTGCCACATAGGTTTAATCATCTTGTAGTTCTCTTCAACCTTGTAAGTGACTACTGCCATGTTTGCATTCATTTGGTAGAGTTGGAGACTACCCCAACCCAGAAGACCTAGTGCTGCTACTGCTATGATCTCATTTAACTTCATAGCTTACATCTTCTCGAAATGTGGGCCATCAATGAATGGTCTACGGCCTTGAGATCTTCTCAGGTCAATATACTCATTCATTGCATCTTCCATAGTTCCTACATAAGACGTAATGTCTCCTACAGACCAGGCAGCACCCCACTTAAGAGGACAACCAACTTCGTTAGCTGCTTCTGCCATAGCATCTGCAATATCATCATAGACGTTAAGTTCCCAACTCACGTTAGAACCAAAATAGGCTACGAGGTCTACGGCATGGCTATACCCATCATCTTGGATCAAGTGCTTACTGTTCATAGTCTGAGATCTGCCAGATTTATACAACTCTTCCTGCTCTGCATAGGTTCTAACACCATACGTCACACCAAAGTCTACCTTAGTAAGCTCAATGGCCCTGTGGACTACAGCCACAAGGTCAGGAGATACACCTTCTAGTTTTCCTCTTGATCTAGATGAAAGTTTAAAAGCCATTACCTCATATCCTTTGTCGTCATTGCTACTTTGTTGCCCATAGGCTTACCTGCCATGTATGCTGTTGCACCCATATACGCAGCTACTACACCAGTCTGGGCTATGTAAAATAAACCTAGTAGGTCAGCTAATGCTGCTACTCTTGAATCTGACATCATTGGAGTAAACAGAAAGATAGTAAAGATGATCATCATAGCCATAGCTACCCAGGCCATAAACTTCTGGGACTCTGCTTTCTCTTCACGTAGCTCTATTTCAAGCATACGTTCTTTCATAGCTACTTCTTCTGCTGTGATCTTACCATCACCATCTACGTCAAAATCCACTACCATTATTCCCAGTCTCTTTTTCTGTCAGGATCTAAAACATCTTGCTTACGGAGCATACCTTCGAGGTACATTGACCTCTCCATTCTATCTAGGGATACCCAGTGGCCTGTAGACTCATAGTAAGCTCTACGAATATAGAAGACATCAGAACGTGGGATGTGTACCCTACGTAATTTCTTCTCGTTTTTGTCTGCTAATGCTTTGTAGAACTCTTCTAGTACTGAGTCTGACTCAAAGTACTTTACTCTTTTGGACGAAACTCTAGTTTCTTTTTTCATATTTTTACTTATGTTGTGTAGTTGTACGTAAAGTACCCTATAAGTCAACCTAAGACTTTCAATTTTCTGTCGAAAATAGGACAACAAAAGAAGATATAGGGTACTATTAGTATAACTATTAGTATTATATGTATTTATAAGTATAAAAGGTAAAAGAATAAATACTAATAGTATTACTAGTAGTAGTATATACTAATAGTTATACCCCCGACAAGTATAAAACAACAAGAAATACACCCGAAGAGACAAAATGTCACACTTTCTTAACCTCTACCTTTTATCTCTTTTGATTATTTTCATACCAGTAGTTATACTTATGTCTAATTATTGATCAAGTGTTAACCACAAGCTTAACAAAGTGGTTAACAGTCCAAAAATACCCCTCTCTGTCAATGGGCATATATACGTACGGTATACCGGGGGGTGGCCCATGCCCCATAAGGGTATATAGTTCAATGTTAAACTATTGGTTTGTATCGATTGTTTAACGTTAAACTATACTTTTGGATAATTTTGTTTAATATTAAACTATTTCTGTGTGAATATCGTTTAGCATTAAACTATTATTGGTTGGGGGTTAAACTATTAGTTTTATGCATATCCCCTAAGCTTTTTACACATTATAAATATATATACCCCCAGAAAAGAACGAATCAGGAACATCCAGGCCGATAGAACAAACAGAGAACACGTCCTGTTTTCCTGATATTTATTTATATCTTTTTTGAATTTATTTTCTAACCTATTGAAAACAAACAATTCTTTTTTGTTGTTTTTATTTTCTCTAAATGCAAATCTGTATTCATCAACAGCGGAACAAGGAAAAACAATGGAAACAATAGTTTTAAATTTGCCTGATTTTTGGGCAACTGCTTTATTCTATGATGACACTAGTGGTTTTGAATTTGAAGACGAAAAACCATTCCAAGAATTTTGTGAGTGGATGCTAAAAAATTACGGAACAAGTGAACCAGTAGACATGGATGATGAAGCAAGCTTTATGAAATATCATGATGCTGCAAAGTTTGGTGTTCTTGCTTGCAATGTGCATGAATACACTTTCATCATTGATAACGGCAATCCTAACACAAGTGCAAATATTACACTTGCACCCACAATTAAATAGGGAAGGAAAGAAAATGTATAGACGTGACGTGAAAGCAATCATTGAAATATGCGAGGCAAAGCAATCTGTTTTACCAGCAGGAACATTCGTTTTGACAACTATACAGTCAGCATTGTTTCAATGTAAAAACCAGATCAAAGATACCAACGTGAATGGTGCAGACTCAAAGTATATGTGGGGTAAAAAAGGTGATGGTTACGACTACTTACGGAAACATGATGCATTCTTGTGGGGTAAGGTTAACCATATCAAGCAATCAATGGGAACGGATAGCGTGGAAGCTTGTGTTTCCGCAATAGAATTATTCTTGCCTGTACCTAATCTTGGGATGGTCAAGGCTGCATTCGTTGCACAGTGTTTAGGTTTTAATGTGGCCTGTATTGATAGCCATAATCTCAAACGTTTGGGGATGAACGAAAACCAAGTCAAGCTAGGCAAAGTAAAACCAGAAACCAGGCACAACAAAATCACAGCTTATGTTGAGATGACACAACAGCAAGGTAGTGAATACTGGTGGGATTCATGGTGCGAATATGTAGCAGGTAACCAAGCAAACCGACAGCTTGACACAGGTGATGTCGTCAGCCGTTACCATGTAGAATGTGTAGACCTAGTGGAGGTGAAATAAGATGTTCAATATCAGCACAAAAAAAGTAGGTGGAATTAGATTTGTAAAGATTGGGAAGCTTTGCTTCTCATTCTGTACCACACTAAAATACAGACCAATAGGGGGATAACATGGGACGTAATAAGATGGGATACAACAGACGTAAAGATTGGGATCACTGGAATGTTTCTTTGTGGATTAACAACGATGACACAATCTATGATGCAGCTTACATTATGGTGTCGCAGATGGGTGCCAAGAAAGCTTCAAGTGTACTAGCCAAGACACTAGCAGGAACAAAGACACCTGATGGTGCTAAGTATACTTACAACAATATTTATTCAACACTGTCGGACATGGAGGTGTAACAATCAGGATGAAAGAGTATACATTTACACCAGAGTTAGCAGTGCAGATATGTGAACAGATAGTATCTGCTGACGAGTTTGAATATACAGCAGCTTGGCAGTACCTGATAGACACAGGACTAGCTTGGAGATTGCAAGGTTGGTTTGGACGTACAGCAAAACGTTTGATTGATGATGGGTGCTGTACATACACAGACAGAGCAGATGAGAGGAGATAAAACGATGAACGTACTTAGTTTGTTTGACGGAATGTCATGTGGTCAGATAGCATTGGATCAGCTTGGCATTCCAGTAGATAAGTATTTCGCAGCGGAGATTGACAAACACGCAATCAAAGTAGCTAAAGCCAACTACCCTGACATGGTACACCTTGGTGATGTCAAAGAGATATGGGTATCACACTCTTATGAAGGTGCTATTGGTGGATCACCATGTACAACAGGAATAGAACACGAGGGAGAGACACACAAAATCGATTTGCTGATTGGTGGATCACCTTGCCAAGGCTTCAGCTTTGCAGGACAACAACTTAACTTTGATGATCCAAGATCCATGTTGTTCTTTGAGTATGTCCGACTGCTCAAAGCCCTCAACCCAAGGTACTTCCTGCTTGAGAACGTCAAGATGAAGAAAGAATCACAGGATATCATCAGTGAATATCTAGGTGTGGAACCAATTGAGATCAACAGCAACCTAGTCTCTGCTCAGAACAGACGCAGATTGTACTGGACAAACATCCCTGTTGACGGTCTACCAGATGACAAGGGCATAGTCCTGGTTGACATCCTAGAAGATGGATTCACAGATCGTGACAAGTCCTACTGCTTGGATGCTAGTTACTACAAAGGTGGTGGAGCATCTAATGTACGGCTGTACTTTGAAAAGAGTAGACGACAGATTGTATTCGGATCAGGTGATAACAAATTAAATCAACCTAAAATCATACAGAAAGCAAGGGGTTACAATAAAGGTGGATTGAAAGCCTTGAATGGTAAGACACCTACTCTAAGTACTAGCAGTTGGGAACACAACAATCACCTGACACTAGATGAAGGAACAACGTGGAGGAAATTATCACCAGTGGAATGCGAGAGATTACAAACAGTACCTGATGGGTACACAGATCATGTGTCCAACACCCAACGTTACAAGATGCTTGGCAATGGTTGGACAGTAGACGTTATCAAACATATCATGAAAGGAATTATAGCATGACAGTACTAAGGGAAGCAGACCTAAGCCACGGTTGGTCAGCACGATTCAATGCTGATGGTACACTAACCATTGACCATGTAGACAGCACAAAGGTCCTGACTATTCCACGAGAATCAGTTGAAAGACTACAACAAATTGTTTACGATATAAGAAAGGAGAAAAAACAATGACTTATATTTGGGAAGCAGAGTACAAACAGTGGGATAAAGAACGTCAGACGTACAAGCCTTTGTACACACTGTACCATAGTTCACACATGAAAGCACGTAAGTCTATCATAGACCACATGAACTACGTCAGAGGTGAGAAGGATCACACAACCAACGACTACTCAAAGGGTTTCTTTTCTATCACGTCTGGTAGTGGTGAGACACACTGTATAGTCAAACGTCATAGACTACAACGATAGGAGGACAGCATGGCTAAGGAATGGATAAGGATGTACTGCACAAATCGTGAAGGAACCCGATATAATGAAGGGTTCTTTGGTGAGGATTCAGACTGGCAAAATGTTTGGCATGATCTGGTTGCACAGGGACACACTGTCACAGTGACAGTCACCAAAGGTGCAGTACAACTGAAGAACTACACAACAAGGATAGTGTGATGGCACCCTGGATTGTACTGATATGCTGCGTAGTATTTTATGCATGGCTGTACCGTCAAACAAACCTGTGACAATTTGTCATTCTTGAAATGAAAAGACGACTTTATAACTATACTAATAGTATTACTAATATCTCTTATACTTTTAATAGATATAAATACTATTAGTATTACTGTTAGTATAGGAGATAATAGTGGAAGAAAAAGAATATAAGATGTTATTAGAGATCCTTAATAACGAGGATCTAGATGGACTGTTGAAGAAAGTTATGTTGTCTAACAGTGAACTGATGGAATCAGTTTACGATCTTCAAGAGTTCATGGAAGAACAAGGTCTAACAGCAGACCAGTTTTATAAATGGAAAGAACAAAAAGATTTGAGGATGTACCATTGAATATTTATATACCAGAGCCTGTGACAATTCTTATTGGTTTGTTGTCCTTTCTTGCAGGGTTTCTGTACCGACAACACAACGACAAGGAAGATATAGCAGATGCCTACGAGGAAGGATTTGAAAAGGGATCTGAATCTGTTGTTAAAGCTCTGTCTCAAATAACAGGGAAGGACATTCAGATTGACTGGGATAATGACTACATGGACAGATGATCCACACGATGACGTAACTTACTGGATAGGGAGGATGTGCTATGAGATACCTAAACTACGAGAAGGAAAAGGTAATCAGCCTAGAGAGATATGTGTCAGACCTACAGAAAGATGTAGATGACCTGGAATGGAATGGAAACTTTCAAGGTGCTGACCTCTTGAAAAGATGGTTGGACGAAGCTAAGTTAATGAGAGACAAGGGAGAGGTTTGGTACCCTCTCTTCTGAAGGGGATCCACCCTTAGCTCAACTGGATAGAGCAACTGCCTTCTAAGCAGTAGGTTGTAGGTTCGAGTCCTACAGGGTGGGCCAACTTATATTTATAGGCACACAGGTTAAACTTTATCATAACCTTGGTAACCATCCTGCATCCTTGGCTTGTGTGTCTTTAAATATAAATTGAAATAGGAGGACAAAATGCAACCAAAAGATAAACCGACACACATCCGTATTAAGTATGAGCCAACACAGAAACAGAAACAGGTGGAGTGTAGATTGTATGGTAAAGACTTTATCAACATGGCAGAGGCCGCAAGACACTGGGGTATCTCACACTCTTGGGCAAGAGAACAGATAAGTAAAGGATGGAACACAGAAAGTTTTCCACGTAAGGCTAGGAAAAAGATATGACTGGAATGATTGGAGTAGAGCAAGTAAAGGAACACGAGGATGGCAGTGCCACCTACCAGTTCCACCTTGATAACAACTGTGCCAAGCTCCTGCAGGAAGAAGGACTGAAGCTAGTGTTGTATTGTGCAGCAGCAAAGTTAGACTTGCAGGTTGTATACGACTTCATTGAAGACCATATAAAATATCAAGCAGACGAGCTTACAGAGTATGAGTTTGGGGATGTGAAAGATGACGAAGCTACCTGAAGGAAGGAAGCCACTGGAAAATGAGTGGTATCGTGACAAGATTCGTGCTATGGATAGTTGTGAAAGAAAACGATCAGTAGAAAAGGAACAGTGTAATGACAGCAGTAGTGAACAGCAACGGAGAGATAGCACATCAGCCTTGCCCCTTTGAGGATTGTGCAAGCAGTGATGCTTTCTCTTACAACATCAACAGCAAGATTGGTAAGTGCCACTCCTGTAATAGAGGCTACCCCAACTCAACTAAGAAGTTTGATTGGGCTGAGTCTACTTACCCTCCCCCTCCACCTAAGGTAGACCTACGTAACACCAAGATCATTACTGGTAGGTTCAATGACATTCGTGGTCTGGATGAAGACGTAGCCAAGCTGTACAATATTCAGTTGCAGTTCGGTGAGAACAACACACCAGTACGTTACGCATTCAAGTACCCTAACAACGTAAAGTATCGTGGGTATGAAGAGAAGAAGTTCTGGACTAAAGAACGTGGGACACCTACTGATCTGTTTGGCCCTGACTTCAACGCAGGATCAAGTAAACGTATCTACATCACAGAGGGTGAGTTTGATGCAGCAAGTCTCTATCAGGTTCTAGGTAAGTCCTATCCTGTGAAGTCACTGCCAAGTGCAAGCCTGTCAGAGAAGTTTATCAAGGATAACTTCGAGTACCTTAACGCATTCGAGATGGTAGTCTATGCAGGTGAACTAGACGCAGCAGGTAAGGGTGCAGCACAGAAGCTTTACAGCATGATGCCTGAGAAGTTTTACTACGTACCTATGTCTAAGTGGAAGGATGCCAACGAGTTCTTGATGAAAGGTGATGCTGATGATTTGAAGTGGGCAGCACTCAAGCCTCAACGGTTCAGCCCTGACAACTTCTTTGTTGGTGATCTTGAAGTTGAGAAAGCTATCACAACAGAGAACCCATATGAGTATGTACCCACTGGACACACAGGAATTGATGACAAGATCCGTGGCCTTGTGAAGGGTGGTCTTACATTCATCAAAGCACTACGAGGCCAAGGTAAGACTGAGCTAGTCAGATACTTTGAGGTTGGTCTACTCAGACAGAACACTCGTGTTGCCCTGCTCCATATGGAAGAGATGAAGTCTACAACCTATCGTGCTATGGCAACCTATGAACTAGGCCACAACGTCCGTACCAAAGAGGATGCAGAGGCCACAGGTTTTACTGAAGAGCAGGTGATCCAGGCTGCACAAAAGATGTCGGGTAATGAGAACACTGTAATCTTTGAGATGCAATCACACGATGATCCAATGCAACTGTTGGAGTATGTACGTCTTGCATCCACAGTGTACGGTGCAGAGTTTATCTTTATTGATCACGTCCAACGTCTAGCCTACCTGTCTAACGCAGGTGTGGATGCTGCCACCAGTACCTTGACTACACTTGGTGCACGTATGGCACAGCTTGCTAAGGAGTTGAACATTGGTGTTGTCTTTATCTCTCAGGTTAACGAGGATGGACGTACCAAGTATGCAGCTTCCCTTGAGGAAGAGGCCATCATCTGTATTAAACTTAACCGTGACACAGAATCTGATGACGATATAGTACGTAACACTACTCAGTTCATCGTTGACAAGAACAGACCTTTTGCTAAGTTAGGTAAGGCAGGATCAGTATTCTATGATCCAGACACTACTATCTTGGAGGAAGTACATTGGGACGTATGAAGATAGTCGTTAGTGATATAGAAACTAACGGACTAGAGGGGAGTGATAAGCTATGGTTGTGTGGTGGAAAGGATCTCACAACAGGTGAAGTACACAAGTTTGAAAACTGCCATGAAGATCCTGCAGCTAAGGCTGCAGCTATTGAATGGTATGAATCTGCTGACCTGATTGTTGGTCACAACTTCATTCAGTTTGATGCACCCATGTTAAACAAACTACTCAAGCCTAGACTAATTGATCCAAAGAAAATCGTAGACACTTTGGTTATCAGTAGACTTGTGGACTACGACATTGACACACCTAAAGGTGCTAAGTTTCCTCACAGCCTACAGGCTTGGGGCATACGACTAGGTAAACATAAAGGAGACTTCCATGAATTTGATAAGTTCAGTGATAAAATGGTTGAATACTGGTATGGAGACATCGAGGTTACTCATACTCTTTATGAACATTTCTCTTCTGTTATTTGGGATACTGATTGGAAACTTTCTCTGAGAACAGAGCACGATGTACAGATAGAGCTAGTACGTACACAGTACTACGGCTTTCAGTTTGATAAGAACAAAGCAGAGTTCCTTCTTAATTCAGTGCAGCAAAAGATGAAGACATTGGAAGAACAATTTCAAGTAGACTTCCCACCCAAGATGGAAGAGGTCAACCGTTTGAAGTACCGACTAAAGAAAGATGGTACTGAAATGGCTACAGTAACTAAAGCCAAAGAACGGTATGCTCTAACCACCATTGATGGTGAGGATCTAGTCTGTCATGATTGGATATCATTTAATCCCGGATCATCCAAGGATCGTATTGATGCACTGTGGGACGCAGGTTGGAAACCTGTAGACAGAACCAAGACAGCTATCAACTTTGCACGTAAGAAAGTTGGTGACCCCTACGGTAAATCTGTGGAAGCAATGGACCAAGAGTTTTACGACAACAAGAAAGCTGACCTTAATCGGTATGGTTTCACAGTGTCAGAGGAAAACCTTGGCACACTTCCTGAGGATGCCCCCACAGGAGCCAAAGCTCTAGCACAGTGGTTGACCCTTGAAGGTAGACGAAGCTCACTGGTGGAGTGGATAGGCCAGTGTAAGGACGACTCACGCATTCATGGTAGGATTCAGAGCATTGGTGCATGGACTGGACGTTGTGCTCACAAAGATCCTAACACAGCTAACATATCTTCACCATTCCACGGTGATTCTAAGTCACCAGTAGAAGAGGTAAAGAAACAGTATGATCTACACTTACGTGCTTGTTGGACTGTACCTTCTGGTTCTTGGTTGGTTGGCACTGACGCTGATGGTATTCAGTTACGAGTATTAGCCGACTACCTTTGGAGGCACTTTGATGCAGACCAGTATGCACAAGCTATCATGGTGGGTAAGAAGGAAGACGAGACAGACATCCATAACCTAAACAAGAAAGCCTTGGATGTACCCAACGGTACACGAGACATGGCTAAGACTTTCATCTATGCTTGGTTGCTAGGTGCAGGTGTAGCTAAGACAGCACAGATCCTCAAGGTCAACATGAAAGAAGCACAGGATGCACGTACTCGATTTGAGATGTCTATTGATGGACTCTACAATCTAAAGAACAGACTGATTCCCTACGTAGCAGAACAAGGTTACTTCAAAGGGTATGACGGACGTAAGGTTGTAGTACCCAATGCACACAAAGCACTAGCAGGTATCCTGCAGAACGGTGAGGCTTGCCTCATGAAGCACACACTCCTACGGTGGCATGACGCAGCACGTAAGGAAGGTATCAACTTCAAGATGGTAGGTTTTATTCATGACGAATATCAAGTGGAGGTTACAGGTACAGAGGAAGAAGCTAAACACCTAGGTAAGATACAAGAGCAGTGTATGCTTGAGACTGGTCAGGAACTAGGATTCAAGATACCTACACCTGGTTCATCTGACATAGGAAAAAATTGGGCAGAAACCCATTGACAACATTAACCATAAGTACTACATACAAGAAACGTAAGTAAAGGAGGGCAAGATGCCATCAACACAACACGAAATTAAAGGTATGATTGAATGGGCTAAAGTGTTTGAGTCCAACCGTGACCGTGCAGAGTTCCACCAGGAGACTGACGGTATGTATAAGGTAACAGTTCATACTGATGAAAAGACTATGAAGACTTTGCAGAAAGCAGGTCTTGGTAAAAAGTTTACAGAAACAGATAATGGGTGGAGAGTCACCCTAGATCGTCCTCACAAGGGTAAACATGAGTGGCAAGGGGGTGCACCTCTGGTAGCTGATGTTACTGGTAAGCTTTGGAACCTAGATGAAAAAGGTTTCATTGGTAACGGCAGTGAGGGTATTGTGAAGTTTGAACTATACGATGCAGGTGCACGTAAAGGTTCACGTCTTCTAGGTCTTCAAGTCCTAGATCATGTGGTCTATGAATCAGAAGGTGGCCCCTCCCAACCACGTTCAATGTTCACAGACCAATCGAGTTCTGGTGGTTCTACGTCTTCCACCTCCTCCCAAGAACCTCAGGACTCAATCCCCTTCTAGGTTTTCCTGTTCCTTTCCCCTAGAAGAAAGCCCTCACCCTTCGGGGTGGGGGTACAACAAAAAGGATAAAAAATGCCAGACATCAGCACACTCATTAAAGATATGGAAGACACCATCCTTGGACACAACGGATGGGATCACTTGATTAGCTTGAAGATGGGTGACCGTATCGGCAAGACAGCTACCTCAAGATTCAGAGCACCACAGAAACCAAGAGGTTACCTGTCGTTCTCTTCTATTGGTAGTCCATGTAAAAGAAAACTTTGGTATAAGATCAACGAACCTGCAACAGCACGTCCTCTTGCTCCATCGGACTTGTTGAAGTTCTTCTACGGTGACATGATTGAAGAGCTTGTGCTTGCTATTGTTGAGACTTCTGGTCACACAGTAGCAGGTACTCAGGATCGTATGCGTATTAATGACTTAGCAGGACATAGGGATGCAGTCATTGATGGCATGACAGTGGATGTTAAATCCGCATCCCCTTACTCGTTCAAGAAATTTGCTGAAGGTAACCTGAGGGAAGAAGATCCTTTCGGGTACATCAGTCAGCTAAGTTCTTACGTGTACGCAGCTAAGGATGATCCACTGGTAACTAACAAAACACACGGTGCTTTCCTTGTTGTTGATAAAGTAAACGGTTCACTTTGTCTTGATGTCTACGACTTCACTCCTGAGCTAGAGCAAAAGGAGAAAGAGGTAGAGCAAGTCAAGCAGATGGTGGCAGGTGACATACCTGACAGAGGCTTCGAGCCTGTGCCCCAGTCAAAGACTAGCCCCAACAAAAAGCTACATCCTTCCTGTGGATTCTGTGAGTTCAACAAGAAGTGTTGGCCTGAGGCCAGACGATTTGTTTATGGTAATGGTGACGTTCTCCTGGTAGATGTGGTTAAGAAACCAAACGTACCAGAGGATCTTACCTACAATGAGCAAGAAGTATAGAGCAGCAGCACTCAAGGCAGGGTATCGTTCTGGCTTTGAAGATGATGTAGCAAAAGAGTTACGGTCTAAAGGAATTAAGTTTACCTACGAGAAAGAAAAGATCAAGTGGGTTGACTTAAAAGTCAGAACGTATACACCTGACTTCGTTTTATCTAATGGTATCATAATAGAAACCAAGGGACGATTTGTCTCAACAGATAGACGCAAGCATCGTGAAATCCAGAAGCAGTTTCCTGATCTGGATATTCGTTTTGTATTTCAAAACAGTAGAGCAAAATTATATAAAGGTGCCAAGTCATCCTATGGTGACTGGTGTAAGAAGTACGGATTTAAGTACGCAGATAAATCAATTCCTGATGATTGGTTGAAAGAATAGATTGACGTAATTAGTTTAGGCTATATAACTTGGAGGTTCCTGTGTTGTTAGAAGTGACAATGCTGATAGAGTTAGATCCTGAGGCAAACTTTATTGCTTCAGATAGTGTAGAGATGAGTCTTGAAGATATTCTTCGGGACACTATCTACGACTTGGATGATTTAGAAATTAAAGAGATAGAAGTAAAGGAGAAGTAATGCTCAGTGAAAAAGACCTTGATGAAATGGGATACTTTGAAGCATTCCAAAATTCAGAAGATGTGAAGACATCTGAATATTCAGATTGGGTAGAGAAAAAGATACTAACTGAGGGTCAAGAGAGATTAGTTGAGAACACTCTTGGACTTGTTGGTGAAGCAGGAGAGGTAGCTGAAAAGATCAAGAAGCTAATCAGAGATAGCAACAGGTTTACTAATAAAGAGATTATGAAAGAGCTAGGAGATGTAGTGTTCTATGCTACTGCACTAGCCAACATCTACGGCAAGGGATTGCAGGAAGTACTAGAGCTAAACATTGCCAAGCTAGACGACAGACAGAAACGTGGAAAACTAAAAGGATCAGGAGACAACAGATGAAAGATGTTCACGGAGAAGTATACGGCCCAACACTAACAATCAGTGAAGAGATCCATGCTATGAAGTATCGTAGCAAAGGTGAAACATTCCGGGAAGCAATGACTCGTGTTGCTGAAGCACTGAAAGATAATGAATCACACTTCAATAACTTTCGTAACATCTTATACAACCAAAGATTCCTACCTGCAGGACGTGTCCAGTCTGCTATGGGTGCACCAAGACGTGTGACACCTTACAACTGTTTCGTGTCAATGACTATTGAGGATAGCATGGACGGTATTATGGAGGCAGCAAGACGTGCTGCTGAAACCATGAGACTAGGTGGTGGTATTGGATATGACTTTAGTACACTACGTCCACGAGGCACACTGATCAAGTCACTAGATTCTAAGTCATCTGGTCCTCTATCTTTCATGGGTATCTTTGATGCTGTCTGTCGTACTATTGCATCAGCAGGTCACAGACGTGGAGCACAGATGGGTGTCCTACGTGTTGATCATCCTGACATTGAAGAGTTCATCACAGCAAAGAATAACAGTGACACACTAACACAGTTCAACATCTCTGTAGGTGTGACTGATGAGTTTATGAAAGCTGTGAAAGAAGACTTAGACTTTGATCTAAAGTTTGATGGACGTGTTTACAAAACAGTAAGTGCTACTGCACTATGGGATCAGATCCTACGTTCTACATGGGACTGGGCAGAACCTGGTATCCTTTTCATTGATCGTATCAATAAGAAGAACAACCTTTGGTATGCGGAGAAGATTGCAGCTACTAACCCATGTGGTGAGCAACCACTACCACCCAACGGTGCATGTCTACTAGGTTCATTCAACCTGACTAAGTACGTAGTAGAGCATGAAGGTAAGTACGTCTTCAACATGAACCAACTACGTAATGACATTCCACATGTCGTAAGAGCTATGGATAATGTCGTAGATAGAGCAACGTATCCACTGAAAGAACAGGAGCAAGAAGCCAAGAGTAAAAGACGTATGGGCCTTGGTGTTACTGGGGTAGCAAATGCTATCGAAGCACTAGGGTTTGAGTATGGCAGTGAGAGATTCTTGCAGACCCTCGAAGAAATCATGGGGGTGATTAGGAATGTGGCATATCGTACATCTGTTGAGTTGGCTATGGAGAAGGGTGCTTTCCCTCTCTTTACTCAGGCTTATCTGGAGAGTGACTTTGCTAAGTCTCTTCCTGATGATATCCGTAATCTCATTAGCGATTATGGTATTCGTAACAGTCATCTTCTTTCGGTTGCACCGACAGGAACTATCAGCTTGTCAGCCGACAACGTATCCTCTGGAATCGAGCCTGTCTTCTCACATTACTACGACAGAACTATCCAAACCTTCGATGGACCCAAGATTGAACGAGTAGAGGACTACGGCTATCGTGTGTTTGGTGTGAAGGGTAAGACTGCAGACGAACTGTCAGTGTTTGATCACGTTAAAGTATTGAACGTTGCCTCTCGTTTTGTTGACTCAGCTTGCTCAAAGACATGTAACACAGGTGAGGAAGTAACTTGGGAAGAGTTCAAGCAGGTTTACATGGATGCTTATGATGGTGGTGCCTCTGGTTGTACAACATTCAGAGCAGCAGGTAAACGTTATGGTATCCTGAATGCTTCTACCTCTGAGGAAGTAGTCGAAGAGGAAACAGTAGAAGAGACACAGGACTATGTGGATGAAGGTGGTGCTTGCTACTTTGATCCTGCTACTGGTCTACGTCAGTGTGAATAGACAACGTAGAAAGAAACTAGGTACTGTCCCTTCACCCTGCATAAAGGTCTGTCGTATTGAAGATGGTCTTTGTGTGGGGTGTAAAAGAACACTTGACGAAATAAGGGATTGGATGATACTGTCCGATTACGAGCAGAAGAAACTGCTTCACGAACTAATGTGGAGAAAAGATAATGGCTAAGGTTCAACTTGTGGGTTCATCGGCTAACTCACATCAAGATACCAAGAAGAAAACATCACAGTCAAAACGGATATCCTCTATGAAGCTTGGTTCCATGAACAAACATAAACGTAGATCAACAAAACCATATAGGGGTCAAGGTAAATGAGAGGTTTCGACAGAGCAGACTATGACAAGTGGGATAACCCTGCAAAGAAAGCTCTCGTGACACTCCTTGAGAGTGAAGGTCACACAGTTAAAAGAGTAGCAGAAAACTATTATGCTGATGTTGAATCAGAGCAAGATGGTACTACTGTCTTCAGTGAAGCAGAAGTAAAGACAGCCTGGACAGATGATTGGCCTACCCATTGGGCAGAGATACGTATACCCGGTAGAAAACAAAGACTACTAAAGAAGTATAATAACAACGTAACCTTCTACGTCTTTAGAAAAGATCTAAAACAAGTTTGGAGGATCAAAGGATCTCAACTCAAACTAGAAAACCTTAAAGCTGCGTATGGTAAAAACATTTCTAGCGGTGAGAGATTCTTCCACATTCCCTACACGGAGGTAGAGCTAGTATGTCTTTGACCATTCAAGCCTGTTCTTTGTGTGGGAACCTCCTTGATGATGACGGTGAGTGTGGTGAATGTTCTCATGCTGACAACTCAACACTATCCTTTCAGATAGGTGGTAATCACTATAAGGATAATACAATACAACCTATTGAGTATATAATAGCTAACAACCTTAACTTTCTAGAGGGTAACATAGTCAAGTATGTCAGTAGATACAAAAAGAAAAATGGTCTTGAGGACTTAATGAAACTGAAGCAGTACGTAGAGTTTTTAATCGATGACTACACAAAAGAGGCCAAGAAGTAGGCCACCAAAAAAGAAAACCCTTGAGCAAGAAGCCCAAGAGTTTATCAAATCAGAGATTCCTAGTGGTGAAATACCTGCTAGGGATTACTTCGCAGGAGCAGCCTTATCAGGGTTACTTGCCTCTGGGGAGTATATGCGATCAGACGAGATCGTTAGTCAAGCATTCTGTTATTCCTGTCTGATGCTTGATCATAAAAAACATAAAGATAAATCGTCTTAAACTAAACCCCCAGTTAATTCCTGGGGGTTTTCTTTATGGTAGAACGGTATCTTTTATTGCTTTGTTTCGGATACCTTCGTCCTCAAAGAACCCTATTAGAAGTTGTAGCTGTGGTACATC
>ERZ802830.2438-NODE-2438-length-16814-cov-9.23313_pt1 | contig 16814 bp, 17 predicted proteins | sample MGYA00345654_ERZ802830 | MGnify/ENA primary metagenome ERZ802830 (study PRJEB30503, sample SAMEA104212375) | marine metagenome | biome: Westerlies Biome; feature: [SRF] surface water layer (ENVO:00010504) within the epipelagic zone...; material: water...
AACTTATAAATAAACTTTCTAAATTAAAAAAAAAAAAAAATACATTTATTAAACTCTCGCCAGAAATTTCTGATGAAAACTTAGAGTATATATGTAATGTATCAATGAACGAGGAATTTATTTCGGGTATAATCCTTACAAATACAACTATTAGCAGAGAAATGTTATATAAAAAACCGATGAATGATTCATGGAAGATAAAAGAAATAGGAGGCTTATCTGGCCCTCCATTAAAAAACTTAACAAACAGTATTATAAAAAAGGCTTATGAAATTTGTAAGGGAAAGATAAAGATTATTGGTGTGGGGGGGATTTCAAATGGTAAAGATGCTTTTGAAAAAATTTCTATCGGAGCTAACGCTTTGCAGTTATATACATCTCTTGTTTATAAGGGACCAAATGTAGTTAATGATATATTAGAGGATCTCAGTAACAAAATTAGAGAGAAAGGGCTTGAAAATGTAAATGATTTGGTGGGAAAAAATATTAGTTATGAGTAATTCGATTGAGCTTAAAAATTTTTCAGAAATATATGAAAATTACGATATTTTTTTTGTAGATCTATGGGGTGTGGTACATAATGGAGAAAAAATATTTAATGGTATCTATGAAGTTTTAAATAAAATTAAATTTTTAAATAAAAAGGTTTTCTTTATGACCAATGCTCCCAGAAGAAGTCAAGTTATCGAGAATCAACTATCAGTTTTTGGTTTGAAAAGAAGTCTTTATGAATGTGTTATTTCCTCTGGGGAAATCACATGGCAATCTTTAAAAAAAAAAGATTATAAATACTGTTACATCATCGGCCCCGAAAGAGATCATCATCTAATTAAAGGTTTAGACTATCAAGTAAGTAAAGACTATAAGAATGTTGAAATCATCATTAATACTGGCCCATGGGGGTTTGACGATAAGCTAGAGAATTATAAACCAATACTTGAAGGTCTTGTACAGTCAAAACCTTTAATGATATGTTCAAATCCAGATAAGATTGTTGTTAGAGGAGATAGGTTTGTTATATGTGCTGGGCTTTTGGCTCAGTACTATGAATCAATTGGAGGAAAGGTAACATACTTTGGAAAACCTTATAATGAAATCTACAACTATTGCTATGAAAAAATCCCCCAAAAAAATAGGAGAAAAATATTAGTAATTGGCGACTCCCTCGATAACGATATAATGGGTGCTAAAAATCAGAATTTAGATTCTTTATTAGTCACAGATGGTATACATAGAGATGTTAATAGTGAAAAGAGTATTGATAAAGCAAAATTAAATGATTTAATTAAAAAAAAAAAAATTACTCCTACCTATTATATTAGGGATTTAATTTTTTAAAGGGAAAAAGTTTTGAAAAATAATAATTACAAAGAATGGAAAAAAATAGCAGAAAAAGAGCTTAAAGAAAAAAATATTGATGAATTAAATTGGGATACTCCAGAGGGTATTAAAGTTAAACCACTCTACACAGAAGAAGATTTAAAAGAGTTAGAACACGAAATTGGTTTTCCAGGTCTGCCACCATACACAAGGGGGCCACGTGCTACAATGTACTCTAATAGGCCATGGACTATTAGACAATACGCTGGTTTTTCAACAGCCGAGGAATCAAATAAATTTTATAAGGAAGGTTTAAGAAATGGTGTAACAGGATTATCTGTTGCTTTTGACTTAGCTACCCATAGAGGTTACGACTCAGACCATCCAAGAGTTGTTGCGGACGTAGGAAATGCTGGAGTTGCAATTGATTCGATTGAGGATATGAATACTCTTTTTCAGGATATCCCACTTAATAAGATGAGTGTATCAATGACGATGAATGGTGCTGTTATACCTGTCCTTGCATGTTTCATTGCATGCGGTGAGGAGCAAGGTGTAGATAAAAACCAGCTAACTGGTACTATTCAAAATGATATACTAAAAGAATTTATGGTTAGGAATACTTTTATTTTTCCACCTGAACCAAGCATGAGAATCGTTTCAGATATTATTGAGTTTACATCAAGAGAAATGCCTAGGTTTAACTCAATATCAATCAGTGGTTACCATATGCAAGAAGCTGGAGCAAACCAGGTTCAAGAGTTAGCCTATACCCTTGCTGACGGCAAGGAGTATGTAAAGGCTGCACTTGAAAGAGGTCTGGATATTGATGATTTTGCACCAAGGCTGTCCTTTTTTTGGTCTATTGGAATGAATTTTTTTATGGAAATAGCTAAAATGAGAGCAGCGAGATTTATGTGGTCAAAAATTGTAGAGGAATTTAAACCGAAGAACCCGAAGAGTCTGGCTTTAAGAACACATTGTCAGACATCCGGAGTTTCTCTTATGGAACAAGATGCATACAATAATATTGTCAGAACAACTATTGAGGCTATGGCAGCTGTTATGGGAGGAACTCAGTCTCTTCACACAAATAGCTTTGATGAAGCCTTAGCCCTACCAACTACATTTTCTGCAAGAATTGCAAGAAATACACAACTTATACTTGCCGAAGAATCAGGAATTAATAAGGTTGTAGATCCAATGGCAGGCTCATATTATGTTGAATCTTTAACATCAGATATAATTAAAAAAGCTAATGAGTTAATTAAAGAGGTCGACGAAGCTGGTGGAATGGTGAAAGCAATTGAAATGGGATTACCAAAAATGAGAATCGAAGAAAGTTCTGCTAAAAGACAAGCGAGAGTTGATTCGATGGAGGAAACAATTGTTGGTGTGAATAAATATAAACCAACAGAGAAACAGGATATTAATGTGTTATCTATTGACAACGAAAAAGTAAGGTCTAAGCAGGTCAAGAGACTAAAAGATATTAAAGATTCCAGAGATCTTAACGAAGTAAATAATCTATTGAAAAAAATTACTGAGGCATCTAGATCATCAAAATTAAATTTGTTAGAAGTTTGTGTTGAGGCAGCCAAAAAGAGATGTACCGTTGGCGAAATGACAGAAGCAATGGAGAAAGTTTTTGGAAGGCATACATTATCTTCCAAAACGATCTCAGGCGTTTATGGAAAAGCAATTAAACATACAGAAAAAATTAACAAGATAGACGATGAGATAGAAAAATTTATTGAAAATAAGGGTAGAAGACCAAGAATGCTTGTTGTAAAAATGGGACAGGATGGTCACGATAGAGGTGCAAAATTAATAGCTACAGCCTTCTCAGACCTTGGGTTTGATGTCGATGTTGGTCCGTTATTTCAAACTCCAGAAGAAGCGGCTATGCAGGCGATTGATAATGATGTTCATATAATAGGTGTTTCAACATTGGCAGCAGGGCATAAGACTCTTGTTCCATTATTAATGGAATCACTTAAAAATAATGAAGCATCAAATATTAAGGTTATTTGTGGTGGGGTAATTCCTCCCAAAGATTACGATTTACTATATGAGCTTGGAGTTTCAAAGGTTTTTGGACCGGGGACTAATATACAAGAAGCCGCAATTGAAATCATAAACATTATATGATATATTAACCATTCTGGTTAAAATGAATTTAAAAGCTTTTTTAAAATTATTTAATATTTCAAATAAGAATTTTGCTAAAGAAATTGGTGTATCCGCAGTTTCTCTTTCAAGATATATTATTGGTGAGAGAGTTCCGGAGAAAAAGGTAATAAATAAAATCTTTCATAAAACCAACGGTTTGGTGGATGCAAATGATTTTTTTATCGAGAAAGAAAATAATGAAGATTTATCTAGTTCTGATATACAAGATATTGACTCAATACTTTACAACTTAAGAAAAGGTTCAAGGACACACTTGGCAAAAGCAATAACTTTAATTGAATCGTCATTAGAAAAGGATAAGTTGGGAGCAAGTCTTCTTTTATCAAAGCTTAAAGAGAATAATGATTCAATAAGAATTGGTATAACTGGTGTTCCAGGGGTAGGAAAGTCTACAATAATTGAAGCTTTGGGCAAGTTCTTAATTGCAGGTAATAATAAAGTAGCAGTTTTGGCAGTTGATCCATCGTCTAAACAATCAGGTGGTTCAATCCTAGGTGATAAAACAAGAATGGAGAAACTTTCTGTAAATAGAAATGCTTATGTAAGACCCTCCCCAAACCAAGGTCACCTTGGAGGAGTAGCTAAAAAAACATTTCACTCGATAAGATGTTTGGAAGAGTTTGGTTTTAATATAATTTTTGTTGAAACAATGGGTGTAGGTCAGGCGGAAACTTCAGTTTATGATATGGTTGATATTTTTCTTGTTCTTCTTCTGCCAACTGGAGGAGATGAGCTTCAGGGTATAAAAAAAGGTATAATAGAATTAGCAGATTTAATTGTTGTTAACAAAGCTGACGGTGGACTTATAAAACAAGCCGAGTCAACAAAAAATGAATATACAAATGCCTCTCAAATGACTTCAGATTCAAGAATTGATCTAAAACCTAATATACTTACTTGCTCTGCAATTGAAAATAAGGGTATTAAAGAAATATGGAATTTTATATTGAAATTTATTAAGACTTCGAAAGATAAAAAGATGTTTTATCAAACAAGAAATGAGCAAAGGCTTAAAAATTTATGGTCCGATGTTGATTTAAATATTTCAGAATTTATGGATAAAAATTTTAAAAAAAAAGATTATGTTAAAGACCTCATAAAGAAAACAGAAAAAAATGAAGTTTCACTCACCGAAGCCTCAAAAATTATTTATGAATATCTGACAAAAAAAAGATTTGATTAATTAAATATTTTATTTATAAGTTATTTATGGTTAAAAGATGTAGTATCACAAATAAAAAACCTATGTCTGGCAACAACGTCAGTCATGCGGTCAATAAGACTAAAAGAAGGTTTTTACCTAACCTCCAAAATGTGTCGTTTTTTTCCGAAATCTTAGGTAAAAAAGTAAAACTTAAAGTTTCTTCGAGAGGTATCAAAACTGTAGAAAAAAAAGGTGGAATAGATAATTATGTCATTACATCCAAGAGTTCTGTGCTTGCACCTGAAATTGTTAAGTTAAAAAAATTAATAGAGTCAAAAAGAGATATTAAAAATTAATTTACTATCTTAAATTTTTAGCTAAGTTTTCAATAATTATATCACCTAATTTATCCGGACTATCAATTGTAAATGCCTTTTTATAATACTTCGATACATCATGACCTATACCAATTGCAACTAAATTAATCTTACCTTCTTGTTCAATTTCTGAAACAACTTCCCTTAAATGGTTCTCAAGGATACCTGGACTATTTACAGATAATGTTGAATCATCAACTGGAGCACCATCAGATATAACTATTAAAATTTTTTTTTTTTCATTTCTTCTTTTTAGTCTACTAGACGCCCAAATAAGTGCTTCTCCGTCAATATTTTCTTTTAACAAACCATCTTTAAGTACTAGACCAAGATTTTTTTTTGACAGACTCCACGCAGCATCAGCATCTTTATAAATTATATGAAGAAGATCATTGAGTCGGCCTGGTTTACTAGGCCTTTCAAAGCCCTCCCATTTTTTTTTTGACTTTCCTCCTTTCCACTCATTAGTTGTAAAGCCAAGTATTTCAACATTAACATTACATTTTTCAAGAGTATGAGTAAGAATTTCAGATGTTAATGCCGATGTAATAATTGGCTTTCCTCTCATTGAGCCAGAGTTATCCATTAATAAAGAAACAATAGTATTTTTCTCAATATTTTTTTTTTCTAGTTTATATATCGATGAGTTGTTGTTATTTGCAATAAATGCAGCAAATCTTGAGCCATCAAAACTCCCCTCATCTTGACTAAACTCCCATGCCGTTGAATCAAAAGCTAAAAGTAATTTCTTTAATTTTTTTGCTAGTTCATTTATGAGTTTCGTATAATCTTTGCACTCCTCATCAAATTTTTTTCTTAGATCATTTAATTCATCTGAATTAACTAATTTTTGTGCATTTTTTGCTACATCAAACTCTTTTGTAAAAATTTTATATTTATTTGAAACTTCAATCTGATTATTTTCTGTAGACTGATTTAGATTTTCGAGATCTTGTATATCTTTTTTTTTCTTTTTCCTTTCTTTATTTAATGGGATTCTTTTCTTTTCTTTATTTGGAGATTTAGATTTTTGATTAGTATTTTTTGAAATATTATTCTGATTATCTTCTTTTATTTCTTCTTTTTTAAAGAGACTAGCAATTCTTTTTGCAAGCTCATTAAATTTTTGTTGATTATCAAGGTTATTTTTTAATAGTTCAATTTGATTATCACTGATCATCGGAAAATTTTTGAAGAATTTTGAATTTTTAGTTTTTTTTGATTGAAATTTAGAAAGAAAGAATTCAAAGAAAAACTCCTCATTATTTTTAGAATCTTTGTAAACCTCTTTTTTTATTTCATTAAATACACTCTCGATATTCATTTTACATCCAGTAAAATTGGAAAAACCAATACTTAAAGATCTAGTTTCCAACAAAATTTTGTAAAACGTTTTGGATATTGTGTTATCAGGCATATATTGAAAAAGTAATTTTTCGTCGATATACCTTATTTTTAGAGAAAAAAAGTCATACCAGCCTTTTTCAAAAACAGTTTTATTTTCAAACTTTATAAATTCATCAAGGAATTTATTCCTAGCATTTGAAATGAACTCTTTCTCTTTAACTGCAAGTTTAATTTTATTTCTTGAAATTATTTTTGCAGCGTTTTCATTTTCATAAATAGTCACTCAATCTCTTTCCCAAAACATCGTTGATAAAGCTCTATTATAATTTTTTTATCATTCATCTCGCACTTATTTAAAAAAGTTAATTTAAATGCTTTTTCTAAATTTCCAAATATTATAAAATTTTCCGCCCATAATATGCAAGTTCTTGGCGACATCGTCACTGATAAGTCTGAAGAACTGAACGCCTGTCTTATCAGATTTGCAAGTCTTATCATACTTGTGAGCTTGTCAGAAATTTTACTTTTATTTTTCCCAAGTTTACCTTCAATTATTTTTTTCTCTATGTCGGGTTCAATGAAATTAAGAGTGGAAAAAATATTCCATCTGTCTAATTGTCCTTGATTAAGATTTTGTGTACCGCTATATAATCCTGTATTATCCCCCAATCCTAATGTATTACATGTTCCAAAGATTCTGAAGAATGGGTGGGGTGTAATAACTTTATTTTGATCAAGAAGTGTGAGTTTGCCTTCAACCTCAAGAATTCTTTGAATCACAAACATTACATCCGGTCTACCTGCATCGTACTCATCAAGGACAAGTGCAACTGGATTTTGAATTGCCCATGGAAGTAGACCTTCTTTGAAGGTTGTAACTTGTTTATTATCTTTTAATACGATTGAGTCTTTTCCGAGTAAATCAAATCTACTGATATGTCCATCAAGATTAATTCTTAAACATGGCCAATTTAATCTTGCAGCTACTTGTTCAATGTGTGACGATTTTCCAGTTCCGTGTAAACCCTGAATAAGAACTTTTTTATTAAATTTAAATCCTACCAGTATAGAAGTGGTTGTCTCTTCATCAAAAATATAATTTTCATCTATTGTTGGTACTAAAGCACTTTTTTCTTTAAAGCCTTGTACTTTCATTTTCTTTTTCATCCCAAATATTGAGGATACATCTATATTAATATCAGGTGAAAAGTCTTTTATTTCTTTTGAGTCTACTTGCATTTATTATTCTTTAAGATATTAAAAAGTAATTTATAGGCATTGTTAATTTTTTTAATCATATTTTCTTTATCTTTAATGCTGTTTATTACGTCGGGGTGATATTTTTTTACCAATTGTTTGTAAATCTTCTTAAGGTCGTTTTCATTAAAATCTCTATCTAACTTGAATAACTTTAAAGAATTTTCAACATCAGCATTAAATATTAATTTATCATCTTTTTCAAACCTTTTTCTTTTTTCACTAAATTTTATTTTTTCTTTATCTGTAAAATAGTTAAACTCAAATTTGATCTTAGATCTCATACCATCAGAAAAAGGAAATGTTGGTTTACCTTCAAAAAAATCATTCTTTTGAAAATTATAAATTTCAGCTTGAGATTTACCTGCAAAAAAATTCCATCTTTTATTGTAAAGTTTAATATGCTTTAAACAGAAGAAATATTTCTCGTTACTATTCGGTGATTTGGGTGCAACAAAGTTTCCCTCCTCTGTACATCCTTTTTCATCACATTTCTTAATTGAATAGTTCGTATTCTCAAAAATTTTTTTAGCAGGTTTGTTTTTCATTATTTTTTCTATATCTTATTACTAAAGTTATGGATGAATCAACAATCTTCAAGAAACTAAGTGATTATTTTTCCCCAACACATCTAGAAGTAATAAATGAATCCCAGAAACATCAAGGACACGCTCAGAGTCCAAACAGTGGAAATTCTCACTTTTTAATTATAATTACTAGTAAGAAGCTTGCGGGTATGAGCAGGTTAGCCGGTCAAAGAGAAATTTATAAGGTTTTGGAAAAAGAGATGAAAAATCAAATCCATGCACTACAAATAAAAATTATTTATTAGGATCCATATCCGGTCCCAAACATAAATTCTTGATGTTGTTTAAGTGAATCTTGAAGTTGGTTATTGGCAAAGTCATAAAGATCACGCATAGATAAGATACCAATTATTTTCTTATCTTTTGTGACAGGAAGGTGCCTAAACCCCTTTTTTTTCATAACTTGTATTGCATCAAGCGTGGTTTTGCCCGGAGAAATTGTATCTACATTTTTTGTCATTATTTTTTCTACAGAAGTCTTTTTAGGATCTAGACCTTTTGGTATAACCCTGAAAGCTAGATCACGTTCAGTAACGATACCAACTAGTGTCCCATCTTGCTTTTTTGAATCACAGACAAGAAGTGCCCCACATTTATTTTTAAGCATCATCACTGCAGCTTCATAAGATGATGATGAATCATCAATTAAAACAAGTCTTTGATTGATTAAGACCTTGTCAAGTAAGTCTTGAATTTGCATTTCTATTTCCCCCTAAAATATAATAATACTTTTTTAGAGTTTTGAAAATTATTTTTTTTTTGTGATTTTTATAACTATTAATTGATTATTCTTTTTTGATAATATTTCGAATCTCAAATTAAAAAATGAAAATACCTGACCCTTTTTAGGTATAATTCTACTTTCATATAAAACTAGTCCTGCAATCGTGGAGGCCTCATTAAGAGGTAGATTAATATTTAGTTCTTTATTTAGATCTCTGATATTTACTGTGCCTTTTACCAAATAGCTTGACTTGGAGAGTTTTTTTATACCTTTAACTTCTTTTGAAACTTTTAATACATCAAGTTCATCATCTATATCACCAACAATTTCCTCAATAATATCTTCTAATGTAATAATACCTAAAAATTCACCGTATTCGTCTACAACAATTGAAAAATGCTCTTTTCTTTTTTTAAACTCCATAAGTTGAATATCCAACTTTGTCGATTCTGGGATAAACCATGGTTTTTGACAATATGAAAAAATATTGAAACTTTTTGGATCTGTAAGTTTTAAACCAATTAATTTTCTTACATGAAGTATTCCAATAATATTTTCCGGATTCTTTTCCCATATTGGTATTCTTGAATGTGGCGAATCCTTTAGTCTTAGTAAAAGTTCATCAAGACTATATGTTGAAGGAAGGCTAAATATATCTTTTCTTGAAATCATAATCGATCCAACAGTTATATCATCTAAATCAAGAATTGATTTTAGCATTTCTTTCTCATCTCCTGTTGAAGGATGTTCCCCATGCAAATCAATTGCTCCTCTTAATTCCTCTTCTCTGTTTTCTGACAATTCTTCTTTATTTATTGTTTTATAATCAATGCCAAAAATTTTCAAAATGAGTGCTACCACAATATTTAAAAACTTGGTGAGCGGGTATAAAATAATGATTATAATTCTCATAAATGGTGCGATTTTCAATGCAAACTTATCAGAGTTTGATAAAGCAATTGTTTTTGGAATGAGTTCTCCAAAAATAAGTATCATCAAGGTCATTATTATCGTGGCGTAAACGATTCCGTCATCGTTTGTGATTTCAATTAAGATTTTAGTTGCAATTGCAGATGCTAAAACATTAACAAGATTATTTGCAAAAAGTATGGTACCTATTAGCATTTCTTTATCATTAAATATTTTGGTGAATAATTTAGCTTTTTTATCTCCTGACTTTGCTAACGCATGCATTCTTGGCTTTGATGCTGAGGTAAGAGACGTTTCGGAACCTGAAAAAAAGCCTGATATGATAATCAAACCTACAATCGTTCCTATTAAAATTGATAGCGAATATTCCATAATTTAAAATACTTCTTTTTTTAAAAAGTCTAGAAGGATTTTTTCTTCATTTAGTTTATAAACTTTTACCTTCCCAATATCAGAAATTAGTATAAATCTTATTTTTTTTTCTTTAACTTTTTTATCAAATTTCAGATGTTTTAAAAATAAATTTGGTGAAGCAGATATATTATAATCATCTATTTTATAAGAAATATTTAATTTATCAAGATGGTTTGTGTACTCATGCAAAATACTTTTTTTACAAAATCCTAGAAATATTGAAAATTTTATTGCTATATACATTCCTAAAAAGATAGATTCTCCGTGATTAAGTTTGCTTGAGAACCCTGTTATTGATTCTAAAGCATGACCAAAGGTATGGCCAAAATTTAGAATTTCTCTAAGATTTTTTTCTTTCTCATCCTTTGATACCACATAAGATTTTATTTTACAGCTTTCTCTTATTGCCTCCGCACAAGCATTGCTATTAATCTTAAGGATTTTTTTACCATTATTTTTCAACCAAGAAAAAAATACTCTATTCTTGATTAATGCATATTTTAGAATTTCAGCATAACCTGACATAATTTCTCTTTCTGGTAACTTTCTTAAAAAGTAAAGAGAAATTATTACAATCTTAGGTTGGTAAAATGTACCAATAAGATTTTTACCGTATTCAGAGTTAATCGCAGTTTTCCCACCAACTGAGCTATCAACTTGAGATAGTAGTGTTGTGGGAATTTGAATAAAATCAATTCCTCTTAGAGTTAAGCTTGCAGCCAAACCTACTAAGTCACCTATAACTCCTCCACCAATGCAAATTAACAATGCGTTTCTATCAACTTTTTTACTAAGAATTTTATTCATTAAATATTCTAAATATTTAAAGCTTTTTGTTTTTTCTCCCGAAGGAAGAATAATTTTTTCACTTTTGAGTTCATTACATAATTTATAGATTTCATTATCAAAAATATTATTAATAGTTTTATCGGTTATTACTATAATTTTTGAGTACCCTTTTATCTTAGTGAAGTTATTCTTTAGTTTAAATGGAAAATTATTGTCTATTACAATTTTGTAAGAATTTTTTCCGAGTTTAACAGTTAAATTAGATATCAATGCCATAAAATTAGATTCTTTTTATAATATTTAAAACAACATCTTCAACACTTAGATCATCCACTAAGATTATATGATTTGCCATCATATAATCTTTAATTCTTTTTTGATATAATTTTTCAATATTATCCCTTAAATTTCCCTTATTAAGCAAAGGTCGGTTACTAAAATTTTTTTTTAGCCTTTCCGCAAGAGTTTCTATAGAAGAATCTAGAAAAAAAGTAATAGATTTTTTTATAATTAAATCCCGAATTTCATCATTACTAAAAATACCACCACCAGCAGATACTACAAGCTTCTTATTTTTTGTTAAAACATCGTTAATTATTCGTCTTTCTATTTTCCTAAATTCTTTTTCTCCGTAAATAGCGAAAAAATCATTTATACGAATTTTTGTTTGATCTTCAAACTCTTGATCAATATCTAAAAACTTCCTTTGAATTTTTTTTGATAGAACTCTTCCAACAGTTGTTTTCCCAACACCCGCCATCCCTATGAGTACAATATTTTTAGATGAGTTGTTCATACCAACTTAATTTAATATTAATATTTAGTTTATTTGAAATGTTTTTTTTTTTATTATAAAAACTAATTAAAGGGTTTTAATGGATAAATTAATTTTAAAGATTCTCATATCAGTAAGTATTGTTTTTACAATTTTTCTAATTTACTTAGGGACTACAGATTTTATGGTTAGTCCAAAAATAGTGGAGAGCGAGTATATTCTTGAAAATTAAATTTTTCTTATTTGTAATTATTACTTTTACTGCTTTTTTTATAAGAGCACAACAAATTGAATTTATTGAAGAATATTCTGCAAAAACAAATAAAGTATCATTTTTTAATCTAAGTCTTTACGATAAGGATACTGAAAGTTTATGGAAAAACCTTTTTATTGATAAAGATTATGACCAGATTTCATTATTTCTAGATAATTTGCCAGTAAATAGTAAGAACGAAGTTCTTCAGGAAATAATCTTCCAGATTTTGACCTCTAATAAGGTATTCACTAAAAATAGAATTTCTGATGAGCAATTTAGTTTAATATTTAATAAGGTTATAGATAAATTATTTATAACCGGAAGGTTTAATGAAATTGAGTTTTTCTATTCAAAGTACCCAAAACTTTCTAACACGAGTTTTGTATTACAGAAAATGATTGAGGGTAATTTATTAAGAAACCGTCATACAGAGGCTTGTAAAATTTTGGAAAAAAATTTTGATGAGAATCTTCTTAATTTAGGCAAAATAATGATTATGTGTAATATAATTAACAGTAAATTTGATGAGGCTAAGCTTGGACTTCAATTGCTTAAAGAGCAGAATAATCCTGGTGATTTATTTTTTATTGAACTAGCTTTTTCATTAATGAGTGAAGAAAATGAACTTGATTCAAAAGGGCTGAAGAAAACATTAGATAATCTGAAAGAATTGAACCCTATAATAATTTCATCATTACAGTTTGCAGATATCTCACCAAATTTTGAACAAATACAAAAATTTAGTATTAGTGGACTTTTATCTATATTGTCCAACCCTTCAGTTGAAAGAGAATTAAAGATTTACTGTTCTGAAATTTTAGTAAAGATTGGTAGAATTGATGCTGAAACCCTCTCTGATGCCTACCAGCTTTCCAGGTTTAAACCTTCAGAAGTAGAAAGGGCTGAAAAGATATACAAAACACTTGCGCCCAACAGGGCTAGACCTTTACTTTATCAGGCTATTTTGAGAGATAAAAAACCAGAAACTAGGTTTGATAAAATCATATCCTTAATTAAAGTTTCTCAAAGTGATAATCTTATCAAAGAAATCTCCAAACTTGTTGATATAACTGAAGATTTGAAGGTTTATGTTAAGTCAAACGAAGAAGCGGTCATCTTATCTAAGATATTTCAGTCAAGAGGACTTTATTCTGATGCTCGAGATGTTCTTACTAAAAACTATAAGAAACCCGAGAGTGATTACAGAAAAATGGCAATTGAATTATCTGAAGCTTTGCAAAAATCTGATACAAATTTTTACAGAATTGAAAATGATCTAGATTCAGTCAAATCAATTGAAAATCAAGGATCTGTTTTTTTAAAAAAAATTATAATGATAATCTCTCTTTATTTGGATCTTAACCAAGAAGAAATTGAAAAGTTACAGGAAATTTCAATATCAAAAGAATTGAAATTATCTGGGGATGATTTTAAAAATTTATTATTAGCTCAACAACTCTCTACTAATAAGGATTTTTTTAACTCAATTTCACTAATGTTTAAAATTATTGATGAGGATGATTTTGAAAATTTAAATATTATTAAAATTTATACTTTGCTAACCATTTTAAAAAATTTAGGACTTGAGAACGAATTCAAGAGCCTATCCGAAAGGATATTGTTGTGACCTTTGATGTTTCTAGTTTATTGGATAAATATCTAGAGTTCATATTGGCAAATAAAAATTTATCCCAAAATACATACATTGGGTATAAAAACGACTTATTAGAATATTTAAGGTTTACTAAAGTAAAAACAAAATCTGAATTAATCGAAGTAGATTTAAACTCTTATATAAAATATTTGGCAAGAAATTTTTCAAGAAAAACGCATTGTAGAAAAATTTCATCAGTAAAAAATTTTTATAAATATTTATTTGAAAAAAAAACAATTGTTTCAAATATTTTTTTAAATATCGAGTTTCCAAAGTCCTCAAAATCAATTCCTAAGATTCTAGAAAAAAATGAGATTTTTAAAATTATTGAGAAAAGTCGCCAAGACAATTCTTTTAAGGGCAAAAGACTCTCGCTTATGATCGAATTACTTTATGCAACTGGTATAAGAGTTTCAGAAATGGTGAGTCTAAAATTAGGTAATATTCATGGAGACCTATCGCAGATCATAATAAATACAAAAGGTAACAAAGAGAGAGTTATTCCCATAATTAGTTCTTTGAAGTCCCCGCTAAGTAATTATTTAGATGATTTGAAAACTAATTTTAGACAAAAAAATGGACTAAATTATATTTTTCCTTCTAATTCAAAACAGGGACATATTACAAGAAATAGATTTTTTCAACTTTTACAAAACCTTGCATTAACTGTTGGTATTGAAAAGGGTAGAGTTTCGCCGCATGTCTTGAGACATTCTTTCGCCACTCATTTGCTAGAAAATGGTGTAGACCTCAGACTTATTCAAGAGTCTCTTGGTCATAAAGATATTTCAACAACTGAAATTTATACACACCTTGATAGAAATCGACTCAAGAAGGTTTTAGAAAATAAACATTCATTAAAAAAAGATATTGATAAATTAATTAAAATTTAGGTTGTGTTTATAAGTTAAATTATATAAAAAATATTTTTGTTATAAATCATTAATAGAGGAATAAAATGAGTTTTAAAATAGTCGATCAAGCCCAACCACGTTTAAATAGGAGCGAACTTGCTGTCCCAGGTAGTAATCCTTCTTTATTTGAAAAAGCTGCTAAAAGTAATGTTGATGTAATTTTTCTTGATCTTGAGGATGCGGTTGCCCCGGATGAGAAAGAGCAAGCGAGAAAAAATATTATTGAAGCTTTAAATGATATAGACTGGAATAATAAAACTATGTCAGTAAGAATTAATGGTTTAGACACACACTTTATGTATAGAGATGTTGTAGATTTAATTGAAAAAGCGCCCAACAAGCTTGATTTGATAATGATACCAAAAGTAGGAACAATCTCGGATGTTTATGCCGTTGATATGCTTTGCACCCAAGTGGAAGACGCAATGGGAGTTTCAAAGAGAATCGGATTTGAACTGATTATTGAAACTGCTTTGGGAATGCAAAATGTCAACGAAATTGCCTCTTACGAAAGACGGCTAGAGTCACTTCACTTTGGTGTTGCCGATTATGCAGCATCTACGAAAGCAAAAACCACAGTAATTGGTGGTCCCAACCCCAACTATCATGTTCTTACTGATATCGATGGTGATAACCCTAGAGAAAAGCATTGGGGCGATATGTGGCATCATGCAGTTTCAAAAATGGTTATTGCAGCTAGAGCAAATGGTTTAAGGCCAATAGATGGTCCTTTCGGTGATTTTAACGATCCAGATGGTTATAAAGCTCAGGCTAATAGGTCAGCTACACTAGGTTGTGAGGGAAAATGGGCTATACATCCAAGTCAAATTGACCTAGCCAATGAAGTAATGAGTCCGTCTGATAAAGAAGTGAATCAAGCGAAGAGGATTCTTGAAGCTATGGAAGTTGCAAAAAAAGAGGGTAAGGGAGCAGTTTCATTAGATGGTAGGTTGATAGACATTGCTTCAATAAGACAGGCAGAGGTACTTGTTCAAAAAGTCAAATTAATTGAGGGTAGATAACCCAGTAAAATCTAATGCAAAATTTTCTAGACTTTGAAAAACCCCTTTTAGATATAAAGTCAAAGATTGAAGAACTTAGACATCTAAAAGATACTAGCGAAAATATTGCGAACGAACTTTCTAATCTTCAGGATAAATATGATAATGTCCTAAGCAAACTTTATGATAACCTTACACCTATTCAAAAGGTTAAGGTTTGTCGTCATCAAGATAGACCAAAATTTTCACAGATAATAGATGAGATTTTTGATAAATTTGAAATTATATCTGGGGATAGACTCTTTTCCGAGGATCGTTCAATTAAAGGTGGTTTTGGAAGATTAGATAATAAAAATTACTTAATAATTGGGAATGATAAGGGAAACGATATAGATACCAGAGTAAAGAATAATTTTGGTATGGCAAAACCTGAGGGATATAGAAAAGCTCAAAGACTTTATAATCTTGCAAATAAATTTAACTTACCGGTAGTTACATTTGTAGATACGCCTGGAGCACATCCAGGAGTTGATGCTGAAGATAGGGGACAGTCTGAGGCAATTGCCAGCTCAATTCGATGCTCAATAAATGTTAGATCACCAATTTTTTCTTTTATAATAGGTGAGGGAGGTTCAGGAGGAGCTGTTGCTTTAGCGACTGGAAATAAAGTAACGATGCTGGAACATGCGATTTATTCTGTGATCTCGCCAGAAGGTTGTGCATCCATACTCTGGCGCTCTGCTAATGAGTCTGAGAAAGCAGCAGACTCCTTAAAATTGACTGCGCAAGATTTGTTAGATCTTGGAGTAATTGATGAAATTATTAAGGAACCTCTTGGTGGTGCACATAGAAATATACAATCTACTTGTTTAGCAATAAAAGAAAGATTATTGAACTATACCCAAGAATTTGAGGGAAAATCATCAGAGAGTATTATTTCTCAAAGGGAACAAAAATATCTATCAATTGGAAAAGAATTCTTAATTAGTTAGTTAGTAACTTTACCGCAACAATTTTTATATTTTTTTCCAGTACTCGGACATCTTGCATTTCGAGATATTTTTTTTAAACTAAGGTTTTCCAAACACTCATTATCTTTATTTTCAATGCTTTGTGATTCATTTTCAGGCAC
>ERZ802830.2439-NODE-2439-length-16812-cov-10.0807_pt1 | contig 16812 bp, 19 predicted proteins | sample MGYA00345654_ERZ802830 | MGnify/ENA primary metagenome ERZ802830 (study PRJEB30503, sample SAMEA104212375) | marine metagenome | biome: Westerlies Biome; feature: [SRF] surface water layer (ENVO:00010504) within the epipelagic zone...; material: water...
CTTTTAGAATTGAATTATCTTGTGCAATGCCACCAGTATCAATAATTAAGCTTTTATGATCTCCAAAAGAAATATAGCCATAATTTCTATCTTTTGTTAAGCCAGAAAAATTGGAAACTATTGCCTGTCTGGACTTTGTTAGTTTGTTGAATAAGGTAGACTTACCGACATTTGGTCTTCCTATAATTGCTATTGAGGTAAACATTATAAATAAACATCTTATATGCTTAATGAATATAAATTAAATGATTCATCAACTGCATAAAAATTATTACTCCTTGAAATAATACTTTTAATTGGCTTTTTAGATATTTTTTTTCTTCCAATAGTTTTACCATTAAGAGGATCCAGTATATGAATATAACCCTCATAATCTCCAATGATTATATTTCCGCCTATGCTTGTTAAATTTGAAAGATCTCTGTAATAGTAATCACTTGAAGACCAAGATTCTGCAAAAGATTTCTGAGAAAATGATTTTAAATTTGATTCAGCATCGGATATTACAATTAAATTCTTAATTAAAAGGGCGGAATTGAAGGATGAGATTTCTTCACGCCAAACAACTCTTTGCTGTGTAATATCAAAAATACTTAAGCTGCCTTGATAATTTGTAGTATAAATAAGATTGCCATCGATGATTGGTTTAGAATCAGAGTCAATTATATTTTCTAATTCTGATGATCCATCGGCATAAGAAATTGCCCCATCCCAAACCGGAAAACCAGAAGAAAGATCAAAAACTCCAAGTCTACCATTGTCAAAAGTAGCATAAACTTTATTATTTAGGATGACTGGACTGCTACTTCCTCTAATGGTTAAGGTAGGAAGCTTTGATCTGTATGACCACTTTAATTCACCTGTATTTTTATCCAAAGCAATTAACTCACCAGAACCTGTCTTTATTAACACATATTGAGCATCTATAGCTGCATTTGCAAGAACTTCGCCTTTTACATTTGTTGACCACCGAACAGAGCCATCATTTTGATCAAAAGCAAGAACATTTCCATCATTATCAGATAGAACAATAATGCCAAAACCAGCTGAGACGCCAGTAGATACCTGATTTGATTGAATTGTCCAATTGTATTTTCCTGATTTAGTATTTATTGAAGAAATTTCTCCATTAGATCCAGCAAAAAATAAATTCTCGCCACTAAAAGCAGGTTCAAAATTTCCTAATGTGTTATTGCCATCAAATGAAAGCTTCCAATTAATTTTTAAAGTTTTTTTATTATTAAAATCTTCGAGAGACTTTGGTTCACCAGTTTCAGTTTCAGACTCATTTGATGACCAGAATTTTAAAGAGTCGAAAGAGCTACATGAAGAGAGTAGAATTAATATTAAAAAAAATACTAGATAGTTATTGTTTAAAGAAATATTTATAGGAATAAATTTCATAGGATTTATAACTCTATATTAGATATCTTCATAGAGATTATAGACAAAGATAACTCATCACTATATTTGTCTTTTGCCAGAAGATATTGATCTTTAGCTAACATAATTTTATTCTGTTTATAAAGGATATCGCCAGTAAGCTCATGAATTATTCCATTGGAGGAAGAAGAAGAATATTTTTTTAACATATCTAATGCTTGGTCATAATCTCCTTTATCATAAAGCAATCTCGATGCATTTATTCTTGCAATCTTATTGAAAAGATTATTACCATTATATCCATCCGTTAAATCTTTCAGGGCAAGATAGTTAGTTAAAGCAGCTTCATTTTCGTTATTCTTAATGTTGGATGCAGCATTATTTAATAAAGCAATTCTTGTGTAACCAGTCTTTTTATATGAATTCAACAATTCATCAAATAACTGTTCTGATAAAATTTTACCGTCTATAGTTTCTATCTCTTGTATTGTCCATTTATTATAAATTTCAGCTGCTTTATTATTATTACTCTTATTAACTTGGTTGATAGCAAAGATGCTTAATATAAATAATATTAATATTACAATAAATATTAAAATTAAATTACGATGTTTACTATAGAAATTTCTAAGAGATGTGGTTATTGCTTTATTTTCATATACTTCATTCATAATTATTTCTAATCCTAAATAGTTTTATAGAAACTGTATAACTCTTTAAGTGAGACAGTTTGCTGGTTTTTATGTCCATCATTTAGATGCTTTATAACAGCAGTGTTATTTTTTAACTCATCTTCACCAATTATAATCGCATAATCTGCATTATCTTTATTGGCTCTTCTCAATTTAGATTTAAGACTTCCTTCTGTTAAATGAAAGTCTAAAATAATTTCTTTATTTAATGTCCTAAGTTGGTGCGCTATTTTATATGCTTTTGGTTCTAAATTACTAGTAACAACAAGAAATGAGACAATTTTTTTAGATGAAGCATCGATGCTAACTAATTCAGCAAATCTCTCTATTCCTAATGCCATTCCGATTGATGGCAAATCCTTGCCTCCCAACATTTTACAAAGATTATCATATCTGCCACCTCCTAAAAAAGAATCTTGCGCACCTAGCTCTGATGAAATAGCTTCAAATACGAAACCAGAATAGTAATCCAAGCCTCTAACTAATGAAAAATCTATCTCAACATCACACAAATCTGAAAATTCATTTTTAATTGACTTCAATAATTCTATTGATGATTCATCTAAAAAATCTTCAATTGAAGGTGCATTTCTTAATAGTGCTTGGGTTTTTTCACTCTTGCTATCAAGAACCCTTAATGGATTTTTACTTAGTCTTTCTATATCTTTATTATCTAAAGAATCTTTAAATGGTTGAAGGTATTGAACAAGAGCATCACAGAATGATTTTTTGGTCTCTTTTGTTCCAAGATGATTAATCTTTATTGAACAATTCTTTAAATTAAACCTATTAATAATCGAACACACTAAAGATATCATCTCAAATTCTGGTAGCCCTTCTTTTATTCCAAGTATCTCGACACCAGCTTGATTGAATTGCCTATATCTACCTTTTTGAGGTCTTTCATAACGCCACATAGGACCCATGTACCAAAGTTTATGCGTTGTTTGATCTAATTTTTTTTCTATAATAGACCTTATGACACTTGCTGTACCTTCTGGTCTTAGAGCAATAGCTTTATCATTTCTATCATTAAATATATAAATTTCTTTATTAACGATGTCTGATGCATTGCCAACTGATCTGTTAAAAAGATTTGCATCCTCAAGAGCAGGGGTTCTTATCTCATCTAGCTTATAACTAATAAAAATTTCTTTAATCATTTGCTCTACTTCAAAGAACTTAAAAGATAAATTATTTTTATCGCCATCACTATGATGGTCTGGCATGCCGGTCAATGATTTAATCTTGTCCAATTTAGCTCCTTGCTATTATTTCTGTTGAATTTCTTAGTGAGAGTTTTTCTCTAACCTTTTCTTCGATTTCTTCAACAAGATTTTCACTACTAATTTTTTTATCAGGAGCACCATCAACATATAATAAATTACTTGGGCTTGCTCCAGTAAGACCTATTTCTGCTGCTTTACTCTCACCTGGACCATTTACATAACATCCAATAATAGCGACCTCTATATCTTCAGAGATGTCTTCAAATCTTTCTTCTAATTCATTTACGACCTCTATAACGTTAAAATTTTGTCTTGAGCAGCTTGGACATGCGATGATTTTAACCCCTCTACTCCTGATATTAAGACTTTTTAAAATATCCCAGCCCACTTTAATTTCATCAACAGGATCAGATGCTAGAGAAATTCTAATAGTATCTCCAATACCTTCCGATAAAAGCATACCAACACCAATGGATGACTTTACAGTTCCTGCCCTATAACTTCCAGCTTCAGTAATTCCAAGATGAAGAGGTTGCTTAATTAAATTAGATATTTTTCTATAAGCCTCAACCGTCATTTCAATATTCGATGCTTTTAGGCTCATTTTATAATTTTCAAAATTAAATTTATCTAAGATATCAACATGCCTTAAAGCTGACTCGACTAAGGCATCAGCATTTGGTTCTCTATATTTTTTTTGAAGATCTTTTTCTAATGATCCTGCATTAACTCCAACACGAATCGGAACATTATTATAGATTGCTGCTGAAATGACTTCCTTAATTTTTGATTCCTTTCCAATGTTACCAGGATTTATGCGTAAACAATCTGCAGTATCGGCAACCGCAAGAGCAATCTTATAATCAAAATGAATATCTGCAACAAGCGGAATAGTTACAGCACTTTTTATTTCTTTGAAGGCTTTTGCTTCATCAAACCCTGGAACTGAAACTCTAACTATATCTGCTCCAGCTACTTCTAAATCATTGATCTGTTTTACAGTTGACAAGACATCACGTGTATCAGTATTTGTCATAGATTGAATAGCTATTGGATTAAATCCACCTATTGAGACATCGCCAACGTTGACAACTTTCGTATCTTTTCTAGTAATCCAGTTACTCATCATTAAAAATAATAGTATTTACTCTAAGTCTATTAGCATTAGTAATAAAATCAATGCTATCTCTATTATATGTTCCCTCTATATGATCCGCATTTCCAACAACAACCTTGAAGGGTTTTTTAATATCTAACAAATAGATATCACCTGATTTAAAGAGTTGGTTTGCAACTAATTCATCTCCTGAGTAAACCTCAATCCAGCATTCATCTGAAAAAGTTAAAGTTAATCTATTTTCTATATAATTATTCGTTTTATCAGCCTCTTCATATAGCTCTATAGAATCTATAAAATTGTCAGTTATCTTCAAATTAGTATTTATTGGTATTTCATCTATATCTGTATTTCTAATATCGCCCCTAATGCTTTTTGAACCATCTTCACTATCTATTTGATTAAAAAAGAAAGGCTTAGCTACAATAAATAATATAATAAATACGACTAATATCACCCCACCTTTTTTTATATTTGGCGTTGATGAAGAATTAAATTTTGTTATTGATTTTTCAATGATTTCAGATTTTCTTAAGTTTTCATCATAAATTGATGGGAAGTCACAATTTAAAGATAAGAAATCTTGATATTTTATAAAATAGGCTCTAGCGAAACTCTCGCTTGGAAAAATAGAATAGTCACCAGATTCTATGGCTTCAATATATTTTATATTTATTACAGAAGCTTCAGCTACCTCATTTTTACTAAAGCCAGCTTTTATTCTTCCTGCTTCAAATACTTTTCCAATTTTTACAGAATTTGCTGATTTTGCTTCTAGTGTCATGATATGGATTGATGGGATATAAGTTTTTTTCCTTTAACTGATTTAGCTAATTTACCAACCAATTGCCCACAAGCTCCATCTACAGCATCACCCCTAGTCACCCTTAGTGTTGTTATAAAACCCTTATTCATTAGAACCTTTTTAAAAACTTCTATATTTTTATTATTAGATCTTTTATAGTTTGAACCATCAAATGGATTAAATGGTATCAAATTTATTTTACATGAAATGTTTGATAACAACTTAGCTAACTTTTTAGCAAGCTCCTCAGAATCATTAACTCCATCTATAAGAACATATTCAATAGTAATACTTCTTTTACCCTCATAAAAATCTAGATACCTATTGCATGACTTCATTAATATGCTAATTGGGTATTTTTTATTAATTGGAACTATTTCATCCCTAAGCTCATTGGTTGGAGCATGAAGAGATATTGCAAGTGATACGTCAACCTCATTAAAAAGCTGATCAATTTGCGGGGTAATTCCAGAAGTACTAATTGTAATTCTTTTTCTGGATAGGCCATATGCAAGCTGTTCTTTCATTATTTTTGCTGATTCAATCACTGGTATAAAATTGAGTAAAGGTTCGCCCATTCCCATAAAAACAACATTCGTTATTAGAGGTTGATTGCTACTAAAGTTTGCAAGCCAAAGCTGGCCAATTATTTCATCTGCAGTTAAATTTTTTTCGAAGCCCTGAGCTCCAGTTGCACAAAATGTACACTGAAGTGCACAACCAGCCTGTGAAGAGATACACAATGTCATTCTTTTCTTTTCAGGTATCCTTACCATCTCAACCATTGAACCTGATTCGAGTTTTACTAAATACTTTATAGTCCCCTCAGGAGAAGTATGAATTTCTTCAATTTTTGGTGGTAATAATATAGCCAAAGATTTTAGTCTAGATCTCAAATGTTTATTAAAGTCAGACATTTCTTCAAAATCTAGAATACCTTTTTGATGGACCCATTTAATAAGCTGTTTAGCTCTAAACCTCGGTTCACCAATTTTTGCAAAGAAATCTTCTAGAGATTGAAGTGAAAATCCTAAAAGATTTACCTTTTTTTCAGACAAATTTATTTAGATACTATTTCTTCATCTTTGAAAAAATAATTAATCTCCCTCATTGCACTTATTTCTGAATCGGATCCATGAACAGCATTAGCATCAATACTGTTAGCAAAATCAGCCCTTATGGTTCCAGGAGCAGCATCTTGAGGATTTGTATTTCCCATTAGCTCCCTATTTTTTTTAATAGCTCCCTCGCCTTCGAGTACTTGAACAAATACTGGACCTGAAGTCATAAATTTCTTTAAATCGTTAAAAAATGGCCTACCCTCATGTTCAGCATAAAAACCTGATGCCGTTTGGTCATCAAGTTTCATTAGCTTGCCAGCTATTAAATGAAGACCATTTTCTTCAAATCTTGAAATTATTTTTCCAATGATATTTTTAGATACTGCGTCAGGTTTAATAATAGATAATGTTTGTTCAATTGCCATGTTTAAATTCCTTATAAAAAATTTTAGCCATTATATGGGACTTATAGATATTCTTCTATCCATAACATCTGAATAGCTTCAAGAATTTTTTCATTTGAACTTTCAGGATCACCATTAAAATCGTCTAATTCACAAATTTTTTTATGCAGATCAGGGAAACTAATCCATTGAGGATCAATTTCAGGAAATTTCTCGAATAACTCCACAGCTATTTCATTTGTATCAAGCCATTCTAGATTTATCATTAGTGATTTTCTGAGACCATATTTATATTATATTTAGGTACTTCTATTTCTATATCTTGGTCTTTTGGAAAGGCCTGACAGCTTAATCTTGAAGTTTGTTCAAGGCCCCATGCTTTATCTAATAAATCCTCTTCTATATCGCTTGCATTATCTAGGCTTTCGAAGCCTTTTCTTATAATACAATGACATGTCGTACATGCTGCAGACATTTCACAAGCATGCTCTATCTGAATTCCATTTCTTAGTGCTGCCTCGCATATTGTTTCATCTGGAAGACTTTCTATCGTGATACCCTCTGGACATAATTCGTCATGAGGTAAAATTTTAATTCTGCTCATTAATTATATTGTGAAGCTTTCACCACATCCACAAACTGCTTTAGCATTTGGATTAATAAATTGAATACCTTGGTTTAATCCATCTTTTTTGTAATCTACTAAACTTCCTTTTAGGAAAATGAGACTATTGTGGTCAACAAAAATTTTACAGCCATTTTGGTCAAAAATTATCCCATTACTTTCAAAGTTATCAACAAAATCGAAATAATATTCATAACCTGAACATCCGGCCTTTCTTACTCCAATTTTAATACCCTCTCCTTTGCCCCTATTTTTTAAGCTAGATATAAAATGATTAATGGCCTCATCTGAAAAATTTAAATCTGATGAACTGAAAACTTTCATAAAGTATTTATTGTTTAGATTCGTAATCTTCGATTGCTTGTTTAATTGAATCTTCTGCAAGTACCGAACAATGTATCTTAATTGGTGGTAGCTCTAAAGCATCAACAATTTCTTTATTTTTTATCTCTTTAGCTTCCTCTAATGTCTTCCCAATTAACATCTCAACAAGCTCACTAGATGATGCTATAGCTGAGCCACAGCCATAAGTTTTAAATTTAACATCTTTAATAACATGAGTATTACCTGATGGTTCGCATTTGATTTGTAATTTCATGACATCTCCACATGCAGGTGCTCCAACCATACCCGTTCCAATATTTTCTTCAGACGGGTCAAATCTGCCAACATTAAAAGCCTTAGGATTGTTTAAAGTATTTTCAAATTTATCTACAACTTTTTTACTATAAGCCATAATTTGCCTCCATATTTAGTGTGCATCCCATTTTACTGTGTCTAGATCGATTCCGTCTAAATGCATCTCCCACAAAGGTGAAAGCTCACGCAATCTATCTACAACATTATGTAAAATAGATAATGTATTATCTACTTCGTTATCATTAGTAAACCTTCCAAAAGAAAATCTTATTGAGCTATGCGCCAATTCATCTTTTCTTCCCAAAGCCCTTAATACATATGATGGTTCTAAACTTGCAGATGTACATGCAGACCCTGACGAGACTGCAATATCTTTTAGTCCCATGATGAGCGACTCTCCCTCAACGAAATTAAAACTTATATTAAGTATGTTAGGTACTTTATTGTTTATATCTCCGTTAATATAAGCATGATCAATTTTCATAGCTTCTTTGAGAAATTTTGTATGAAATGCTGTAACTTTTGCATGATCCTCTTTCATTTCTTCTTTAGCAATTCTGAATGCTTCACCCATGCCTACTATTTGATGTGGAGCTAGTGTTCCTGATCTCATACCTCTTTCATGCCCACCGCCATGAATTAAGGCCTCAATTCTTACTCGAGGCTTTCTTCTAACAAACAATGCTCCAATTCCTTTTGGGCCATAAGTTTTATGAGCTGAAAAAGACATCAGATCGACAGGTAGAACTGATAAGTCAATTTCAACTTTACCAGTGCTCTGAGCTGCATCTACATGGAAAAAAATACCAGAATTTCTTGTGATCTCGCCGATTGCATTTAAATCATTTAAAGTGCCAAGCTCATTATTGATATGCATTAATGAAACCAATATTGTATTTTTTTTAATGGCATCTTTAACTTGATTAGGATGAATAATGCCTCCATCATCAGGTTCTAAATAAGTTACTTCAAAGCCTTCTCTTTCAAGCTGCCTACATGGATCAAGGACAGCTTTATGTTCTATTTTTGAAGTAATAATATGATTGCCCTTTGATTTATAGAATCTTGCAACACCTTTAACAGCTAGGTTATCAGCTTCAGTAGCCCCTGATGTCCAAACAATTTCTCTTGGATCACAGTTAACCAAATTTGCAACATGGGATCTAGCTTCTTCCACTGCATCATCAGCCTTCCAGCCATACCTGTGTGAGCGTGAAGCTGGGTTACCAAACTCCCCATCTGGAGTTAAAAATTGCATCATTTTTGATGCAACCCTTGGATCAACAGGAGTTGTGGACGCATAATCTAAATATATTGTTGAGTTGATAGTCATAATATTTCTCTTAACTCTATATATGGGTTTTTATTAGATTCTACAAGGTTGTTTATTGTTATTTTACTCAAATAATTATCTACTACCTGATTGAGTTCATGCCATAAATTATGAGTGTTACATTTTTTTCCATAGTTGCAGGTGTTTAATCCATTGCAGTTTGTAGCATCCAAATCTTCCTCAACTGCATTCATGATATCTCTGATAGAAATACCAGAAGGATTTCTTGCATATTTATAACCACCGTTTCTTCCTCTTGAACTTTGAACTATTCCAGCAATTCTTAATTTTCTAAATATTTGCTCAAGATAATTAATTTCAATATTTTGCCTAATAGCTAGATCAGATAAAGAAACCGGGCCAGATGACTCTAGAAGATGAAGCTCAGCTAGAGCACTAACTGCGTACTTACTTTTTGTAGTTAATTTCACACAAGAATTATAAATACTTGACTAATTTAGTCAACTATTATATTCATTCCCAGTCTGTCTGCAACTTGATGATAGGATTCAACAACATCTCCAAGACCTTGCCTAAATCTATCTTTATCCATTTTTTTTAGCGTTTCTGAGTCCCACAATCTACAGCCATCAGGAGTAAACTCATCAGCTAATAGTATTCTTCCATCTCTAGTAATTCCATACTCAACTTTAAAATCAACAAGTATCAATTCTGAATCAATAAATAATTTAGAGAGAATAGTATTTACTTTATATGTTAATGATTTCATTGCATCAATATCTTCTTTTGAAGCCCATCCAAATGAAATTATATGTTCATCATTTATAAGAGGATCACCTAAATCATCATCTTTTAAAAAAAATTCGAATAAAGGACTTTCTAATATTAAGCCATCTTCAGTTCCCAATCTTCTGCATATTGACCCTGATGCTCTATTTCTGATAACACATTCTATTGGAAACATTTTTAGTGAATGCACAAGAGAGTCATTGTTATTTAAGACTTCAATATGATGAGTTTCAAGCCCATTTCTTTCAAGATGGTCCATTATGAAAGCATTAAATTGATTATTTATAGTACCTTTTCCAAGTAAAGCTTCTTTCTTTTTACCGTCAAATGCAGAAGTATCATCACTAAAATGCATCACCAATAAATTATTATCTGATGTTGTAAAGAGAGATTTTGCTTTTCCTTTTGTAATTTCTTTAATTTTTTCCATTTTTATCCTCAACTTAGTAATTCATTTATTTTTGATAATAATTCTTCCGATTCCTCTATTTTACCATTCTTCGAATAAGCACGAACATAGGTCTTATTATCTTTTTCAGTGATTTTTACCTCAAAATCTGCATCTTCTGAAAATGAGGATTTTTTTTGATTAGTTTTAAAACCCATGAAAGAAAAAAAGCTTTTATCCTGCTGTTGTTCGTAACTTACATAGAAAATTCCATTAGATCTATCTCTATCATTAGAAATTATATTAGCTGCAGTCATTGCTTTACTAACTGACGACCATGCTCTTGCGAAATTTAAATCGAGCTCAATCACGGTTTGTCCATTTTCCACATATATTTTTGTCTTTTTTCTTTCATTTAAATTCTGAGCTGCTAAAGAAGTGCCAGAAAATATACTACTTGGCTCTGCAAAGTAATTAACAATATTGGATAACTCCGTTTGAATTAAATTAGGATTACTCACTAATTCATTGTTAGTTTTATTAACTTGATTTAAAAATATTTCTGTTGATGCCTCTTTAATGCCATGTTCTATTCTCATATTTAGAAATGAAAATTCATCATAATTAATATTTATTTCACCAATATCAGGGTCTGCATCAATAACATCATACTGTGAATTATCCCAATAGCTTTTGGATATTGGCCAAGAGCTAGAAGGCAATGTTTCTACATATATCCACATCAACTCTCCTAATCTCCTTAATTGAACTGAGCTATTCTGTGAAGATGAAAAAATTTGTCTTGGTTTGGGTGTATCTGGTTTTTCAATATTATTGATAACTAAATCTACTGGGTAATGATTTTCTTCATTAATAACTGATAATTCCTTTGGAAGTAAGATATCTTTTTCAATTTCTTCATAAAGAAAATCATATCTAGTTGAGGGAAAGTAACCATCAGGCCCTGACATAGATGAGCAAGAACTATTTAAAATAACAAACATAAAAATTAGTATTAATCTGATCATATGATTTCCAGTTTTATTAACTCTGACAATAATTCATCTTGAAAAGTTTCATCAAGCTCAGTCAAGGGCAATCTGATCGAATTATTGATAAGTTTCATTTTAAACAATGCCCATTTAACTGGTATTGGATTTGATTCAACAAACATCATTCTATATAGATTACTATAAACGTCATTAATTGTATTGGCATGATTAATGCTGCCGCTAAGAGCGAAATCACATATTTCTGATATTTGCCTAGGAATGATATTAGCAACTACAGAAATCACGCCTTTGCAACCAAGATTAAGAGAGTTACAGAAAGTTGGATCATCACCTGAAAAAACTACAAAATTATTTGAACTTTTAGATATCTTAAGCAAATCTTTGATTCTATTTTCTGTATCAACTGCTTCCTTGATACCAATAATATTTTTGTGTTCTGATAAATACTCAATAGTAGTAGGCAATAAATCACATGAAGTTCTTGAAGGCACATTATATAAAATTTGCTTTATTTCAACCGCATCAGCAATCGCTTCAAAGTGTTTTAAAAGTCCTTTTTGAGTAGGTTTATTGTAATAAGGTGTTACTAATAGTGAATAATCAGCACCCAAATTTTTTGATTCTTGAGTGAGCTCTATAGCTTCTTGAGTTGAATTTGCTCCTGTTCCTGCAATTACAGGTATTCTTTTGTTTACATATTTACATGTATGGCTAATAACTTCTATATGTTCTTTTAGGTTAAGAGTGGCTGATTCTCCTGTCGTTCCTACTGAAACAATTCCATGAGTTCCCTTTTTAATGTGCCAATCTATTAATTTTTCAAGTGCATCATAATCCACCTCATGATTTGAGACCATTGGAGTGACTAATGCCACTAAACTTCCTTGTAATAATGCTTGCATGAAAAAAAAATTCAGTAAAAAATAGGACTATACACTAATTTTATTAAAATCTTACAAGGAATACTATGACAAAAACATTAGTAGGGAAAAAATGTCCATCATTTGAAGCTGAATGTACAAGCAATATGAGACTTTCTAACAAAGATTTCATTGGAAGAAATCTTATATTATATTTTTATCCTAAAGATAGCACTCCAGGTTGCACTTCGGAAGGACAGGACTTTAGAGATAGATATAAATTATTTAAAAATCTAAATACAGAAATAATTGGCATCTCTAGAGAGAGTATAAAGTCTCATGAAAATTTTAAATTAAAACAATCATTCCCATTTGAACTTCTTTCCGATCCTGAAGAAAAAGTCTGCAAAGCTTTTGATGTAATGAAATTAAAGTCAATGTATGGAAGAGAGTATATTGGAATTGATAGGAGTACTTTCTTAATAAATAAAAATGGTAAAGTTATTAAAGAATGGAGATCTGTGAAAATTAATGGTCATGTGCAAGAAGTTCTTGATGCTGTAAAAGAATTATAAAACTAGTTAGCAGATGAAGGCCAAGCATTCCAAACTGCTTTTATAAAGGTAGCTATTGGAATAGAGAAAAATACACCCCAAAAACCAAACATGCTTCCAAAAATAAATACTGCGAAAATAATAACTACAGGATGGAGTTTGACAGTCTCTGAAAATATAAGAGGAACAAGAAGGTTTCCGTCCAAAGCTTGAAGCAATAAATAAAGACCAACTAAGATATAAAATTGTGCGCCTAGTCCAAACTGCAGTAAACCAACAATTACTACCGGGATGGTAACAAGGAATGCTCCAACATAAGGAATAATTACAGAAAGACCCACAAGCACAGATAGTAAAGCAGAGTATTTTAGCCCTAGTGATGAAAATATAATTGCTGCAAAAATACCAACGATAAATATTTCTATAGTTTTGCCTCTAACATAATTACTTAATTGAATATCCATTTCAGCCCATACATTAGAAAACATTTCTCTTTTGCCCGGAATGATTTTAAGTACGCCATCAATAATATTTTTTCTATCAAATAAGAAGAAGAAAACTAAAATTGGAAATAATATTATGTATAACAGTATTGTAATGGTACTTTGTATACCAGAGATTGATGACTTCACAACATTTTGAGCAATAACAGTTATTTCTTCGGATACTGCTTGAAAAAATATTGCAATTTGTTCAGACGATACTAATTCTGGAAACTTAGCAGGTAAATCAGAAATAAACTCTAAAAAGTTATTAAATAAATTAGGGACATCTAAAATAAAAGCTTGAAGTTGAATATATAGAAGAGGAACTAACCATATAATTAACGTTGCTCCAGTGATTATAAAAATTGAGAAAGTTATTATTAAAGATGCATTCTGATTCAAACCATATGACTGTATTTTTTTCTGAAGACCAACCAATAAATAAGATACTACAACACTTATTAAAAAAGGAGTAAGTATTGATCCAAAATAAGATATTATTACAAAAAATACTAATATACCTAAAGAAAAAACTATGGTCTCTTCATTGCTAAATATTTTTTTTAGGACCTTATTTAATTCATCAAACATATATATCTCATATTTTTATGATTTTAAAAATTGAACTATTATTACAAAATAATGGTCAAATTAATAAATTGATAGCTATTTACGCATTATCATGAGGTATATTAATCTAAAAATCGTCTTTATGTTAGTTTTAACAAACCTAAATGATTGATTGTTACAATAATGAAAAAGTACTTCATCATAATATTAATCTTCATTACTCTCGCAGTAATTAGTCAAGAAAATAATAAGTTTGACTTACCAGAATTGGGAGATAGAGTCTCATCAGTCGTTTCCTCATATGAAGAGAAGGCGATTGGTAATGAATTTTTAAAACAAATATATTTTGGAGCACCACTTATTTCAGATCCGTTGATTCAAGAATATACAGAACTATTAATTTATCGATTATCTGAATATAGTGATGTTAGTGATAGGGACTTTACTGTCTTACTAATTGACGATCCTTCATTAAATGCATTTGCAGCTCCGGGAGGAATTATTGGAGTTAATGGTGGTTTATTCTTGAATGCAGATAATGAAGCTCAGTTCTCATCTGTATTAGCTCATGAACTTGCCCATCTAAGTCAGAGACACTTTGCACGAAATATTTTAAATGCACAAGATAAAAATTTATCATCATCTTTAGTTATGGTCTCGTCAATAGCTATTGCTATAATTACAAATAATCCAAATGCAATAGCTTTAGGCCCTGCATTAATACAAACACAAAATTTAAGATATAGTCGGTTATTTGAAAAGGAAGCTGATAGAGTTGGTTTCGCAAATTTAGTTAGAGCTGGATATGATCCCAAGCAAATGGGGGAAATGTTTGAAAATATGAATAATTTAAGAAGGCTTTCAGGAGAGGCTCCACCAGAGTTTCTTCTTACTCATCCACTTTCAAGTTCGAGAGTTAGTGATGCATTTAATGCTGCAGAGGGAATAAGTAGTCAAGGTACGAAAAAAGATTCACTGGAGTACTCGCTAATTAAATCAAAATTAAAAATAATGTATGAAAAAATACCATCTAACTCAATCAGATACTTTAGAAGTGAGCTAAATAATGAACCCTCTGATGGAAATCTATATGGTTTAGCGCTTGCATACCAAAATAATAATAATTATGCTGATGCCCTTCTTTTAATAGAAAAACTTATTAATAAATATCCAAAAAATTTATTTCTAAACACCACAAAAATAGAGATACTTACAAAAAGTGGCAAATTTAATGAAGCATTAGAACTTGCTAATAAGTTTTTAGAAATTTCACCAAAAAATTTTCCTTTATCAATATCTAAATCAAAACTTTTACTAGATATGAAGAGGTACTTTGAATCTGAAGAAATTATTAGAGATCAGCTTATAAGAAGAAATGATGATCCTGAACTATGGTTGCTACTATCAAATATTCAAAAAGCTAGTAAAAATATTATTGGCTATTATCAGAGTAAAGCAGAATACTTTATTTTGTTAGGTCAAAATCAGGAAGCTCTTGTTCAGTTAGAGTTTGCAATTAAACTAACAAAAAATAATTTCCAAACTTCAGAGAGAATAATGAATAAAATCGTTTCATTGAAAAAACAAATAGGTAAGTCTAGAGGCTTTTAGATTTATTGCTAGTATTCTGTGCGATTTTTGAACCAGTATAGGAAAGTAAAGCGGCAAATGGTATTGCTAATATGGGCATATAGCTAAAAGTAATAGCTGTTAATTTAGAAATTCCCATAAACATACTTCCTGTTAGATCTCCAAATCTAGTTATAAATGTATCTATGAAAACAGAAGATTTGTAACGATCATCTTTTTTAAGTTGGCTGTAAATAATTTCTCTAGTAGGTTTGTTAAAGCCATATTCAAATACTCTCAAGAATGCTTGCGCAAAAACCACAACACCAACACCTGGAGCCAAACCATAAAGAATAAAAACTATAATAAACATAAATCCGTAAGAAATTAAAATTAAGTTTATTCCAAATATTTTAATAACTGCATACGTTAAAAATAGCTGTGTAAATAATGTCAAAGGTGAAACTAATTGTTCTATGCGAGCGAACAATTCTATTCGTTGTTGAGAGATTTCAGAATAGGATTCTATTATAGGAATAGCACTTATCCATTGCACCGTCATTAAAGCAGTAAATATCCATGAGTACAAAGCAATATTTCGTACTTCTTTAACAGAGACGATATTAGTTATTGCATCTGACCATTTTCCTCCAACCTTTCTAGTAAGATTAGAGGATATATTTGTATTAGCAATAAAGACTGCAACTAATATTGAAAGAAATAATAGTACTGCAGAAGATAATACAAATAGCTCCAAACCATATGATACAAAAGAATTTGAAAGTCTTACAGAAATCTCTGAACCAAAAATTGCTCCAAGAGATCCTCCAGCCATAATAAAACCATATAATTTTCTAGATTTGTAATCTCTAAATGTATTAATTACTAAAACCCAAAAAATTGAAACTACAAAAAAAGAATAGATATTGCACCATACATAAAATACTCTTCCAAGCCAAATAGATTGAGTAATATCTCCTTCTTCTAATGATTGAGAATAAAACATAAAAGAAAACAAATTTAAAATTAAAAATGAGTAACAGTAAATAATAATTTTTTTATAATTTGATCTTGATGCAATCCAAGAATATATTGGATTAATAAATAGTATAGTCAATGCTGTTACAGATAAAAGTATTAATAAAAAATCTTGACTAAAGTTTTCAACAGCTAGCTCATTTCTAACTGCTCTTAATACATACCAGGAAGATAATACTAAAAAAAATAGGAAACTCGTTAAAAATATATTTCTAAGCTTCATACCTTTATTATGCCTTAATAATGGTGGGTCGCACAGGATTCGAACCTGTGACCAATTGGTTAAAAGCCAACTGC
>ERZ802830.2440-NODE-2440-length-16800-cov-29.3448_pt1 | contig 16800 bp, 14 predicted proteins | sample MGYA00345654_ERZ802830 | MGnify/ENA primary metagenome ERZ802830 (study PRJEB30503, sample SAMEA104212375) | marine metagenome | biome: Westerlies Biome; feature: [SRF] surface water layer (ENVO:00010504) within the epipelagic zone...; material: water...
CTAATCTTTTTGGTTCTTGATTGAGAATATATCTAGAAATTACAGTGGGATAACAACCTATATCATAGATAGCGCCTCCTCCAAATTTAGAGATATTCCTAATATTTTCGGGATCCTTATTAAAATATGAAAAAATAGTTGAGATACTACTTACAGCTCCAATATTTCCATCTTGAATATATTTTTTAACCCATTGCCATTGGGGGTGGTGTCTAACCATAAATGCTTCTTTGATTATAACTTTATTTTTTTTAGCTGCTTTTATTAAAGGGTCTAAATCTTTTGCTTTTAGAGATAAAGGTTTTTCTAAAAGAATATGTTTTCCATAGGAGCTTGCTTCTATACTTGTTTTTATATGTAAGTGGTTAGGTAAGGGGTTATATATAATGTCAATTTCAGGATCTTGATATAGCTCTTTATAAGAGCCATAGCTTTTAGGAATTTTAAATTTTTTTGCTAAAGTTTTTGCTTTTAAAAGATCACGACTAGCTAAAGCTGAGACTTTACTATTTTTTGATTTTTGAATTGCTGGGATAACATGCTCCCATCCAATCTTCGCAGTACTAATAATTCCCCAATTCACTTTTTTATTTTTCATATTCTTAATTTACACTTATTATCAAAAGTAACAATGTAGGTAGTATAAAAATTGTAAAAATTTTTATATGATATAACTATATAATTTCTATCATGGTAGCTAAGCACAAAATTGGAATCGATTATGGGGGAACTAAAATTGAGGGAATTCTCTTAGATGGCTCAGGAAAAGAAATTTTACGAAAGCGTTCAACCTATGAAAAAAATTACCAAAGTGGCATCGATACAGTAAAGTCGCTTGTATCAGAATTTGATAATTACACAGAACAAAAAAATACGGTTGGGATCTGCATTCCAGGATTTTCATCAAATGAAACAGGGTTAGTCAATAATGCTAATTGTGTTTGGATAAATGATAAGCCTTTTCAAAAGGATTTAGAGAGAGAATTAAATCGCGAAATTAAAGTGATGAATGACGCCAATTGTTTTGCTTTATCAGAGGCTATCGATGGCTCTGGTTCAAAATTTAATTCTGTTTGGGGTGTGATAATCGGATCAGGATTTGGAGGTTCTTTTGTCTTTAATAAACAAGTTGTAGAGGGAGTTAATCAAGTGGCTGGTGACTGGGGTCATCAACCTTTGCCTTATCCAACTAAGGAAGAATATGATCTAAACGTACAATGTCAGGTGGGTAATTGCCAAAGACCTCTTTGTGCCGAACAATTTATTTCTGGGATTGGATTTACTAAAATTTTTAACAACAAGTATGGAACAAATCTTAGAACTCGTGAGATCGTGGCTTTAGAAGCCAATGGAGATGAGAGGGCTAAAAAGGAATTTGATCTTTACGAAGATCGTTTTGCAAGATTAATTGCTGTGATGATCGGCATAGTTGATCCCGATGCAATTATTTTTGGTGGAGGTATGTCTAACGTTGGAAGACTTTATGATAATATACCAAAATTACTTCCTAAATATACTTTTAGTGATAAAGTAAGGAACAAGATTTTACGTAACACTCATGGTGACTCTAGTGGCGTCAGAGGAGCTGCCTGGCTGTGGGACTCAGATAAATTTTAAAATGAAAAAAATAGGAATTTTAACAAGTGGTGGTGATTGTGGTGGTTTAAATGCTGCAGTGCGTTCAATTTTTTTTAGAGCTAAAAACACCTATGGTATGGAAGTGTTAGGTATTCAAGATGGTACAGTAGGTTTAATGCAAAGGCCTGTTGCATTTCTACCTTTAGACTATCAAACATTTAGTGGTTCCTTACTTCGACAAGGAGGGACTTTTCTAGGTACAACTAATAAAGGCAATCCTTTCAAATTCCCAATGCCTGATGGCTCTTATAAAGATAGAACTCAGGATATTATTGATGGCTACCATGAGCTTGGACTAGAAGGCCTGATTGTTATTGGTGGAGATGGTAGTATGTCCATACTGACTGAAATTGCAAAAAGAGGAAATCTAAATATCGTAGCAATTCCTAAGACAATTGATAATGATGTTGGTGCAACTGAAAGCTCAATTGGATTTAATACTGCTGTAAGTGTTGCCACTCAAGCACTTGATAACCTACAATCAACTGCTGCCAGTCATAATCGAACAATGATTTTGGAAGTAATGGGTAGAGACGCTGGTCATATAGCTATTAATGCAGGAATAGCTGGAGGAGCAGATGTGATTTTGATACCAGAGATAAATTATTCAATAAACGGAATTGTAAACAAACTTACAGAGATGAAAAATAGAGGAATAGTGCATTCTTTAATGGTTGTGGCAGAAGCTGTCAAAACCGAAAATGGAAAAACCTATGAAATAGAATTTGCAGATGGTCAAAAACGATTAGGTGGTATCGGTAGCTATTTGTCTGAAGAAATTATGAAAAAAACAGATGTTGAGTGTCGTGTAACTTCCTTAGGACACGTTCAAAGAGGAGCTCCTCCAACACCTCGTGATAGAATCTTAGCAAGTGCATTTGGAGTTTATGCTGTAGATTTGTTAGCAAATAATAAGTTTGATCGAATGGTTGCTTGGAAAGATCGAAAAGTTGTCGATGTTGCTATTAGCGAAGGTATCTCTACCTATAAAGTTGTTGATAGAACGGATCCATTAATAGAAACAGCTCTTGCTTTAGGTGTCTATGTGGGTGATATCGATTAGGTGTTTGAGCCAATTGATAAAATCTCTAACCTTTCTAAATTTAAAGAAGATGTTTTTAAAGGAAAAATCTTTGTATTCAAAAAATCTGAAATTACCTTAAATTTAGTCCAAGAGATAAAAAAAAATATTTTAATTGAATACGACGGTCAACTCGAAAAATTACATCATTTAGATAATTGTGAAGAAATTAGCTCGACTTTAGTTGCTAATTTAAAAAAAATACCTGAATTTAAAAAATTATTTAAAATTTTTCTCAAAGAAATAAATTTTTTTCATGAAAAGTCATATTGGGATCAGTTTAGAGTTCGTGTGGCCCCTGCTCAAAATAAATTTAGTTATCGCGAGGCGTCTCGTATAAGCTCACATCGTGACACTTGGGGTACAAATATTCATCAACAAATAAATTGGTGGGCCCCGATCAGTTCAATTAGTGAGACTAATACAATGATTTTTTATCCTGATTATTTTGCTAGAGCTGTCAAAAATTCTACTTCCACTTGGGATTTAGATACTTACCTAGAGCATAGAAAAAGGGATGATTTTTCATATCCATCAGCTCCTCAATTGCTGGAAGAACTACCCAGTGATGCTAATGTTCAATCTGTAAATATAGAACCTGGTGAAATTCTTTGTTTTTCTGGATGCCATCTCCATAGCTCCTCTAAAGAAGAGTCAGATAATACAAGATTTAGCTATGAAATTAGGACTATTTGCCAAGATGATTTAGATAATAGACGTGGGGCTCCAAACACAGATTGTGATTTGCAATGGCAATTTCCAAAAATTTTTAGAAATATCGATGACAATTCGCCTTTAAAATTACTAGCTGAGTAAATATTTTTTTGGTAATTTGCAATCTGTGAAAAGAAAATACTCTATATTTAGCATGGCCAAAAATGCTTTTAATGGGCATAAAGATTGGCCTAAAATGTGGCGAAGTCCAGAGCCAAGAGAATTCTATGATGCGATTATTATAGGAGGTGGAGGTCATGGTTTGGGCACTGCCTACTATCTTGCTAAAGAACATGGACTAAAAAATATTGCTGTCATCGAGAAAGGGTGGCTGGGCGGAGGTAATACGGGTCGTAATACAACTATTATAAGATCTAATTACTTATGGGATGATAGCGCTCATCTCTATGAACATTCATTAAAATTATGGGAGAATCTTTCTTCCGACTTAAATTACAACGTTATGTTTAGTCAAAGAGGTGTAATGAATCTAGCACACAATGAACATGATATTAAAGAAATCAAAAGAAGAATTAGTGCTAATAATTTAAATGGAATTGACTCCCTTTGGTTATCAAAAGAAGAAATTCAAAAAAAAGTACCAATTATGAATACTGATAATCTTCGTTATCCCGTTTTAGGAGCTTCGTATCAGCCAAGAGGTGGAACAGCAAGACACGATGCAATTGCATGGGGATTTGCTATGCGAGCTGATGAAATGGGTGTTGATATAATTCAAAATTGTGAAGCTCTCCAAATCAAAACCAAAAATGGAAAAATAGAAGGAGTCGAAACTTCCAAAGGTTTCATTCGAGCAAATAAAGTTGGAGTGGTGGCTTCAGGACATAGTAGTGTTCTGGCAGAAACTGCCGGGATCAGGCTACCTCTTCAAAGTAAGCCTTTACAAGCGCTCGTCTCAGAGCCAATTAAACCTATTATCGATACAGTTGTTATGTCATCCGCGGTGCATGCATATGTTAGTCAATCAGATAAAGGAGAATTAGTCATAGGTGCTGGAACTGATAGCTATAATTCTTTTACTCAGCGTGGTGGGTTCGACATAATCGAGGAAACTATAAGGGCTATGGTTGAATTATACCCGGTCTTTGGAAAAATGAAAATGCTCCGACAATGGGGTGGTATTGTTGATATTTGTCCTGACGCTAGTCCAATTATTAGTAAGTCAGATATTGAAGGATTATTTTTTAATTGTGGTTGGGGAACTGGTGGATTTAAAGCTACACCTGGTAGCGCTAATGTCTTTGCTCATACTATTGCTAAAAATGAGCCACATCAAATCAATGCAGCTTTTAGCTTAGAAAGATTTGTTAGTGGTAAGTTAGTCGACGAGCATGGAGCAGCAGCAGTAGCCCATTAAAATTTCATGTTAATTATTGAATGTCCCTATTGTGGACGAAGAGATCAATCTGAATTTTCCAATGGTGGAGAGGCTCACGTCAAAAGACCTGATGGCTCCTCAGAAATTAGTGATAGAGAGTGGTCAGAATATGTTTTTATAAGGTCTAACACGAAAGGTATATTTTATGAGAGATGGGTTCACTCTCATGGATGTCGTAAATGGTTTAACTGTGTAAGAGACACTTCAACCGATGAAATTTTAAAAACCTATAAAATTGATGATACTAGACCAAAATTAAAAGATTTTAAAAATCTAGTTGATACTCCCTCAGGAGAGCCTGAATTGGGATCTGGTAATTTTACGGTCAAAAAATGAAAGAATTAAAAACTAATAGTAGTCCTTTTGTCAACTTTAATCAGAAAATAAGCTTTTTATTTGATGGTAAAAAAATTTTTGGCTTCAAGGGGGATACAATTGCATCAGCCCTTCTTCGCAATAATATAAATTTAGTTGGTCGAAGTTTTAAATATCATCGTCCAAGAGGAATTTATACCTGTGGTATTGAGGAGCCCAACGCCCTAGTTCAAATCATAAGTGAATATTCTGAGCCAAATACAAGAGCTACTATTAAAAAAATTTATGAAGGCATGGAGGTAGAAAGTCAAAATCGTTGGCCATCTTTAGATAACGATATAGGAAGTATTAATAGTTTATTTTCTCCTCTTTTTTCAGCAGGTTTTTATTACAAAACTTTTATGGGTCCTCATAAAAGTTTTTGGAAAAAAATATATGAACCTATAATTAGAAGAGCTGCAGGTCTTGGGAAGCCTCCTAAAGAATTTAGAGCTCTTAGCTCACACCTTCATCATAACGTTGATATTGTAATTGTAGGCGCCGGTCTCAACGGCTTATTGGCTGCAAAATCTTTAATCAATACCAACCATGACATCTTACTTGTAGATTTTGATAATCATTTAGGCGGAATTATCAACAATTCTGCCAAAATTTCGTCAATTGATAATCAAAGCCCTCAGGAATGGGTTAAGTCAACAGTTGAAGCTATTGAAAAATCAAAAAATATTAAAATTTTAAAAAATACATTAGTGACAACTTATAACTATATAAACCACTTAATTGCTGTTGAAGATAAACATGTAGGATCCAGGCCATCTGAAAATAAAGTCAATAATATTCTCCATAAAATAAGAACTGATCATGTAATTTTATGTAACGGACACATTGAGAGATTTTTATCTTTTCAAAATAATGATCTACCAGGGATAATGCTTGCCTCCTCTTTTGAAAAATATATTTGTCGGTATGGAACTCTCCCTTCAAAAGAACCAGTCATTTTTAGTAATAATTCAAATTCCAATAGTTTAATCTATTCAATAATTAATCAAGGCTACAAACCCAAAGCATATATTGACTCTCGATCTGGAGAAAATATAGAACCTGAATTATTTGATTTAATTAGAAAACACGACATACCTCTTTATACCAATTCTCAAATCAAGGGTGTCTCAGGGGGGAAAAGAATAGAAAAAATTTTAATTGAAGATAGTACAGGTGGTTTAAGTGAGATACATTCAGATTTTCTCTGTGTTTCTGGTGGAATTAATCCTGATGTTCATTTATTTACTCAATCCAAGGGATTATTAGATTGGGATGAAAAAGATTTAACTTACAAACCCTCTAAACCTTTTCAACCTACCATTACACTTGGCTCAGCAAGTGGTCAATTCAATTTGGAAAAGGTAAGTGATGAGATTAATGAAAAACTTAAGATTTTTAAAAATAAAGTTTTGGATACTCAAATTGTACTCAATACTAAAGAGTCTTATCAAATTGAAAAATTATGGGAAATATCTCCTCACAAATCTTCAATGTGGTCAAAATCATTTATTGATTTACAAAACGATGTGACAACTAAAGATATACGTCAGGCTATTTCAGAGGGTTTTGATCGTATTGAACACCTCAAGCGCTATACCACTAATAGTATGGGAACTGATCAAGGTAAAATAAGTAGCATTAATGCGCTAGGTATTGTCTCAGATTTATTAGATAAGAAAGTCAATGAAGTGGGCACTACTATTTACCGACCACCTTACGCACCACTTAGTTTTGCTGCTATCGCTGGAAGAAACTCGTATGAATTTTATGATCCCGAGAGAAAATCTCCAATACATCAATGGCATATTGATAATGGAGCTATATTTGAAGATGTTGGTCAATGGAAAAGGCCCTGGTACTTTCCATTAAATTCCTCTGAAAGCATGCATGATGCTGTTCAAAGAGAAAGTAAAAATGTCAGAGAATTTGCTGGCGTTCTTGATGGTAGCACTTTAGGTAAAATTGAGATTAAAGGAAAAGACGCCCTTAGTTTCATGAACTTAATTTATACCAATAGCTTTTCAAAAATGAAACCTGGCTCTGCTCGATATGCACTAATGCTTGGCGAAGATGGAATGGTAAAAGATGATGGTATTATATCTAAAATTTCGGAAGAGCATTTTATAGCTACTACTACGACAGGTGGTGCCGCAACAGTGTTAGGTTGTATGGAGGAATATGCACAAACAGAGTGGCCAAATTTAAATGTGTATATGAATTCTATTACGGAACAATTTGCTACATTCAATATTAGTGGTCCCAAAACAAGAGAGATTATGAATAAAGTTTTTCCTGAAATAGATTTTAGCAATGATGCTTTTCCTTTTATGACATTTCAGTTTCATAATTATCAAGATACAAAAATTAGAATTTTAAGAGCAAGTTTTACAGGAGAGATGGGTTATGAAATTTATATTCCTTCTAAAAATGCTGCTAAAATTTGGGATCAACTTCATAGCTTTGGAAAAGACTTTGGCTTGATACCTTATGGAACTGAAACTATGCATCTTTTAAGGGCTGAAAAAGGTTATATTCTAATCGGCCAAGATACTGATGGGTCTATCACACCAATTGATTTAGGTTTAAATTGGACAATTGGAAAAACAAAACAAGATTTTTTAGGTAAACGTTCCTTAACAAGAACAGATACCATTAGGACTGACAGAAAACAATTAGTGGGAATTACTCCTTCCAACAAGGAAGATCAATTAACTGAAGGACAGCATATAATTCTAAATCAAACTATAAAGACACCGATTCCAATGTTAGGTCATATTACCTCAAGTTATCAAAGTCCAACTCTAGGACATAGTTTTGGTTTAGCAGTTATCAAAGATGGGCACTCATTAATTGGAACAAAAGCTTTTGCATCAACTCCCGATCAAAAAACTATTCCTATAGAAATTGTAAAACCTGTTTTTTATGATGAAGAAAACAAAAGGTTGGTTTCGTGAGGGAAGTTATTCGTTCTAATGAAGTTGAAATAAAAATACTTCCTTATCAACAAATAATCATTCGAGGAAATGGCAACTCAGAATTTAACAATACTTTAAATAAGCTATTTAAGCTCCTCCCCCCAACAGATAACTTAAGAATTGTGTCAAACGAAGAAATGGTTTTATCAAAATTATCATTTGATCAATGGAATTTAATTTTTATTAAAGAAATAAAAGAGGAGAAGCTCCAGATTTTTATTGAAAAATTGAATAAAATTTCTGGTATCCTGGCAACAAATTTCTCAGATGCCCAAATTTTTTTCCAAATAAAAGGTCAAAATACATATCCAACATTGAACAAATTAACTCATTTTGATTTTAGAGAAAAATCTTTTAAGCCTCTTACAGCTGCTCAAACACTTCTTGCAAGAATTGACTGTACTTTTATTAAGTTTGATGACTCCATATTAGTTAGCTGTAATAGGTCTTTTGGAGATTACCTTGAAGACCGGCTGATCGACGCAGTTAACTTCTAATTACAACTTTTCATATTGACATCAATTTTTGGAACTGGTTATGTTAACACTATAACTTAGGAGGAAGTATGTCTCGAAAGTCTAGAATTATTATAGTTGGTAGTGGTATTGTAGGTGCCAGCACTGCTTATCATCTAGCTCAGCTTGGTTGGAGAGATATGTTAATCATTGACCAAGGTCCCTTATTCGAGACCGGTGGCTCAACTAGTCATGCTCCTGGTGGTGTGTTTCAAACTAACCCCTCTCGAATGATGTGTAAATTTGCACAATATACAGTCGATCTTCTTCGTTCTCTTTCATATGAAGGTAAACCCGCCTATCACACTGTTGGCGGAATTGAGGTTTCAAAAACTAAAGAAAGACATGAAGACCTCTATAGAAAATTAGGCATAGCTCATAGCTATGGATTAACTGATGCAAAAATAATATCTCCAGATGAGGTTTTAAAAATGAGCCCCTATATTGATCCTGATAAAATTCATGGTGGGTACTATGTTCCTACAGATGGACTAGCTGCGCCCGTCAGAGCTGTTCAAGCAATGGCAAAATATGTTACTGATTTAAATGCAGGTGAATTTATAGGTAACACTCCCGTTACTGGATTTAAAGTTTCTAATAACCAAGTTCGTGGTGTTGAAACACCAAAGGGAGACTATGAGGCAGATATAGTTTTAGTTTCAACAGGTATTTGGGCACCTAAAATGGGAAGGTTAGCCAATATCTCATTACCACTAGTACCATGTGAACATCAAATGGTTTGGTTAGAGCCTTTTGAAGAACTAAAGGAATTCCAAGCTGATCACAAAGAGGCTCAAGTTCAACATGCTTTAATGCGCCACCAAGATTACAGTCTATATTTTAGGCAATGGAACGATAGCTATGTTATTGGCAACTATCGTCATGAACCACGAATTTTAGAGTCTGAACAATTAAAAAAGCCTGAAGAGGCTGAAGAAATGCCATCTCTAGTTGATTTTAGGCCAGGTGATTTTGAAGGAGCGCATAAAGAGTCTAATTGGCTTTTTCCAAAGTTTGCTGAAAAAAAGATAACAAAGAAAATTAATGGTCTTTTTTCTTTTACAACAGACGGCAACCCTTTAATGGGTGAAACTTCAATTAAAGGTCTTTGGACAGCTAATGCAGTTTGGATAACACACAGTGGCGGTGTAGGAAAAGCTATGGCAGAATGGATTGCAAACGGAGAACCTGAATTAGATGTTCGTCAGGGAGACATTAATCGTTTTCATCAACATCACCATGTTAGAAAATATTTGAGAGCTCGAGGAAAACAGAATTATCGAGAAGTGTATGACATTATTCACCCACTTCAACAAATGGAGCAGCCGCGACCTCTTAGAAGAAGTCCTTTCTATAGCAGACTTGAAGGACAAAAAGCACAATTTTTTGAAACTATGGGGTGGGAAAGACCCCAGTGGTATGAATCAAATGCAGATTTAATGAAAGGGAAAAATTTTCCAAATAGAACTGGATGGGCTTCTAAATACTGGTCTCCTATTCAAGCAGCAGAACATTTAGTTACTCGCCAGACTGGAGCCCTATTCGATATTACAGGTTTTGTAAAAATTGAAATAAATGGTAAAGGTGCTCTAAAATTACTTCAAAAAGTTTGTACGAATAATATTGATGTTCCTGTTGGAAAAGTAGTCTATAGCGTCATATCTAATATCTATGGTGGTATTAAAAGTGACTTAACTATCTCTCGTTTAGAGGAAAATAAATTTTGGGTTTTAGCTGGAGCTGGGAATGGGATGATTGATATTAACTGGCTAAGAGTGAATGCTCCAGATGATGGAAGCGTTCAAATTATTGACTGGACCTCAGCACTAGCAGGTATTGGACTATGGGGTCCAAATTCTCGATCTGTTTTAGATAAACTTTGTGAAGATGATGACGTTTCCAATGAAGGTTTTCCTTTTTTCACTATAAGAAAAATATCTATTAGTAATATTCCCTGCGTTGCAGTTAGAATTTCTTACATCGGTGAACTTGGTTGGGAAATATATACACCAACAGAATATGGATTATCTTTGTGGGATGAGTTAAAAGAAACTTCACGTGAATTTAATATGATATGTTCAGGTGCTGGAGCTTTTGAGTCTTTGAGATTAGAAAAAGGATATCGCTCACTTGGTTCAGACATTCATACCAATACCAACCCTTATGAATCTGGATTAGGATTTACTGTAAAGTTAAAAAAAGATGATGACTTTATTGGTAAAGAGGCATTAGCTCAAATTAAACAACAGCCAATTGAAAAAAAATTGGCATGCATGGTATTAGATGATCCAGAAGGAATGGCCTTAGGAACTGAGCCTATATACAGTGATGGTAAAGCTGTAGGCTATGTTACAAGCACTAATTACGGCTATTTTGTTGATAAGCATATAGTGTATGGGTATCTACCTAAAGATTTATCTAATGAGGGGACTAAATTAGAATTAGAATATTTTGGGAAAAGGTATCCTTTAATAGTAACACAGGAACCTCTTCTTGACCCTGAAAATAGTAGATTAAAATCATAATCGCATATAGTTTTTTATAAAATGAACAAAGATAATATTATTTCTTTAATAGAAGGTTTTACAATCGAGCTAAATCCTAAAGTAAGACATAAGCTAAAATCGATTCCACTTGATAAAAAGAATAATGTCTACATTACTTATCTTCCCGATGCCTCTGAAAATGATATTTTAGAGACAGTAGATTTTGTATCCCAAAATAATTTAACCCCTATCACTCATCTTCCAGCAAGAACGATGAAGGATTTAGAGCATGTTAATAGTTTTTTATCTCAAATTAGAGAGAGAACTGATAGTAAAAAAATATTAGTTATAGGTGGTGGTGGAGATCAGTTTGGTGAAGTAAGATCTTCTTTTGAAATTTTAGAAGCAGGTTTATTAGGACAACAAGGTTTTGAAAATATAGGAATTGCAGGACACCCAGAAGGGTCTCCGGATATTACCCAAGAAACAATTAATGAATTTCTATTAAAAAAGTTTGAACTATCTCAATCCCAAAATCTAAATCTAGAATTAGTAACACAATTCTTTTTTGATGCTGGTCCTTTCATTAAATGGTGTACTGACCTAGTTCAAAAAAATATAAATCTCCCAGTTCGAGTTGGTTTTCCTGGGCCAGCATCTTTTAAAACTCTTTTAAATTTTGGAATGATGAGTGGTGTAGGGAATTCTCTAAATTTCCTTAAAAAGAATTCAACAAAGGTCACTGATCTATTAACTAAGACCTCTAATGATGAGATGTTATCTCAACTAGCTGATTACTCTTTAGAAGAAAGTCCCTTGGAAGCCTTTCATTGTTTTCCATTTGGGGGTTTTGAAAAGACTTGCCATTGGTTAAATGAGATACAAAGTGGCGAATTTACTATTGAAAATCAAAAAATAAAGCTCCACAAAAAAATATTCTAAATCGATACTTTTTGATTGCATCCTAAATAAAAAAAAAATATTTATGGAGTTGCTAATAGCTTTTCAGGAGGAAATATGAAGCTAACACAACCAAGCACCGTGGATCAGTCTGATAGACTTGTTCCTTATAATTTAAGACAATCTGGACCAACACCACAACAAATGTTGATTTCTACTCGAGTAAGGAAATCACCTTACTGGCACTTGTCAGTAGAAGCGGGATGTTGGAGATGTACTGTATATAATCGTATGTATCACCCAAGAGGTTATGTAAAACCTGAAGATGGCGGGGCTATGGTTGAATATGATGCTCTTGTTAATCATGTTACTATGTGGAATGTAGCAGTTGAAAGACAAATTAGAGTTAAAGGGCCAGATGCATTAAAGTTTACTAACTACGTAATCACAAGAGATGCTTCAAGGATTGAAGTCATGAATGGAAAATATGTAATTCTATGTAATAGCAAAGGCGGAGTTCTAAATGATCCTATCTTGTTAAGAGTTGCAGAAGATGAGTTTTGGTTTTCTCTTTCAGACTCTGACATCATGTTTTTTTTACAAGGTGTAAATCATGATAAAAAATTTGATGTTACTATTGATGAAATAGATGCTGCACCTGTTCAGATACAGGGACCTAAATCAGTCGACTTAATGGCAGATTTAGTTGGAGAGGCAGTAAGAGATATTCCTTACTACGGTCTTATGGAAGCAAAAGTAGGAGGAAGAGATTGTATTATATCTCAAACTGGCTTTACTGGTGAGAAGGGTTATGAAATATATCTCAAAGATGCAACTTTATATGCTGATGATATGTGGAATGCTGTTTTAGAAGCAGGTAAGAAACATAGTTTAAGAGTAATTGCTCCTGCACACCATAGAAGGATTGCAGCGGGAATTTTATCTTGGGGACAAGATTTAGACTCTGAAACTTATCCATTCCAATGTAACTTAGGTTACCAGGTGCCTCGTAAAAAAAAAGATGACTATATTGGTAAAGAAGCATTAGAAGCTATGAGAGCCAAAATGGAAGCTGGGGACAAACCTTACAGCAATCAATTAGTTGGATTTGTTTTAGGTGGAAAACCTATTGAAGAATATGCGCCCGATTTTTGGCTAGTTTCTGAAGATGGAAGTACACCAATTGGTTATTTAACGTCGCCTTGGTATTCTCCTGAACTTGAAACAAATATTGCAATGGGATATGTGCCTTATGAAAAAAGGAATATTGGTAATAAATTTAAATTTCATCTTCCTAATGAGTATTGTGATACACCAGGTCAACCAGTTGATGGTGAGATTGTAGAAATGCCATTTAGACCCTCAGTCAATCCTAATGCAAGAGAGATTGCTAAATCAGCTGGAAGAGACGCAGCATTTTAAATTTTTAATTTCAAAAAAGCCTAGTTATTGATAACTGGGCTTTTTTTATTTTTAATCAAGTGTACTTAGAATTTGAAAATCTTAAAAATTTACTAATTCTTTGACAACATAATTTACTTTATAGTAATATGTTTTTTGTGAATATAACTTTAGGCATTAACATCTCTAGACTTTATGACTTATATGATCAAATTTTTGACTATTTTCACTTAACAATTTATGATCTAGAAACAAATTTTGATAATTCATCTTCTCTAAAAGAATTAAAGAGTAAATTTAATACTTTTGCTGATAAACACTTTAGAAGTGCTTTAAGTGATTTTAATAAAGAAATTTCTCATTTAAAGAGTTTTTTTCCTAATGAATTATTTAAGATTGAAAAACTGACTGAAGAAATTAAAAGAAATTTTAATAACTATATTGATCAAAAGGTATTTGACCAACAAACTATTGCTAATCTTAAATTAAGTTTAAATGAGCAATTAAAAAAAATACAAAAAATTTAATCTTAATTAAGTTACTTTCAATTTATATAAAATGTACAATTATCAATAATGAACACTGATATTATTATTATTTTATTTTTAATTTTAGTACTTTGCTTATTGATTTATTTATTGATTAAAACTAATAACAAAGTAGATAATTCTTCAAATAATTTTGAAATTCAAAAAATAAGTCAGAATTTAGAAAATCTTTTAAATAAGACATTAGAGCAAACAGGATATGTAAATTCTAAAATTGGTGAAATTGGAGATCTTACTAAAAAAATGACTAATGCTATGACTTCAAATATATCTGACATGGGAGATATGGGTGAAGTTATTCTTGAAAATATTCTTGAAGACTGTGGGATGACTAAAAATAGAGATTATAAAACTCAATTCACTGGAAAAAATGAAGAGGGTAGTCAATTTAGACCCGATGTTGTTGTTTTTTTACCAGAGAATAGAAATATAATTATTGATGCTAAAGTTCCAATGAAAGACTGGTATGAGTTTCAAAATACTGATGAGGAGTCAATAAGAGAAGAAGCAATTAAAAATTTCATCAACTCAATCAAAAGTCATATTAATTCTATTCATAAAAAGGATTATAAAAATTTACTTAATGTAAACTCTCCTGACTATGTTTTTATTTTTATGCCTCATGAATTTGCATTTGTTACTGCTCAGAAGTTTGACACTACTCTTGCAAATTATGCTCAGCAAAAACAGATAATAATCGTTGGACCATCTACGTTAATTATGTGTATGAAATTAATTGAAAGTATTTGGAAACTTGAGAAACAAAATAAAAATTCTTCAGAAATTGCCAACTTAGCTGGTCAAATGTATGATCAAATAATTAAATCTATAAATATTCTCGATGACTCAGAAAAAAATTTAATGAAAGCTGTTGATAATGTATCTAGTGCTAAAAAGTTCATTAAAGATGGCCGAGGCTCATTGTACAGTAAAGCAGAGGAAATGAAAAAACTTGGGGCTAATAGTAAAAAGGAACTAAATTAATTAGTAAATCTTAAGTTTTTTTCAATAATATTTTTATCTAAGGTTTCTATCTTATGAGTGACATTTAAATCAGATCTATCTTCATCAAGTCCAGCAAGGTGAATTACTGCTATATTATGATTTGGAATATAAGGCTCGACAAACATATTTTTATTATTACAAAACTTTGGCATGTGATGCTCACAAATCCAATTACAGTAAGAGGGTAATAACTCGAAGGGTACTTTATCTTCAAACATTGTTAAGGCTAATGCCACTTGGTCTGATCCAAAGATTCTTCCTTTCTTAGAGGATAGTGCTAAGTTTTTTTTTATAATATTTAACCCATCAAATTTATGATTATACGAAAAACACCCTGCGTTTAATGTAAAATAACCTGCATATTTTTTGCCCAGACTTTTAGAAATACTTTTAGAAATATTTTTATAATTAATGGAATTAATTTTTGAAGGATAGTTCCATAACCATTTTATATTAATTAATTTTGGGGAAGATCTATCAACTTGTGGACATATGGCAAAACCTTTTTCACTAGCACCTTGAATGTAATATTCAAAAGTGTTTTTACAATTTATCCATGTATCAGAATCCATCCATATATAATTCTCATAACCTGGAAAATAAGTATCTAAATAAAATCTTGAAAATTGTGCTTTTAAATAATCCCTTCCACGAATTTTATAGTTTGGAATTTCAAACTCCCAACTAGGTTTCTTTATTTGAATATTTTTCTCATTAAAATAATCACTTACATCTTTGGATATCCCACAATCTAAGACAGCGAAGTCGTAATCTTTTGCTTTTAAGACTGATTTGTATAACTCAACTAATAATGTGGAGTATTTATCATCAGAGGAACTTACAATTAAATTTTTATTCATATTTTTAAAAATTTAAATATATCAGTATTTATTTGCATATTTTTTTATTTTTTAAATACGTATAACTTGATTGAATTTGGTATCTCAACTGAGAGCCTTTTAACTTAAAAATACCATTATTATTAAATTTTATATCTAATTCTTTAATATTATTTAATGGAGTATTTGATAAATATTCTCTCATTACAGAAGTGTACATCCCTGGACCTGTAAAATTTAAAATTGCTAATTTGGGATTTTCAAAAATCTTATTTTTAAAATTTGGATATGTTCCAATAATTTTATTTAAAAGAATTTCTAGGAATGTATTTTTTTTTTTTAAATCCAATCCTTATTGTAATATATGTTTGATTGTTTTTTTTAAATTAAATAATTTTTTATTCAAAGGAGGTATATAACAATCTGTATCTTCATAAGTAAGAATAAACTTTGTCTCCTTGTTATGGAGTTTAGTTAAAGGAATTGAGCACCCCCTGCTAATATCAAAATAATATCCGCCTTGATCGTATAAAATGCAATATCTAAAAATATCTGTTTTTAATGGGCCAATAAGTGAATTAATAAATATTTTATATATTTTGTGATTTGACCAATATTTACTCATATATTCTTTAATATCTTGGTCTGTGTATATTTTAAATGATAGGTTTTGGTTTAATTTTCTAAAATTCTTGATGGACTTAGCGTGAGTTCTTCCAAATTTTTTATCTATCCAAGTTTGATGAACTATAGGTGATATTTTTTGTTTGGGGGGCCTGATAGCTAATTGATCTTCAATTTCTATTAAAGGATATTCAGTAATTTTTCTTATATTATTTTTTATAAATTTAAAATTATTATCTACGCTCATATTAAAAATAATTTATTGGCGGAGAGAGTGGGATTCGAACCCACGGTAAGGTTGCCCCTACACTACCTTTC
>ERZ802830.2441-NODE-2441-length-16787-cov-7.53048_pt1 | contig 16787 bp, 18 predicted proteins | sample MGYA00345654_ERZ802830 | MGnify/ENA primary metagenome ERZ802830 (study PRJEB30503, sample SAMEA104212375) | marine metagenome | biome: Westerlies Biome; feature: [SRF] surface water layer (ENVO:00010504) within the epipelagic zone...; material: water...
ATAATTGAATCTAATCACCCTATTTACACTCCTAAAAAATATAGGAATTGGTTCGGTCAACATTTAGAGCATTCCCCTTTTTGTGAAAGGGACTTAAGGGTCCCATTAGATCTAGAGACTCATGATGAAAAGGATGATTTTTTAATCAAAATAAAGAAAGAAGGTTTTCTTTATGATTATATTTATTCCTCTCATCCTTTTGATGTGGTTGGTTGGGATGGTTATAACTATCCTTATGCCTTTTCGATCCACGATTTTGAACCTATCACTGGAAGAGTTCATCAACCACCACCTGTTCATCAAACATTCGAAACACCAGCATTTGTTATTTGCTCTTTTTGTCCAAGACTATATGATTATCATCCAGAGGCTATTCCAGCTCCATATAATCACAGCAATATAGATTCAGATGAAGTTCTTTATTATGTTGACGGCGATTTTATGAGCAGAAATGATATTGAAATAGGTCAAATTACTTTACATCCATCAGGGATTCCTCATGGCCCTCATCCAGGAGCATATGAGAGAAGTATAGGTAAAAAGTCAACAGAAGAATTAGCTGTTATGGTAGATACCTTTAAGCCTCTTAAGCTTACTGTTCAAGCATTAGATTTAGAGATCAAAGACTATTACAAATCATGGATGCATGAATGATTATATTTCAATAAATGGAAAGAGAACTAGATAATACTAATTATGGTTTAGAAAAAATATTTGAGGGGGCTCAAGATTTTTTACCTTTATTAGGAACCGACTATATTGAGTTTTATGTTGGGAATGCTAAACAAGCAGCACATTTTTATAAAACTGCATTCGGATTTCAATCATTAGCATACAGAGGTTTAGAAACTGGATCTAAAGAAAGCGTATCTTATGTTGTCAAACAAGGTAAAATAAAACTGGTACTGACCACTGCTTTAAATAGTCAATCCTCAATTGGAGAGCATGTAAAAAAACACGGAGATGGGGTGAAAATTATTGCCTTATGGGTAGAAGACTCCAAAAAATCATACGATGAAACTATTAAAAGGGGGGCAAGATCTTATTTAAACCCCACTACCGAAAAAGACGAATTTGGCAAAATAGTGAAGTCTGGAATATACACTTACGGAGAAACAGTTCATCTCTTTATAGAAAGAAAAAATTATTCTGGAGAATTCCTGCCTGGATTTATAAAATGGGAATCCAGATACAATCCTCCTTTAGTAGGACTAAAATATATAGATCATATGGTAGGAAATGTAGGATGGGGCGAAATGAATACTTGGGTAAAATGGTATGAAGAGGTTATGGGGTTTGTAAATTTTCTTTCTTTTGATGACAAGCAAATCCATACAGATTATTCCGCTTTAATGAGTAAAGTGATGAGTAATGGTAATGGACGAATAAAATTCCCATTAAACGAACCTGCAAAAGGTAAAAAACGATCTCAAATAGAAGAATATCTAGATTTTTATGAAAGCCCTGGAGTTCAACATATTGCTATTGCTACAGATAATATTATTGAAACTGTAAAAAAACTGAAAAGCCGAGGAGTAGATTTTCTATCTGCTCCTCCTGTAGAATATTACAAAGAAATCCCAAAAAGATTGGGTAGTCACATGAAGATGATGAAAGAAGATATTAGCGAACTTCAAGAACTAGCTATATTAGTAGATGCAGATGAAGAAGGATATTTACTTCAAATATTTACAAAACCTGTGGAAGACAGACCAACACTTTTTTTTGAAATAATTCAGAGAATGGGAGCAAGGGGCTTTGGAGCTGGAAATTTTAAAGCTCTTTTTGAGTCAATTGAAAGAGAACAAGCTAATAGAGGAACTTTATAATTTTATGGATTCAAAACTTAATAATAAAATTTTAAAAACTTTATCTGAAAAAGGTTTAAATACTGAATCTTTTATGGAAGGGTTACAAAGTATAAAACCTCTAACATATTGGGATTATATTCAAACAGAATCATTGCTGGGTTTACAGACACAAAGAACTGATCAACCGGATGAGATGGTCTTTATTGTTTATCATCAAATTAATGAACTTCTCTTTAAAATGATTCTTTGGGAAATTGAGCAAATCGCATTAGAAGAACAATTAAAAGCAACATTTTTTGCTGAAAGGTTAGATAGAGTTAGTAGATACTTTGATATGCTATGCAGTTCTTTTATAATCATGAAAGATGGAATGGATTTAGAACAGTATATGAAGTTTAGAAAAACATTAGCTCCAGCTAGTGGATTTCAAAGTGCCCAGTATAGAAAAATAGAATTTGCTAGTACAGAACTTATTAATCTCATAGATTTTAGATTTAGAAAAACCATAAACAGAAATACCCCCTTTAGACATGCTTTTGAACATCTTTATTGGCAAGCCGCCGGGAAAAATCATGAGACTGGTGAAAAGAGTGCGATGATTCATCTTTTTGAAGAAAAATATATGGATGAGTTTATTGATTTTATGAAGAAATACAATCATAAAAATATTTGGACATTATTTGATTCTCTTCCTTCGGATGAAAAAATTAATTTAAGTCTTATCAATGCAATGAGACATTTTGATCATACTGTCAATATTAAATGGGTGATGGAACATTTCAAAACAGCCTCTAAGTATCTAGATGGAGCTAATAAAGTTGAAAAAGCTACTGGAGGTAGTGATTGGAAAAAATATATGCATCCTAAATATCAGAGAAGAACATTCTTTCCAAAATTATGGACTAAAGAGGAAATGGTTAATTGGGGTGAACAAAACTTAGAGACTCATAGAATTCTTAGTAGCTTTGATGAGTTAGATATCTAGATAATGGAAGACGAAAAAAAATTAATTCAGTTTCAACAAAAAATTGATCAGGATATTAAAATAGAGCCAAGAGATTGGATGCCTGAAAAATACAGACAAACCCTAATTCGTCAAATCTCTCAACATGCTCACTCAGAAATTATTGGAATGCAACCAGAAGGGAATTGGCTTACTCGGGCTCCAAGTCTAAGAAGTAAAAAAATATTAATGGCAAAAATTCAAGACGAAGCTGGGCATGGATTATACTTATATTGTGCAGCTGAAACACTTGGAATTAAAAGAGAACAATTTTTACAATGGCTACATGAAGGAAAAGCTAAATATTCAAGTGTTTTTAACTACCCTACACTAACTTGGGCTGATATGGGTGCTGTTGGGTGGTTAGTAGACGGAGCTGCAATTGTTAATCAAGTTTCATTACAAGGAACATCTTATGGCCCATACGCTAGAGCCATGGTTAAAATATGTATGGAAGAAAGTTTTCATCAAAGACAAGGTTTTGAAATCATGGTTCAATTGGCAAATGGGACTAAAGAACAAAAAGAAATGGCCCAAGATGCGGTTAATAGATGGTGGTGGCCATCAATCATGATGTTTGGTCCACACGATTCAGAGAGTGCGCACTCCAATCAATCTCTTAAATGGAAAATAAAAAGAGAATCTAATGACGAGTTAAGACAACGATTTATTGATAAAACTATTGAACAGGGACATCATTTAGGACTTATATTTCCCGATCCCAACCTTAAATTAAATCCAGAAACTAATCATTATGACTATTCCCCAATTGACTGGGACGAATTCTGGAATGTAGTTAAAGGAAATGGTGCTGGTAACAGACAAAGACTAAACCATCATATTAAAGCTCATGAAGATGGAAAGTGGGTAAGAGAGGCAGCAATAGCTTATGCTAAAAAATCAAATTTAAAACAGAAATCTGCTTAAAATGAGTGATGAAGATCAAGGTATATTATGGGAAGTTTTTATTCAAGTAAAGGCTGGTAGGCCTTTTAAACATGTCGGAAGTTTACATGCTTATGACAAAGAAATGGCTATGAAAGCTGCAAGAGATCTTTACACAAGAAGGAATGAAGGAAATGGAATTTGGATTGTAAAAGCTGAGAATATTATATCCTCTGACATAAATGATGGAGAATCATTTTTTGATCCATCAAATGATAAAATTTATAGACATCCTACTTTTTATAAAATTCCAGATGGGGTAAAGCATATCTAATGAATGATAAAATTTTTGACTACTGTTTAAGAATCGGAGATTCCTCCTTAATATTGAGTCATAGAATTGGAGAATATTGTAGTAAAGCCCCTATTTTAGAAGAGGATTTAGCTATTACAAATGTTGGGTTAGATTTATTAGGACAAGCAGAAAGTTTTTTGAATTATGCTGCCGAACTTAAAGGCAATACTACTGCAGACGAACTAACTTTTAAAAGAAAGGAAAAAGATTTTCGTTGTTTACATTTGGTTCAAACTCCAAATATTGATTTTGCTTTCATATTAACAAGGCAATTTTTAATCGATTGTTACCATCAAACATTATTTAATCAACTTGTTAATAGTCAAGACGAGAGAATATCAGGTATATCAAAAAAAGCCATTAAAGAAATTAATTACCATTTAAAAAGGAGTACAGAATGGATTTTAAGATTAGGTCTAGGGACTGACCACAGCAACCAAAGATTACAAAATGCAGTTAATGAACTGTGGATGTATACCGATGAATTATTTATTGATAATGAAACTGATATTCAAATGGATAACTTAAATATTGGAACTTTAAGTAGTAGTCTTAAAAACCCTTGGGAACAATTAGTAACTTCTACTTTAAGGTCAGCTTCAATCGAAGTTCCTGAAGCAAATCTTTATAGTTTACAATATGGTAAAAATGGATTTCATACTGAATATCTTGGATATATTCTAGCTGAAATGCAGCATCTTCCATTACTTTATCCAGATGCTAGTTGGTAGAAGATTTGTCTCTTAACTCTTTTAATTTAATATATCGCATAAATACTCCCATACTTGAAAGCTTGCAAACAATATATCCAGTTTTTCCATCTAAAAATCCCCCTCTAAAAATAAAATCTCTTAGAAACCTAAAACTTGGCTTAACAAAAAAATGAAAAAAATTAGGATTCTTTACTTTTTTAAGATGATCTTTAGCGCTCCATGAAGAGTATTGATCCCATTTTAATAAGTAATGAGACATACTTTTAAAAGTAAAATGTAAGATGGGGCTTTTAAGCTTTCCTGCTTTCGAAGAATTTTCAATCTCAGCATGAACTTTCTTATCCTCATATCTGCAATCTCTATGAAAAAGTCTGATGACTTTATCCCCTTGCCAACCAGAGAATTTAATTTTTTTTCCCATAAAATGATTGGTTCTGTATATCCAATATGATTGTTTTTTTGGCTTAGTCTTTTTCCAATTTAAAATTTCTTCTTTAAGAGAATTACTAACTCTCTCATCAGCATCTAATAAAAAAATCCAGTTATGCTCTGATTGAGGAATGGCCCAGTTTTTTTGAGATGCAGAGTATTTGTACTCTCTTTGTATTATCTTAACTCCAAACTTTTTAGCAATTTCAATAGTTTTGTCTTTGCTGAAAGAATCTACCACGATTATTTCATCAGCCCAAGAGACACTTTTTATAGCTTCTGATATATGCTCTTCTTCATTGAATGTTGGTATAATTGCAGAAATCTTCAATCAGTAATATTTGTTTGACAAAGGTATGATATTATGATATTTTTGTTTAAATATTTGGGAAATATCCATTGTTGAAAGTAATATTACATCTTTAGAATAAGAATAATGAAATACAACTTAAGTGAAATAACAGAAATAATCAAAAATAGAAGAACTATATATCCAAAGTTTTTTACTTCTAGAAAAGTACATAAGGAAATCGTGGAACATCTATTGAATAATGCTACTTGGGCTCCAACACATGGTAATACACAGCCATGGAGATTTAAAGTGTTCATGGGTGAAAGTAGATCCAAATTAAGTAATAAACTAGGGGATTTATATAAAAAAAACACACCTAAAGAATTGTTTAAAGACGAAAAATTTGAAAAAATAATTGCCAGACCTTTTCTTTCATCTGTATCAATAGTTATTTGTATGGAAAGAGGAGGAAATGAAAAAATACCAGAAATTGAGGAGATTGAAGCGGTAGCATGTGCCGTTCAAAATATGTGTTTAACTGCAACAGCATATGGAATAGGATCTTTTTGGTCAAGTCCTAAAATAATTTACAATAATGAAATGAACACTTTTTTAAAGTTGAAAGAAAAAGACAAATGTTTAGGTGTTTTATACCTTGGTTATCCTTCAATTGAATGGCCTAAAGGACAAAGAAAACCCATCGAATATATAACAGATTGGAATGAATAATTAATTTATGGACAATATAGACGAAGGAATGATCAAACTAACTAACCACAATGATCATCCGACCAACAAAGCCTACAAAGTATTTTTCTTCTATAAGAAAGAAGAATCTGATTATTTCAAAAAAAATCTGGAAGAAGAAAATATTTTTTTTGAGTATGGAGAAGATCAGAATAGAAAAGGGGAAATATTTTTATTTGGAGTTAGAAAAACTGATAATTTAAAAGTCTCCGAACTAAATTATAAAACTTTAGGAAAATTTAGAGACCCATTTATAAAACAAAAATGGGCTCAATATCTAGTTATATTTCTAAGTTTTTTTATAGTTCTATTTGCAATAATTTCATTTTATAAAAACAAACAAATATTTTGAGATTAAAATATTTCCCTTTGTTATTATTAATTGTAGCATCCATTTCTTATGGTCAAAAAGGGAATGTTAAAAATAGTCAGGTTGGGTTTTTATTAGGCTCATTAGTCCCAGTTAATTATTTTGGGATAAGTGCCATTGAACTTTCTGCAAATAACTCTAGTTTAAAATTAGAGAATCAGCTTGGATATAATTTTGGAATGGTACTTAAAACTGATTTAACTAGAAAATTTAGCTTAGAAAGTGGTATAATTTTTTATCAAAGAAATTTTAAGTTAACTGGATCAAGTTCTAATCAATCAAGTATTTTGAGGGATACTAGCTCTTTTAGCTATATCAGCTACGGCTTCCCAATCAAATCAATAGTATATGTTCAGTTAGGGAATGACTTTTATATGAGAAATTCTATTGGTTTTAATCTTGATTTTTATGCCTCTGCAGTGGCTAGTAAAGGAGAAAGTTTAAGAATTGATCATTACTCTGAAAGAGCTAGATGGATAAATGGTTCAGTATGCGGTAATCTAGGAGTTGAAAAAAGAGATAGTAAATTGGGGACTTTTTATATTGGCGCTGAAGTAAACATTCCCATTTCTTCTATCGCTGTTACAAGATTAAAGTTCTATTATGATGGAGTTATTTATGATAACTATGATCCTATATTTCTTAGGGGAAACTACTTTGGGATTAAACTAAAATATTATCTTCCTGTTAATATGGAAAGCAAAAAAGACGACGACTAAAGCTTTCTATTCACTTCAACTTCCTCATAGGCTTCTACTACGTCACCAACCTTAATATCATTATACTTAGCAATATTTAATCCACATTCATAGCCGTTTTTCACTTCTTTGACATCATCCTTAAATCTTTTTAAAGATCCTAACTCTCCAGAGTAGACAACAATTCCTTCTCTTATAATTCTTACCTGATGGTTTCTATTAATTCTACCATCTGTTACATAACACCCAGCAATAGTTCCAAACTTGGTAATTTTAAAAGTCTCTCTGATTTCAGCTGTTCCAACAATTTCTTCTTTAAACTCTGGAGAAAGCATGCCTTCCATAGCTTCTTTAATTTCTTCAATGGCTTTATAAATTATAGAATATAATCTAATATCTATTTCTTCTTTTTCGGCTAATTTTCTAGCTCCAGCTGATGGTCTTACTTGAAATCCTATAACAATAGCATCAGAAGCAGATGCTAATAAAATATCTGACTCTGTAATTTGACCTACAGCTTTGTGAATAATATTAATTTGTATAGATTCTTGAGATAATTTTAATAATGAATCTGAAAGCGCCTCTATGGAACCATCAACATCTCCCTTTACAATGACATTTAACTCTTGGAAATCTCCTAAAGCAATTCTTCTACCTATCTCGTCTAATGTTATATGTTTAGTAGTTCTAAGACCTTGCTCTCTTTGAAGTTGTTGTCTTTTAGAAGCTATTTGCTTCATTTCTTTTTCATCTTCCAGAACATTAAAAATATCTCCTGCACTTGCAGCTCCATTCATTCCAAGAACAGAAACTGGTCTAGATGGACCTGCTGATTCTACTGGCTTTCCGCTTTCATCTTGCATGGCTTTTATTTTACCAAATTCTTTACCAGCAATTAAAGTATCACCAACTTTCATTGTTCCATACTGAACTAAAAGTGTTGTAACATAACCTCTTCCTTTATCTAAAGAGGCTTCAATAACAGTCCCTTTAGCATCTGTATCTGGATCAGCTTTTAACTCTAACAACTCCGACTCTAAAAGAACTTTTTCAAGTAATTCATCAATTCCATTACCATCTTTAGCTGAAATTTCTTGACATTGGTATTTTCCTCCCCAATCTTCTACTAAAATATTCATTGCAGATAATTCTTCTTTAATTTTATCTGGATTAGCTGTGGGCATGTCACACTTGTTTAAGGCGAAAACCATTGGAACTCCTGCAGCTTGAGAATGATTGATAGCCTCTTTAGTTTGGGGCATTACTCTATCATCAGCAGCAATGATTATGATAGAAACATCTGTTACTTGGGCTCCTCTAGCCCTCATAGCAGTAAAAGCTTCATGACCAGGTGTATCTAAAAATGTAATTAATTTATTATTATGTTTTACAGAATATGCGCCAATATGTTGAGTAATTCCTCCAGCTTCACCAGATGTCACATCTGCACTTCTTATATAATCTAATAAAGATGTTTTACCATGATCAACATGACCCATTACAGTGACAATTGGCGGTCTGTCTTGCATGTTTTCTGGGTTTTGTGAATCTTGAACTACTGAGGCTGTTACATCAGCACTAACAAACTCGACTGTAAAACCAAACTCTTCTGCAACCATAGTTAATGTTTCAGCATCTAATCTTTGGTTAATAGAAGCAAAAATTCCAATTGACATTAAAGTTCCTATTACATCGTTCGGTGACTTGGACATCATTGATGCTAATTCAGAGACAGAAACAAACTCTGTAAGCTTTAAAGTACTTTTTTCATGTTCTGTAATTAATTCTTCTATTTCCATTTTATCTGAAATAGCTTGTCTTTTTTCTCTTCTTAGTTTCGATGACTTAGACTTTCCTTTGTTACTTAATCTAGCTAAAGTTTCTTTGATTTCTTTTTGAATTTCTTCCGGGGAAGCGTCAGTTTTTTGAGGAGATTTAGTTTTTTTTCTTTGATCTTTAAAAACTTTTTTTCCAGCTTTTTCTACATTAACTTTTTTAATTCGTTTTCTTTTTCTTTTGGAAGAGTCGGAGTCATTAGCACTAATTGGTTTTGTCTTTTCGGGAACTTTAGGCAACTCTATTTTTCCTAAAACTTTAGGACCAGATAGCTTTTTAGCCTCAGCTTTAATAGTCTCTGAAACTTGAGCAATCTCTTCATTCGAAGGATTATTTTTTGAAGTTGTAGATTCTGGTGTTTTTTCTTCTTTCTTTTCTTCTTTGACAGGTTCTGGTTTAGTTTGCTTAGGAGATAAGTCTATTTTACCTAGAACAGATGGCCTTGAGATTAAATCAGCCTTAGCTACTATTTTTTCAACTTCTTTTTTTGGTTCTTCCTTTTTAATAGAAATTACTTTTCTCTCTGGCTGATCTATTACTACATTATCAGCTTTCTCTTTCTCAAATTTTTCTTTTTGATATTCTTCTAATAATATCATGTATAATTCCTCTCCAATTTTAGTATTTGGATTAGAGCTTACTTCTTTTCCCTGAGAGCCTAAGAATTCAACAATGGTAGATATCCCAACATTGAGTTCTCTTGCAACCTTACTTAGCCTTTTAACTACTGCCATATTGTATTAACTTTCAAAGAAGATTATTTCTCAAATTCTGAGCTTAAAATCTTCACTATTTCATCAACTGTTTCTTCTTCTAAATCAGTTCTTTTAACTAAATCTTTCTTACCTATTTCTAAAACACTTTTAGCTGAGTCACAACCGATAGCTTTTAATTCATCAATAATCCAATCATCAATCTCATCTGTAAATTCATCTAAATCAACATCATCAATATCTTCAGCACCTTCTCTGTATACGTCAATTTCTAATCCAGTTAATCTTGATGCTAATTTTATATTGTGACCTCCTTTACCAATTGCCTTTGAAACTTCGTCAGGTTTAAGAAAAACCTCTACTCTAGATTCTTCTTCGTTAATTTCCATATTACTGATTTTAGCAGGGTTTAAAGCTCTTTGAATTAATAATTGCATATTAGACGTCCAAGGAATAACATCTATATTTTCGTTACGAAGTTCTCTTACGATACCATGTATTCTTGAACCATTCATGCCAACACATGCCCCAACTGGGTCAATTCTATCATCGTAAGATTCAACCGCTACTTTAGCTCTTTCTCCAGGATTACGAACAATCTTTTTTATGGTAATTAATCCATCGAAAACTTCAGGAACTTCTTGTTCGAATAATCTTGCTAAAAACTCTGGTGCAGTACGAGAAAGTATAATTACTGGACTATTATTTCTTAAATCAACTTTAGAAACCACTGCTCTTGTCGTATCCCCTTTTCTGAAGTAATCCGATGGTATTTGTTCTGATTTTGGTAGAATTAATTCATTACCGTCATCATCTAAAATTAGAATTTCTCTTTTCCAAATTTGGTATACTTCTCCATTTATAATATCTCCAACTCTTTCCTTGTATTTTTTATAAATGCTATCTTTTTCTAACTCTAGAACTTTTGAGGCTAGATTTTGTCTCAAGGAAAGTATATTTCTTCTTCCAAAATCCTCCACTTTAATTTCCTGAGAAACTTCTTCTCCTATTTCAAAATCAGGCTCAATTGTTAATGCTTCAGATAATTTTATTTGAGTTCCCTCATCTTCAAAATCTTTATCAGGAACAATTTCTCTATTTAGCCAAATTTCTAAATCTCCTTTATCTGGATTAATAATAACATCGACATTTTCATCTGATCCATATTTTCTTTTCAAAGTCGATCTGAAAACATCTTCTACTATTCTCATCATGGTTACTCTATCAATATTCTTTAATTCTTTGAATTCTGAAAATGAGTCTATTAGTTCTATTGCATTCATTGGATTTAATTAAAAGGATATAATCAATTTTGTTTCTCGAATTTCATCCATCAATAAATGATGTATGTTTTCTATTTGTTCTTTTTTTTTGGTTGTATTATTCTTTTCTACTTTAAGCTCTCTTAAAGAAATTTCATTTTTGTTGGCTTTAACTAACTCGCCAATCAGAGTTTCATTGGATTGAGTGGTTACAGATACTTGTTCTCCTATGTTTTTTACATATTGTTGCATGACCATAAAAGGTTGATCCAGTCCAGGTGAAGAAACTTGTAATTCAAAATCTTCTTGTTCTCTATCAAGGTTGTGTTCAATATTTCTACTCACACTAACACAATCTTTCACACTAACTCCACCATTTAAATTATCTATTTTTACTCTTATGGAGTTTTTAGCTGAAATTGTAACATCTACTAAATAATTTCCATTATCTAATTCTTTGATTCTCTCTTCGGCAAGTTTTACTACTTCTTTTTTTAAAATCATAACAACTAAAAAAAAGAGGGGACTTTCGTCCCCTCTTTAAAATTCTTTTATTTATATATCCAAAAGTAAGTTAATTTAGGAAGTATGACAAATAAAACGTAAAAAAACTATGTTCATCTAGTATTTCTTTGTGATTTATGATTTATACCATCCTATTCTCACTAATTAAAGGAATGTCCATCAACATTAAAAAAAAAATTATCGATGAATCGATTAATGCTGAATGCGCTTTTATAAAACTTAGAAATGATCTTACTAAAATAAATACGGCCTCAAGTAATAAAATTTTAAATCAAATTAACTCTAAATCATTAAAAGATGAAGCTCAAAAAATAATAAAAAATTGTAACAAGAATAATATTAAAATTATTTCCTACAGGGATATTAATTATCCAAAAAATTTATTTCATTGTGTAGATGCGCCAATTGTGGTTTATTGTAAGGGAGAGAGAGAAAGTAATAATTATAATTTAATATCAATTGTGGGAACAAGAAATTGTAGCAATTATGGAATTGGTCAATGCAAAGAAATAATCGATTTTTTGAAGCCATACAATATTGCGTTAGTCAGTGGATTAGCATATGGGATAGATATTTTTGTCCATAAAAGAGCAAATTTATTAGGAATCCCTAATTATGCAGTTTTAGGAAGTGGGATTAATAATATATATCCAAAAGCACACTTAAAAGAAAGTGAAATTATATCCAATAATGGTATGTTAATTTCTGAGTTTCTTCCTAATACTAGTCCTAGAAGTTATAATTTTCCAAAAAGAAATAGGATTATAGCTGGAATGAGTAAATGCACTATTGTAGTGGAGTCTCCAAAAAAAGGCGGGGCAATGATTACTGCCAGATTAGCTAATGATTATAACAGGGAAGTGTTTGCTATTCCAGGAAATAATAATCAATCCAAGTCTTTGGGAGCTAATTGGTTAATTGAAAATCACCAAGCAACTATTTTAAATAGTACTGATCAAATTATTAATTTTTTAGGGTTCACTAAAAAAGAAAATTATTCTAAAAATATTGTAAATACACATCCATTAAAAAAGGATGAAAAAATAGTCCATAATATCATTGGAACTGAACCAAAAATGTCATTTAATGAAATTCAGTTGAAAAGTAACCTTAGCACGCCAAAATTGACTGTAATTCTCACCACTTTGGAAATAAATCAATATATAGAGTCAATTATTGGTAATTTTTATAAGTTAAAATAATAATGCTCTTTTGTATTTATTAGCTTAGTATAGATGAATATCTCAAATTTTATTGCCAGACGTTATTTATTTGCTAAAAAATCTAGAAATGTTATTAATTTAATTTCCTTTATTTCTTTTTTAGGATTGCTTGTTAGTGCGGCATCATTAATAATTATCTTAAGTGGATTTAATGGTATTCAAAAGTATGTTGAAGATGTTTACGGCAAATTTGCAGCAGAACTATACGTTTATCCTAAAACTGGAAAATTTATTGAAGAGACAGATTTAATATTTCAAAATCTAAAAGAAAATAATGAAATTCATAAGTTCAGTAAAGTAATTGAGGAAACTGCTTTATTGAAATTTGAAAATAAATGGGTTACTTGTGTAATTAAAGGGGTCGACCCTAAGACATATAATATAAAAAATTGGGGAGAAAATTTATTGGAAGGTAATGGAAATATTAATGAAAATGATCAAAAGAAAATACTTTTAGGTTATGGGGTTCAGAATGAATTACAAATTCCATATAACGAAAATTATAGCAATCAAATTAAAGTCTTTAGCGTATCAAAAAGAAAAAAACTATCCTTACAAAATAAGCAAGCACTTAATCAAAACCATTTGATTTTTGGCGGTGTATACACAATTAATCCTGAACTTGACTATTCTTCTGCCATCGTAAGCTATGAAGTCGCTAATGAAATTTTTGAAAGAAAAAAAGGAGCGAATTATATTGAGATATTCTTAAAAGAAAATGAAAATTTATCAAGATTAAAAGATTATTTAATTGAAAATAATTCAAGTTTTGAATTTAAGACTCATGAAGAAAATAATCAACTTATATATGCTGCAAATGATACTGAAAAATGGATGGTATTAGCAGTACTTATATTTGTCCTAATCTTATCCTCTTTCACCGTAGTGGCCTCTATTACCATGTTAATAATTGACAAGAAAAAAGATATTAAAAGTTTAATTGCTTTAGGTGCAAGTCCAAAAATTATTAAAAAAATATTTTTTAAAGAAGGATTAATGATTAGCTATTTTGGAAGTTTAGGTGGATTGTTGATAGGTGCTATAATTTGTTTAATGCAAATAAAATTTCATTTTCTTAAATTAGAAAATGCAGCAATTGATTATTGGCCAGTATTGGTGAAGTTTAAGGATATCTTAATGCTTTTAGTAATACTTTTTTCAACAGGACTTATGTCAGCATATTTACCAGGGAAATTTCTAATTAGAAAATTGCTTCATAGTTAATCGATAGAGTCAATTGTAAGTTGAACTTTACTTATTTTAGTGTCGTCCACCTCCAAAACGATCAACTCATAATTATCAATTTTAAAAGTCTCATTTCTTTTGGGAATGGTTTCGGCAAAGGAAACTATCATTCCAGATAATGTTTCATAATCTTCCTTCACAGGTAATTTAAGTCTGTATTTTTCATTAATAAAATCTATTTCCAATCGACCCGAAAATAGAAAAACATTTTCTTTTAACTCTTTATGAATAAATTCTTCTTGGTCATGTTCATCATCAATCTCGCCAAAAATTTCTTCAATGATATCTTCCATAGTCAAAATTCCAGAAGTTCCTCCATATTCATCTACTACAACAGAAACACTTCTTTTTTTATCTATAAAATCTTCTAATAATTTTATTCCAGACATAGATTCTGGGACAATTGAAACTGGAATTAGCATAGACTTAATACTTATTGGAATTTTAAATAATTCTAAACTGTGGACATAACCTATAATATTATCAATGTTGTCTTTGTAAATAAGTATTCTAGAATGTCCAGAATCTAAAAAAAGTTTTTTTAAATCTTCTACTTTATCATTAATTTCTAAAGAAACGATTTCATTTCTAGGAACCATACAGTCTCTAGCAATCACTTCTGAAAAACTTAAGGCGTTATGGAAAATTTTAACATCATGTTCCATTTCTTCTCCTTCTACTAAGTCTTTTTTTAACTCATTGATATATAAGTCTAAATCCGTTTTCTTAAAGCTAACTTTGTTTGAAGCTTCATGATTACCAAAAAATTTTAAAATAACATTACTCAAAAAAACAACCAAAGCCGTAAGAGGCCAAAGAAAAATATAAAAAGCAAATAAAATTAAACTGAAGACTCTGAGAGTATAATTAGGATTTAATCTGAAAATTGCTTTTGGTAAGAACTCTGCAAATAATAAAATAAAAAAAGTAGAAAAAAGAGTCTGTAACAATAAAACTATTTTATTATTTAAATTAAAGGTTAGCAAATAAGGTTCAATTAAGTCTGTAACATATAAAGTATATATGACTAAAGCGGTATTGTTCCCAATTAGCATAGCTGCAATAAACCAAGCTGGTTTATTGGAGAAAAAAGACAAAATCTTAGCACTAAAGAGTCCTTTTTTATTATCTAATTCAATTTTAAGTTTACTTGATGAAATAAACGCAATTTCCATGCCTGAAAAAAAAGCAGAAAAGGAAAGGGAAATAACAGCAATAACAAACAAGGACAAAGCTGACATTTATTATTAATTATTAAGTTTTTTGCTTAAACCTCTACGAACTAAAAAAATACCCCAAGAAATTAAGGCTAGTAGATAATAAACTAAGTCCCCTTTAAACTGGTCGATAATGGAAAATATGATAGCAGCTAGTGTAGAAATAATCGCCGTTATCAACCAAAATTTCTCTAACCTTTTATTCCATTTTTTTAGTCCATTCATTATTCTATTTCATAGTTAACATGACCTTCAGAGACATCGGATAATTGAAAAAAGGTAAAGTTACTATTGGCCTTCAATTTTGTTCCTGAAATCCTGCCCTCAACATTCGAAAAGATAACTAATTTTTCAGAATATATACTGTCTTTTGCAAAGTCAATATCAAGTTCTTGAGCAAAAAGCGTATCTAAATTATAATTATTAAAACGAACGTTTTCTCTTACCTTCAATAACTCTTCTTTTGAAAATAGCTTACCATAATCTGCTATTAATGTTGACTCAATGTTTTTTAGAGTGTCATAAAAAATTAACTCTAATCCCTCTGGGCATTCCATTATTAACTGATCGTCTTCTGATAAAATCTTAATTAATTTTGGCGCTTTTAAAAGTAATTTAGATTTTCCTAAATCAGAGAAATTTAGAGTAACTCCAGTAGCTGTCTCAAGAGACTCCGTATGGTTTTTAAACTCTAATGGTAAGTTTTTAGAACTTTCAACACAAGAGCAAAATAAACTCCAGCATAAAATAAAAATTATAAATAAGGAAGATTGATTAATCAATCTCTTGTTTTTAGTTCAACATTTTGGCCCCAAAAAGGAACTTGCTGAATAGAGCCGCTTTTTATATCTAACATAATTAATTCACTTTTTGGTAAAAGTTGTCCTTTCCAGCTACTAATGGCATTAGTACTAGTCTTACCACAAGATTTTGATGCATAATTCAGTGCTAAACAATAAATTAAGCTTTTGTTAAAAGCAGAAGTTCCATATTTTGAGGAGCTTGAAGCAACGATTCTTGCTTTTTTATCACTTGCGGCACAAGGATCCGCAAACTTTCCGGCAATAGAAAGAGCTTTTTTATATTGATTTTTATTAAATGCAATATCATAAAGAATTTCATAAATCTTTTGCTTTAAATTTTCATCATCCGCTATATCAATAGCTCTATTGAACCTTTTTTCAGCTTTAGAAAACTCTTTTCTTTTATAGTTGGCAACAGCTGCGTTGTATAAATCTTTTGCAGATGGAGGATTATTGGGGTCATTGAGAACCTTGTCTAAAAGATTTAAATATAAACTGGATTCTGTACATTTATTACTACTTAACCTTTCAAATATTTTTTTGGTTAATGCCATGTTTTCTGGGTACGCACGACGCTTCAGTGGTTGTATTTCTTGCCACTAAGCACAGCTCGCGCGGCAGTCGACTCGTTTGTGCCTATTCTCACAGATCTGTCATTAC